>DSTMR04002__coassemble_1993_pt1 | contig 10873 bp, 9 predicted proteins | sample DSTMR04002__metabat2_high_PE_040 | metagenome-assembled genome bin DSTMR04002 | reverse complement strand
GTAGGGGCGGCTCTCTGAGCCGCCCGCGGGTCGATCGGAGATCGACCCCTACAAGATGCACCGGAAACACGTAACATACCTGTAGGGGCGGCTATCAGCCGCCCTCCTCCGGCCAATGCCGCGTCATAACTGTCCCAGAATGGCCATACACTTTCCTAGAACGATGATGGGAAGTGTTAAGTGATGGGAGAGAACATGGAACAAAGGGCACGGGACTTGGCCGTGTACATCATCGAACATCAGACTACCATCCGCGCCACCGCCAGGCACTTCGGCATCTCCAAATCTACGGTGCACAAGGATCTCACCGAGCGGTTGGAGAAAGTAAACCATGGGCTCTACGTCCAGGTGAAGGAGGTGCTGGAAGTCAATAAGGCGGAGCGGCATATCCGGGGCGGCATGGCCACCCGGGAGAAATACCGCCGGGCGTCGTCGCCCCAATAACATCGCCGAGCCGCTTTTACCAAGCGGCTCGGCAAAATTATTTTTAGCGTCAAAAAATAATCGTCAGGTTTGTTGAATATTTCACGAAAAAGCTGTTGCTATTTTTGCTATTTTGACGTATACTGAAAGCACAAAAGCAAAGCGGCAGGCCAAGCGAATTTTGCCATTTCGCACGAAAATCGCGAAAATTACAGACAATGTCCGCGACATGCGGACACATTTACCGATTGAAAAGAGAAATAACCACGAAAAATGACTGTATTTCCCGTGAAAACGAATGTGTTTTGTGGAAAAACAGAAATGAGGAGGCATCAGTAACCATGAAATACGGACGAACCTACAACTTCTCCGCCGGCCCTGCCACCATGCCCGAACCTGTGCTGGAGGAGATCCGCGATGAGATGATGAACTACCGCGGCTCCGGCATGTGCGTCATGGAAATGTCCCACCGCTCCAAGGTCTTTCAACAGATTGCCGATGAGGCCGAGCAGGATCTCCGAGACCTCATGGGCATCCCCGACAACTACAAGGTGCTCTTCATCCAGGGCGGCGCCACGCTGCAGTTCTCCATGGTGCCCATGAACCTCATGAAGAACGGCCTGGCCTGCTATGTGGAAACCGGCGCCTGGTCGAAGAAGGCCATCGCCGAGGCCAAGCGCGTGGGCGAGGTCAAGGTGGTTGCCTCCAGCAAGGACAAGAACTATTCCTACGTCCCCGACTGCTCCGACCTGGACATCCCCGACGAAGCCGACTACCTCTACATCTGCGAAAATGAAACCATCCACGGCAATACCTTCCCCACCTTGCCCAACGCCAAGGGACATGTGCTGGTGTCCGACCAGAGCTCCATGTTCCTCTCGAGACCCTGCAACGTCTCGGACTACGGCCTCATCTATGCAGGCGTGCAGAAGAACGTGGGACCTGCCGGCATGGTCATTGTCATCATCCGGGAGGATCTCATCCGCGACGGGCTCGACGACCTGCCCATCTACCTGCGCTATAAGACCCATGCCGACGCCGACTCCATGTACAATACCCCCAACTGCTGGTGCATGTACGTCTGCGGCAAGGTCTTCAAGTACTTAAAGTCCATCGGTGGCCTTTCGGAGATGGAGAAGATCAACCAGGCCAAGGCCAAGGTGCTCTATGATTTCCTGGATCAGTCGAAGCTCTTCCACGGCACCGTGGACAAGAAGGATCGCAGCCTCATGAACGTCACCTTTGTCACCGGTGACGCCGACCTGGACGCTGCCACCGTGGCCTACACCAAGGCCGCCGGCTTTGAAAACCTCAAGGGACACCGCTCCGTGGGCGGCCTGCGGGCGTCCATTTATAACGCCATGCCTCAGGCTGGCGTGGAGGCGCTGGTGGAGTGCCTTGCCCAGTTTGAGCGCGAGCACGGAAAGGAGAAGTAATCATGCGGATTCTTGTCACCGACGGTATGGACAAAACCGCCATGGCCACCCTCCGCGGGGAAGGCCACGAGGTGGTGGAGCAGTTTTATGAGCCCGACCAGCTGGGCAAAGCCCTTCGGGACTTCGACGTAGCCGTGGTGCGCTCCAAGACCAAGGTGCGCGCAAACCACATCGACGAGGCCAAGGGCAGCCGCCTCAAGCTCATCATCCGCGGCGGCGTGGGCGTGGACAACATCGACGTCGCCTATGCCGAGGCCAATGGGATCGCCGTGAAGAACACGCCCCGCGCCTCCTCGCAGTCCGTGGCGGAGCTTGCCATGGCGCATATGTTCTCCTGCGCCCGGTATATCTCCATTGCCGGCCACTCCATGCGGGAGGGCAAGTGGGAGAAGAAGGCCTACGGCAAGGGCATCGAGCTCTCGGGCAAGACATTGGGCATCCTGGGCTTTGGCAGAATCGGCCAGAAGCTGTGCGTCATGGCCAAGGCTATGGGCATGGAGGTCATCGCCTCGGATATCTACCACGTCCCCGGCATTGAGGAACAGCTGGGCATGACCTATGTGGACAACGACACGCTCTTTGCCAAAGCCGATTTCATCAGCCTCCACACCCCGGCCGTGGACGGAAAGCCCCTCATCAACGCCGAGACCATCGCCAAGATGAAGGACGGCGCCGTGCTCATCAACACCTCCCGGGGCAATAACGTCGACGAGGACGCCCTGCTGGCGGCCTTGGAGTCCGGCAAGCTGCGCGCCGCGGGTCTGGATGTTTACGCCGAAGAGCCGCCCAAGAACGCCGCCCTCTATGCCCATCCCAACGTCTCCTGCACACCCCACATCGGCGCTGCCACCGTGGAGGCGCAGAAGCGCATCGGCATGGAGATTGTGGATATCATCCGCGCCATGTGAGGCAATTTTTGCGCGGACTATTGTAATTTTTCCTGGAATCCATTATAGTAAAGATGCGGCAATGCCGTGTCACCATGAGCTAGATACTGCGAGGAGGCACCAGATATGAACGCATACCTGAACAATGTGATCGAAAACGTCAAGAAGAAGTATAAGGATCAGCCCGAGTTCGTCCAGACTGTGGAAGAGGTTCTCACCAGCGTGGAGCCCCTGATTAACGCGCATCCCGAGTATGAGAAGCTGGATCTTCTCAATCGCATGGTGGAGCCCGAGCGTCAGTTCACCTTCCGTGTGTGCTGGATGGACGACGAAGGTCACTACCACACCAATACCGGTTATCGCTTCCAGTTCAACGGTGCCCTTGGCCCCTACAAGGGCGGTCTTCGCTTCCATCCCTCTGTATACCCCGGCATCATCAAGTTCCTGGGCTTTGAGCAGGTCTTCAAGAACTCCCTCACCGGCCTTCCCATCGGCGGCGGCAAGGGCGGCTCTGACTTTGACCCCCGCGGCAAGTCTGACGCCGAGATCATGCGCTTCTGCCAGAGCTTTATGAATGCCCTCTACCGCTACATCGGCCCCGATATCGACGTGCCCGCCGGCGACATCGGCGTGGGCGGCCGGGAAATCGGCTACCTGTTCGGCCAGTACCGCCGCCTGAAGGGCTCCTTTGAAAACGGCGTCCTCACCGGCAAGGGCGAGACCTACGGCGGCTCCCTGATCCGTCCCGAGGCCACGGGCTTCGGCGCCGTGTACTACCTCACTGAGGTCTTGAACCACGAGAACGACACCATCGCCGGCAAGACCATCGCCATCTCCGGCTTTGGCAACGTGTCCTGGGCAGTCTGCCGCAAGGCCACGGAGCTGGGCGCCAAGGTCATCACCCTCTCCGGCCCCGACGGCTACATCTACGATCCCGACGGCGTCAATACCCAGGAGAAGTTTGACTACATGGTGGCCATGCGCGCCTCCGGCCGCGACAAGGTGCAGGACTACGCCGACAAGTTCGGCTGCCAGTTCTTCCCCGGCGAGAAGCCTTGGGGCGTCAAGGCCGACGTGATGATGCCCTGCGCCACCCAGAACGATGTGACGATGCCCTGGGCGGAGAAGATGGTGGCCAACGGCCTCAAGTATTACATCGAGGTGGCCAATATGCCCACCACCAACGAGGCGCTGTTCTATCTCATGAAGCAGCCCGGCATGATTATCGCGCCCTCCAAGGCCGTCAATGCCGGCGGCGTGGCCGTCTCCGCCCTGGAGATGAGCCAGAACTCCGAGCGTCTGCACTGGACCGCCGAAGAGGTGGACAACCAGCTCAAGAGCATCATGCACAACATCTACCAGATGTCCGTGGATGCTGCCGAGGAGTATGGCCTGGGCTACAACCTGGTGGCCGGCGCCAATATCGCAGGCTTCAAGAAGGTTGCCACCGCCATGGTGGAGCAGGGCGTGTTCTAAAATTTTCCAAAAAGAAATGGAGATGCAGGGCTTTGCCCTGCATCTCGTCGTATGTGCACCCCGTCCGCGCAAGCGGCGGCATGAGGGCATGCCGCCCTACAGGTGCGGTGGAAATTTCAGGTGTACCCTGTAGGGGTCGATGCCCTCATCGACCCGCGCCGCGCAAGCGGCCTGGTACCAACGGGCGGCCATGAAGGCCGCCCCTACACCCACGCGCCAGGATTTTTCGTAGGGGCGGGGGTTTATCCCCGCCCGTGCCACTGTTTCAACAGGAGGAACCACAATGTATCTCACCAAAGCCATGGAGGACTATCTCCGCCACAGCCAGGACGAGCTCAAAGCGCTGATCCGCGACCTCTGCGCCATTCCCGCCCCTTCTCACCAGGAGGACGCCCGGGCGGCCTATGTCCGGGACTGGCTGAAACAGGCCGGCGGCTGCCCGGAGATCGACGAAGCCAAAAATGTCATCTGTCCCCTGGGCGACGACGATGGAGACGTGGTGGTCTTTATGGCGCACACCGACACGGTCTTTCCCGACCTTGCGCCCATGCCCTTCCGAGAGGAGGGCGGCAAATACTTTTGCCCCGGCGTCTGCGACGACACGGCCAACCTGGCGGTGCTTTTGCTCTGCGCAAGGTATTTTCTCCAAAATCATCTGCAAACCCAGCCCAAGCTGGTCTTTGTGGCCAATTCCTGCGAGGAGGGCTTGGGAAATTTGAAGGGCTGCCGCGCCGTGGCCGCCCGGTACGGTGATCGCCTCCGGGCACTCATCACCCTGGACGGCGTGCAGCTCAACGCCGTGGTCAGCCGCGCCGTGGGCTCCCACCGCTACCGCGTGGTGGTGAAGACAGAGGGCGGCCACTCCTTCAACGCCTTTGGAAACCGCAATGCCATCCGGTATCTGGCCTCCATGATCGACACCCTCTATGCCGTGAAGCCGCCCCAGGACGGCGACAGCAAAACCACCTACAACGTCGGCCTCATCTCCGGCGGTACGTCGGTGAACACCATCGCCCAAGAGGCAGAGATGCTCTATGAGTACCGCTCTGACAGCAAAGTGTGCCTTGCCGAGATGGAGGCGCTCTTTGAAAGGGTGGTGGAGACGTACCGCGCCATGGGCGTGACAGTAGAGGTCGAGCGCATCGGCGAGCGCCCATGCGCCGGGGATGTAGACCCCACAGCCTACCAGGCGCTGATGGAGCGGGTCACATCGGCCATTCAGGCGGTGCTGGGGCAGGAGCCGGTATTCCGCGCCGGCTCCACGGACTGCAATATCCCCTTGTCCCTGGGCATCCCGGCAGTCTGCGTCAGCGCCTGCGCCGGCGCCAAGTGCCACACCCGGGAGGAAGAGCTGGAGCTCGACAGTCTCCTGCCGGGAAGCCGCCTGGTGATGGCGCTGATGGCGAGCTACTTGGCCTGATGGATCCCCAACAGGGGCAGTACGTCTAGAAGATCCTCCACAATATAGTCGCACCGGGGATCGGATTTAAGCTTCCCCAGGAAGCAGGTATCCACCCCGGCGTTGCGTCCACCCTGCATGTCCGAGGTGAGGCTGTCTCCCAGGAGGAGGCAGTCTTTTTTGTCTACCGCGCCGATGGCGGCAAAGACCTGGTCGAAGAATGCCTGCTCCGGCTTTTTACAGCCCATTTGTTCGGAGATGAACACGCCGTCGAAGTACGCGCCGATGCCGGAATTTCGAAGCCGTACCTCCTGGGTGAGGGTGTCGCCGTTGGTGACGGCGTAGAGCTTTACCTTGCCCTTGACGGCGTTTAAAAATTCCATGCAGTGGGGCATGAAGAAGATATTCTCCCGCAGCCCTTCCATGTACCGCCGGTTTACCGCCACTGGGTCGATTTTTACGCCCAGCTCGCCGAAAAAGCGGACAAACCGGGTGGGGTAGATGGCGTCCTTGGGGATCTCGCCCCGCTCAAAGGCCTCCCAGAGGTTGCCGTTGATGGCCAGATACCGGTGGAGCCGCTCCTGGGTGAAGGCGACGCCCAGACTTTCCATGGTCTTTTGCAGAGCGGCGTGGGAACCGGCGGTGAAGTCGAGGAGCGTATTGTCGATGTCGGTCAAGAGAATGGAATATCCCATGGTGGCCTCCTTTTGTTTTTGGATATTGTAGCACAAAATCCCTTAATTGTGTGATATAATCCTCTGTGAAATGAATGATCGCAAAGGAGAAGCCTATGGAAGCCATCGCATCCATTCTCTCGAAGGAACTGTCGGTTCCCGAGGGGTATATTGAAAACGTCATCCGCCTCCTGGACGAGGGCAACACCCTGCCCTTCATCGCCCGCTACCGCAAGGAGCTCCACGGCGGCATGGACGACACCACCCTGCGCACCCTGGAGACGCGCCTACAGTACCTGCGCAACCTCGATGCCCGCCGGGAGGAGGTGAAATCGTCCATTGAAAACCAGGGAAAGCTCACAAGCGAGCTTTCCGCTGCCATCGACGCGGCCAAGACCCTGGCCGAGGTGGAGGATCTCTACCGCCCCTATAAGCAGAAGCGCCGCACCCGCGCCACTGCCGCCCGGGAGAAGGGATTGGAGCCCCTGGCACTGCTGCTCTTCTCCCAGGGAAAGAACCTGCCCGCGCCCGAGGTGCTGGCCGAGAAGAGTGTTGACCCCGAGAAGGGTGTGGAGACTGTGGAGGACGCACTGGCCGGCGCGTCGGATATTATCGCCGAGATGATCTCCGACGACGCCGACATCCGCAAGCGCCTCCGGCAGCTCTTCGAGGCCAAGGCTGCCATGCACACCGCGGCCAATACTGAGGAGGACACGGTCTACCGCCTCTACTATGACTTCACCCAGCCCCTCAACCGCCTCCAGAGCCACCAGATCCTGGCCATCAACCGCGGGGAGCGGGAGGAAAAGCTCAAGGTGAGCCTGGCACTTCCCCGGGAGGAAGCCCTGGAGCGCATCGTCCGCCAGGTTGTAAAGCCCGGCTCCACCGCCACGGCCTTCGTCCGCGCCGCCGCCGAGGATGGCTACGACCGGCTCTTGGAGCCCTCTTTGGAGCGGGAGCTGCGCAGTGCCCTCACCGACCGCGCCTGCGAGGCAGCCATTGCCAACTTCGCCTTGAATTTAAAGCCCCTTTTGATGCAGCCGCCGGTGAAGGGACATGTGACCATGGGGCTCGACCCCGGCTACCGCATGGGCTGCAAGGTGGCGGTGGTGGACGCCACGGGCAAGGTGCTCGACACCGCCGTGGTCTATCCCACCTACGGTGAGAAGCAGAAGGAGGAGGCCATCACCAAGCTCTCTGGCTTGGTGCGCCGCCACGGCGTCACCCACATTGCCATTGGCAACGGCACCGCCTCCCGGGAGACGGAGCAGATGGCCGTGGAGCTGATCCGCCGGGTGGGAAATCTCTCGTATATGATGGTCAGTGAGGCCGGGGCGTCGGTGTATTCGGCCTCGCCCCTGGCTGCCGAGGAGTTTCCCCAGTTTGACGTGAATTTGAGAAGCGCCGTCTCCATCGCCCGGCGGCTCCAGGATCCCCTGGCCGAGCTGGTGAAGATCGACCCCAAGGCCATCGGCGTGGGGCAGTACCAGCACGACATGCCGCCCAAGCGGCTGGACGAAGCCTTGGGCGGCGTGGTGGAGGACTGCGTCAACGCCGTGGGCGTGGACGTGAACACGGCTTCTCCCAGCCTATTAAAAAAAGTGGCGGGGCTGACCCCCACCACGGCGAAGAATATTGTGGCCTACCGGGAGGAGCACGGCTCCTTCACCGGCCGGCGGCAGCTTTTGAAGGTGCCCAAGCTGGGACCCAAGGCATTTGAGCAGTGCGCAGGCTTTCTCCGGGTGCCTGAGAGCGACCAAATCCTCGACAACACCGGCGTCCACCCGGAATCCTACGAGGCCGCCAAGACCCTCCTGACCCTCACCGGGTACGACCTAAAGGACGCCGCGGCGGGAAAGCTCCAAGAATTGCCCCGCCGGGTGGAGACTCTGGGCTGGGCGGAGGCGGCGCAGCGCTGCGGCGTGGGCGAGCCGACGCTTCGCGACATTGTCAAGGAGCTTCTAAAGCCCGGCCGGGATCCCCGGGACGAGCTGCCCGCGCCCATCCTCCGCACCGATGTTCTGGAGATGAAGGACTTGAAGCCCGGCATGGTGCTCTCGGGTACGGTGCGCAACGTCATCGACTTTGGCGTGTTCGTGGACATCGGCGTCCACCAGGACGGCCTGGTGCACATCTCCAAGGTGTGCAAGAAGTTCATCCGGCACCCTTCGGAGGTGGTTTCCGTGGGCGACGTGGTGAAAGTGGTGGTGCTGGAGGTGGACGAGAAGAAAAAGCGCATTTCCCTCTCCATGCGCGATGTCCCCTAGGGGCGGCAATCTGCCGCCCGCATGCAGGGCGCACCGCAATGATCCACCGCACCGTAGGGCGGCATGCCCTCATGCCGCCGCCGGTAAGACCCCCGGCGATGCACCGCACCCTGTAGGGGCGGATTATATATCCGCCCGAGGGCAGTTGCGATTCCCGCAAGCCTTCCGCCGAACGCAACCTGGCACGGGCGCATATACAATGCGCCCCTACACCCGGGATCGGTGGCGCTTGCGGCAACGCGGGCGGGGATAAACCCCGCCCCTACGAGAAGATCGAAAGCGTGACGGTAGGGGCGGCCTTTATGGCCGCCCGTACCGCAGTCGAAATTTTGCGGAAAGCCCATGGAAACCGCACCCGCATGAGCGGGCGTTAGATCACCAGTCCGCCGTTCACTGGCAGCACCTGGCCGGTGACAAAGTCCGCCTCCAGGAGATACGCCATGGCCTTGACAATATCCGCCGGTTTTCCGTGGCGCCCCAGGGGCGTCTCCTCCCGGATCGCGTCCATGGATTCTTTGTCCACATTGGCCACCATGTCCGTCTCGACCACGCCGGGAGAAACGGCGTTGACGCGGATGCCAGAGGGCGCGAGCTCCTTGGCCAGGGCTTTGGTCAGGGCGATCACTGCGCCCTTGGTGGCCGAGTAGCACACCTCGCAGGACGCGCCCACCTGCCCCCACATGGATGCCACGTTGACGATGACGCCCCGCTGCTTGTGCAGCATACTGGGCAGCACGGCGTTGACGCAGAGGTAAATCCCGTTGACATTTACCGCGAAGAGCCGGTTCCAGGTTTCCTCGTCGATTTGGTTGATTAAGCCGTAGTGTGCCAGGGCGGCGTTGTTGATGAGGGCGTCTGCGTCAAAGCCCGCCACCGCCATTTTCACGGCTGCGCCGTCGGCCACATCGCACTGCACCGCCTCGGCGCCGGTCTCCCGGGCGAGGGCTTCGGCCTTCTCCCGGCTGGAAGCGTACAGAAACCGCACCCGGTGCCCCTGGGCGGCAAAATAGCGCACGGCTTCTGCGCCGATGCCCCGGCTGCCGCCGGTGATGAGGATGTTCAAAGTCCTTTGCCTCCTTCGATGGTGCGCACCGAGTCGCGTTCAACGAGGGTGGTGGGAATGAGCTGCACGGCTGGGAAGTCCTGGCCGTGCATCATGCGAAAGAGCGTCTCCATGGCCAAACGTCCCATGTGCACCTTGTCCACGCCCATGGTGGTGATGGCCGGGCGGGTGTACTCGGAGATCACCAGGTCGTCCAGACCCAAAAAGGAGATGTCCTCGGGCACCCGAAGCCCCAGCTTGGTCACAAAGCGGATGGCGTTGGCGGCGTAGGTGTCGCTGGCGCAGAACACCGCCGTGGGACGGGCAGGACCTGAGAGCATCTTCTCCATGGCGTTGGTGGCGGGCTGAGGAATGTTATGGATGACTCGGTGGAGCCACTCCTCCCGGCACGGGAGGCAGCAGTCCCGCAGGGCGTCCTGGAAGCCCTGCATGGTGCGGCGATAGAATTCCTCGTGTCGGTCGGAGATGAGAAAGCCGATGTCCCGGTGCCCCTTCCCGGCCAGGTAGTGGATGGCGCGGTAGGTGGCGTCGTAATAGTTCACCTCGATGAGGGGAATGGTGCCGTCCTGGGGCACGTGGGAGTCCACGCAGAGGTAGGGGAAGTGCTCCTCCTGCAGAAGATGAATCACCTGCTCGTTGCACACCTGGATGAAGATGACGCCGTCGGCGTCCTTGCTGTGGATGGCGCCCATGAGTTCGCCGCACTCGGTGTCGGTCTCCACGGCAGTGAAGATAATGCTGTAGCCCAGCACCTTGCTCTGGCGGAAGATTCCGGTGAGCACGTCCATGGCAAAGAGGTTGAAGAGGCTGAAGTCATACTGGCGCATGACAACGTGGACGGTGTTGCTGCGCTTTAAATTGAGGCGGCGGGTGTGAATGTTGGGGGTGAAGCCCGTCTCCTGGATGATCTGCTGCACCTTTTGGCGGGTGGCCTCGGAGACCCCGCCCCGCCCGTTGAGCACAAAGGATACGGCGGTGGTGGAAACCCCCGCCATGCGGGCGATATCGCGAATGGTCAATTTCTCCATATTTTCGCTCCTAAATGGACTTTTTGAAACTTTGCTGAATCTAAACTAAAATTATACATCATGTTAGTTAGAAAGACAAGGAGGAAGGCAAAATAAAAATAGGCGCTCCAGAAAAATCACCCTTGACATTCTATTCCCGGCGTGCTATATTATTTAAGCATCCTAGTGATGCCCAATATCGCGGGATAGAGCAGTCCGGTAGCTCGTCGGGCTCATAACC
>DSTMR04002__coassemble_1988_pt1 | contig 10892 bp, 3 predicted proteins | sample DSTMR04002__metabat2_high_PE_040 | metagenome-assembled genome bin DSTMR04002 | reverse complement strand
ATCATAAGAAGTGAGGAGATAGTCACCCTTCCCGCCATCTCCATTGCTTGCCTTGCGGTCATAAATCCCGCGGCTATTGACGGCAGAAGCTGTCTCAGAGTGGTATACCAGCCAGTCATTAGCTGTTCCGCTGTCAAGATCGCTAATGGTGGAATAGTTGTAGCCCACAATGCCACCATAGTTTGCAATCACCTTTGCAATCTGGTTGGCAGTACTATTATCGTTTTTAAGCTTGTTATCGCCAAATGTAGACGGACGGGTGACGTCAATTTCCTGGATCCAAGTAATCAAATCACTGGCGATTACCGGATAATTGTTTGCATTGCCGCTGATGCCTTCCAGAATCTCGTTGCCCAGGCTGTACATGATGACGGCAGGCGAATTCTTATCCTGGTTGACCATGGCCTTGATGTCAAATTCCGCCCAGGTCATGTCGGCTTCACCGCCGAGAATGGCGTTGTCATTGCCGATGACAACATTGAACCACTGGGAATAGTCGTGGATATTTCCGTTTTTGGGGTTTGTCCACGTATCAAAGGCCTCGTCAATGAGCATAATGCCCTTCTCATTGGCAATTTCAATGAGCTCCGGCGCAGCGGGGTTGTGGGTAACGCGGATGGCGTTGCAGCCCATCTCCTTGAGGATCTCCACCTGACGCTCTATGGCGCGATACCAGGCCTCAGAGCCCAGAGACCCCTGGTCGTGGTGCATACAGACGCCTTTGAGCTTGGTGGGCTCGCCGTTGAGTTCAAAGCCATTGGTGCTGTTAAAATTTGTCCAACGGAAGCCGAACTCGGTCTCGCAGGTGTCTACCACGGTATCACCCACCAAAACTTCCGTCTTCAGCGTATAAAGATTGGGTGAATCGGGAGACCAGAGATCGGGATTATCAATCTTGCCCGTCTGCTCAACGGTAATACGTTCTCCAGCAGGAATGGATTTGCTAGTTTCAAGGTTGAAACCAGCAACGGCAGCTGCCGTCGCGCCCTGCTTGTAAAGTGTCTGGCGTACAGTAACTTCGGACGCAACCGCAGAAGTGTTCTCCACCACTGTTTCAATCTCCATGGTTCCGTCTTTACTATCATTTTTAAGATTGGGCGTGGTCACATAGACGCCGTCTTTCGTCACGTGCACCGGATCGGTGACGGTGAGGTGTACCGTGCGGTAGATGCCGCTGCCGGAGTACCAGCGGCTGGAGGGCGTCTGGTGTTCCACTTCCACAGCAATGACGTTTTCGCCCTCAAAATTGAGCTTCTCCTGGGGCAACTCGAAAGAGAACGCCGTATAGCCATAGGGATGGAAGCCCAGCTCTTCGCCATTGAGATAGACCGTGGCATTCATATAGACGCCGCCAAAGTCAATGGTGATGTACTTCCCCTCCCACTCCGGGGACAGGGTGAAGGTCTTGCGGTACCAGCCCGTGCCGCCGGGCAGGTAGCCGCTTTCCGCCTCGTTACTGGCAGAATACTCCTGCTCAATGCTGTAATCGTGGGGCAGATCCACGTCGCGCCAGGCGGAATCATTATATTCCTTTGCGGCGCTGCCGCTGCCCAGATTAAAGCGCCAGTGGTCGCTGAAGTCCACCTCGCGGGTACTTCCGCCGTAGGAATTGACGTAAACTGTCTCCTCCGGCGAGGACGTCTGCGTCTCGGTGGAGCGCGCCTGTCCTGCGGCGAATGCCTGGGGAACAAGTCCCAGGATCATCACCAGTGCAAGCAGCACTGCGGTGAGCCGTTTGGCGCCTTTGAGAACATTTGCATTTCTCATAGTCTTCCTCCTTCTTTTGTGGGTATATCTATGGCATCACGCTTGCAATACCTTCTGCACAGGCGATTGAAGCGAGATTCCCGCTTTGCATTCAACCATAAAAAATACCGCTTGCAGACTGCTTCCAAAAATAAGCATGGGTTTCCCATCCACGATTGGAGTAAAGCAGTACAGCAAAGCGGTTATGCCTGATTGAACAGTAACATTCCGGCTGGTTTACCAATGACAAGTGTCAAACTTATAGGTATAATTTATCAAGATATGGAAGGAATTTCAATGATGAGTATCTACGATTTTACTCTGCGATTTTCGTGATTATGACGAAAAAAGAGATGCAGCACGCTGCATCTCAAAAAGTCGATTACATCAGCACAAAGCTGACTCCACAGGAAATGCCCAGTACGATTCCTCCTGCGATGAGCACACCAAGAGAAATTGCCGGAAGTGCCGCCTTCAGCCGCAGTCGCAGCATGGACGCAACCAAGGCGCCAGTCCAAGCACCAGTTCCTGGAAGCGGTACTGCCACCAGGATGCACAGTCCCAGCAGCTCATAGCGGTAAAAAAGCTCTGCGCCCCGATCTGCTTTTCGCTCCAGTGCCGTAACAATCCTTGTGAGCTTCATCCAGCCGAGGACTTGCCGCACAAAGAGCATCAAGAATGGCACTGGAAGCATATTTCCCAGTACCGCAACGACGTATACCAGCCATGGATCCAGTCCCAGGGCAATTCCTGCCGGAATTGCACCGCGCAGTTCTGCCACGGGCACCATGGCAAGGAAGAAAACGTACCAATATTCTTCTAAGATTTCCAACATGATAATCCTTCCCAGTTGCTTCCCTCAGGAAGCAGCTGCTTGTTTCCGAATATGCCGTATGAGCAAGCTTAGCAAAAGCGATCCTAGGATTCCCGCGCTGGCGCCGGCAAAGTCAATCCAAATATCTGTTACCATTCCGCTACGCCCTGGGACAAAGAGCTGAATGGTCTCATCAACCAGCGCGGTAAAGAGGCACGCACTGCCGGCCGGGAGTATGCAGCGACGCGGCGGATGCTGACATTTCAGAAGTAGGAAGATCCATACCATGCCAAGCAGTCCGTATTCTGAAAAATGTGCCATCTTTCTTAGCACTGTATGGCATTGTTCCAGCGGAACCCCGAACCACAGCAATAGTGGTTGAAGGATTGGCAGCACTGCTTTGCTCTCCCCTTCCGATTGCGCGGCCGGCATGGCGGAGTGCCCCCATATGAAGGCAGTCAGCAGTACGAGAGCTGCTGCAAGCGATATAAGAATTGCTTTCTCACCATTGTTTTTTCTCATGCAATATCTCCTGGAGAAGTCACAATTTGCTTTATCATACCACATCAGCATCCGAGGTACAAGAGAATTTTCTCTCGGAATATTCTTGGTTTAGATGGACAACAGGGAAAGAATTGAGTATAATATAGCGTATCTCATTTTACGTCAGAGGAGTTTTGTTTATGGCAAAATACTTTGGAACCGACGGCTTCCGTGGGGAGGCCAATGTGGGGCTGACCGCGGATCACGCCTATGCCATCGGTAGATTTCTCGGTTGGTATTATTCCGAACGCAAGCGCCGCAGCGGCGTAGATGAACCTGCCCGCATTGTTATCGGCAAGGACACCCGTCGTTCCAGCTACATGTTTGAGTATTCTCTGGTGAGCGGACTGGTGGCTTCCGGCGCTGATGCCTACCTGCTCCACGTGACTACAACACCCTCTGTTGCCTATGTGGCACGGGTGGATGGCTTTGACTGCGGCATTATGATCTCCGCCAGCCACAACCCCTATTATGATAACGGCATCAAGCTCATCAACAGTATGGGCGAGAAGATGGATGAGGAGACCATCTCCCTGGTGGAGGCATATCTCGACGGAGACCTCACCCTTTTTGATCAGAAGTGGACCACACTCCCCTTCGCCCATCGCGATCACATCGGCCGCACGGTGGACTATGTATCCGGCCGAAACCGTTACCTGGGCTACCTCATTTCTCTGGGGGTTTATTCCTTTAAGGGCATGAAGGTCGCGCTGGACTGCGCCAACGGCAGCGCGTGGAATCTGGCCAAGGCTGTCTTTGACGCCCTGGGCGCCAAGACTTATGTCATCAACGCGGAACCCAACGGCCTGAACATCAACCTCAATGCAGGCTCCACTCACATTGAGGGACTTCAGAAGTACGTAAAGGAAAACGGCATGGACGTGGGCTTTGCCTATGACGGCGACGCCGACCGCTGCATGGCCGTGGATGAAAACGGGAACGTCGTTTCCGGCGACCATATTCTCTACCTCTATGCCAAGTACATGAAGGAGCGCGGCAAGCTCCTGACCAACACCGTGGTGACCACCGTGATGTCCAATTTTGGCCTCTATAAGGCCTTTGACGAGCTTGGCATTGGCTATGCCAAGACCAAAGTGGGCGACAAATACGTCTACGAATATATGATGCAGAATAACTGCCGCATTGGCGGCGAGCAGTCCGGTCACATCATCTTCTCCAAGTATGCTTCCACCGGCGACGGCATCCTCACAAGCCTCAATGTCATGGAAGTCATGATGGCCAAGAAGGCCAAGCTGAGCCAGCTGGTGGCCGATCTCAAGATCTATCCCCAGGTGCTGGTAAATGTCCGCGTGGCGGACAAGCAGGCGGCGCAGAATGACCCCGATGTCCAAGCAGCTGTGAAGGCCGTTGCCGACTCCCTGGGCGATACCGGCCGCATTCTGGTGCGGGAATCCGGCACAGAGCCCTTGATCCGCGTGATGGTGGAGGCTGAGAGCCACGAGAAATGCCAGGCGCTGGTGGATCAGGTGGTCAATGTGATTCGCCAGAAGGGACACGCAGTTTCCTGATACATATTCTGATATTGCAAAGTAATCCCCCGGCAGAAAAGCCGGGGGATTACTGCGTTATTTAGGATTGTTCAAAACGAGCTAGCTTCTGTGCCACCTCAGCGCGGGTAGCGGTGCCGGTGGGATCCAGGCGATTGCCACCCTTACCGGTTACAATACCTTCTTCCACCGCCCAGCAGATGGCGCTCTTGGCGTAGCTGCTGACCTTGGAAGCATCGTTGAAGGTGAGGGTTGTCTCCTGCACCTCGGGGCTGCCTGCGGCACGATAGAGCATCGCGGCCAGCTGCTCACGGGTGATAGATGCATCAGGGGCAAACTTGCCGCCGCCCACTCCGCTGACGATACCTTCGCCATACGCCCAGATGACGGCGTCGGCATACCAGGCGTCATTGGCCACGTCAGTAAAAGCACTCTTGTCCTTCACCGTGGGCTTTCCGGCACGGTTGTAGAGGATCTGCGCCAGCATGGCACGGGTCAGGCTGCTGTCCGGCGAGAACCGCGTGGCGGAGGTGCCCTGCATCAGACCGTTTTCGTAGACGAAAGTCACAGCGTCGTAGTACCAGGAGCCTACCTTGACATCGGTAAAGGGCATTCCGTTCTTTGTCCACTTGGCATAGATGGAAGTGCTGGCATTGAGGGTGACCTCAGTTACTTTTTCCGTGAGGTCGGCGTCTAAATACCAGCCTGCGAAGGTGTAGCCCTCACGGATGGGCACATAGTCCTTAAGCTTGATGGTGGTGCCCTTGATGGCGGTGATGGCTTCCAGCGTGGAGCCGCCGTTGGTCACAAAGCGCAGGGTGTACTTAGAGGTGCCGGGACGGCTGGGCGCGGGTTTCCGCTCCAGGTTTTCCACGGCTGCGGTCAGCTTCTGAACCATAGCATCAATTGCAGCATCGGTGGCATTGTCAGCATCCTCTACAAGGGCTTCTGCCTCTTCCACAACTGCCTGAAGAGCATCATAGGAAGCGGAAGTGTAGTCGGAGGCATTCAGCTTTTCAATGGAAGCCAGCAACTCATGAAGCTTGGTGAGGTCGCCGCGACGCTGGAGGGTCTGTTCCGCTGCGTCCAGCAATGCCTGGGTTGCCGCCTTAATTGCGGTGAGATTATTGCCGGCAAGGACAGTTGCTACATTCTTGTAGGCGTCAGAACCGGTAAATTGCGACCAGGAGTTGGACGTGTAATCTTCTTCCTGATAGCTATTTTTCAGTGCGGTGAGCTGCTCCTTGGCAGTGGCCAAATCATTGACGCTGTTGAGCAGCGCACGGTGGGCGCTGTTGAGCAGCGCGTAGGCTTCGTTCACCTGCGCCTGGCTCTGCACAGAGCTAGCTGCAACGGCTTTAAGCATATCCTGTGCAGCTTGACGGGCTTCCTGATAGGCTGCCAATGCAACGGCATCGTACTTATTCTCATCTTCCTGTTCAATCTCGCCGCACTGGGCAACCAAAGCCGTCAGCTGGGTTGCATCCACAGCCAACGCACCACGGGGAATCAGCACAATCTCATAGATCAGCGGTGTAACGTTGCCCCAAGTGATCTTGATCTCGTAAATACTCTCAAAGTTGTAGGTGTAGAAGGACGTAAGGGATTCCGTGAGAGTACCGAGCTTGACCCACTCCTCTGCCCGGGCTGCCTTGGAGACAGTCGCAGCAGCATTTTCAGAGGGTACACCGCGGACAAATACCTCGGCATTGCTGATGGCGCCGCTGCTCTGAAGAATGTTGATCTGATCGATTGCTACCTTGTCGGAGAGCTTATAGATCAGGGAGCCGCTCGTTCTTCCCTCCATATTGGGCTTGAAGCCGGTGGTGATGTTGCCGTCAGCCACAAACTCCGGGAGATACTCCGCCGAAACCTCGGCAGGATCCGCCACAAAGGTGGGATTGGAGGAGCTGGGCACATACTCGCCGCCATTGATGATGATTTCATTGAGGCAAATCCAACGGTGTGAATATGTAGCTGTAATGCGAATGCGAAGATAACGTGCGTTTACAGCTGTTTCAAGTTCCCCCACATAAGAACGATAGTTCGGGTATGTGCTGTTGGTTGTACCCCAGGCCACTGAACCAGCGGAGTTTTCGTTGTAGGCATTTCCATCGCTTCCCATCTTATCAATGGTTACTACGGGTGTCCAACTTCCATTTGTATCCGCAGCAACTTCTACCACACCGCTGCGGATATAATCCCACTGGGTATCACGCAATAAAAGCTCAATTTTTTGTATGGAGCGAAGCTGTCCCAGATCAAAGACTATCGTGCCGCCTTCTGTCTGCGCACGCGCGAAGGTTGCTTCTGTATTGACATTGCCGTCAAACCACTTCCATGCTTCTCCCAATGCTTCTGCATCTTTGCTGCTATTTTGTACAGCGAGACCGCTGGTGCTGAGAAGATGAATATCTTGTATTTCCTCGATGGTGAGCGCCAGCTCACTAAGGGTAAAGGTAACGGCGTATTCGCCTTCATTGACCAGATAGACGTACCGAGCATCCACACCGCCTTCGGTGTAGGGATTCATCTCCTCAAGATTAGCGCCGGCCTTTAAGGTAAGCGCATCGGTATCGTCATTGACGTCGATATTGGAGAGATGGCTAATGCGATCCAGGGCGATACCGATGTACTCGCCCGGTGCAAGGGTGATGGGCAGCGCCTTGGAAAGCGTCACCTGTTCCTCGGTCTTCTGACCATAGGTGCCGACACCGGCTGCGGAGCTGTTGGTAAAGACATAGGGCGCGCTGTCTGTTGCGGGATTAAACTCTGTGACGGTGATTTCAGAGAACTTCACCCAGCAGTCACAGCGCTCGTCATTGACCATGCGGACATACCGCGCTTCCACGCCGCCCAGGTTGACCTCTACTACGTCCTTACCGCTGGCAGCTCCGGTGAAGGACTGTACGGTTGTCCAGCCCTCAGAACTGGTAAGGTCATGATTCTCCTGTGCGGTAAACTCCAGATGATACTTCTTCCATTTATCACCGGGCTTGTCACCGTTATTGTTACCGATGACAAACCGTACCTTGCCCACCTGCTTGACTTTACCCAGGTCGAGGCCGATGTAGTCGCCTACCAAGCTGTCGTCGCCCGTGGTATTGTCTTTCCCATCAGGGTCATACCAGACAAAGGTATTGTCGTTGCCATCAAGCAGATTGTTTTCTGGACCCTGATGAACTGTCCAGCGGTCGGTGCGGATAAGCGAAGTTTGATCCTCCACATAGGGGTAGACCTGGAATTCGGAAAAATAACACCACACCTTTTTATACGCATCATTAATGATGCGTACGTACTGCGCTCTAGCACCTTCCAGGTCTACCTCAACAATATCCTTCCCAGTTTCTGCACCTGAAATGGAGGAAAGATGTTCCCATGTAGTTCCGTCTTCAGAATAAGCAATATGGTATTGTTTCCACTTATCTCCGCTAGTACCATCATGTCCCACTACCACTCTTACTCTGCCAATCGAATAAACACCACCAAGATCTAGGCCAATATAGTCGTTGATATTCGACGCATTGCCAGGGGTACTGTACCAGACATAGGTATCATCATTTCCGTCGGTCAGCTTTGTCTCGGGTCCTTCATAAACAGCATAGCCGCTTGTCTTTTGTACTGTACCGGTCAGAGGTGCGTTGCTATCGGGGATCTCTTCCTCGGGCAGATCGTTGACGTAGATTTCCCGGACACCAAACCAAGTGTTGTCCCGCTGCGTGGTTGCACGCAGGCGGATTCCCTTGGCGGTCAGGTTGAGATTGTGCGCCTCGAGAATTGCCTGGTTGCCGGTGAACTCGTCAACGCCAGGCACCGCCTCCCAGGTCTTCCCGTCCGCGGTATATTCCAAAACAGCATTGGTAAAGGTGTCCTTGGGATTGGCGGTAGTGCCTGTGACAAACTTGACATCGTGAATCTCGATGGCGCGGCTGTAGGTTACGCCGATATAATCATCTACAAATATTTGATTGGGATTCTTATAGACAACCTCCGTGCTTTCGTTCCCATCGAGCACATTGGAGAGCGAGCCGGTGGGGGTGTCACGGTTGGTGATGGGTGTGGTGATGATCTTGGTGGGATCCACGGTCAGCTGTGCCAGGGTTGCCACATGGTCACGCACGGTACGAAGGAAGGGCATGATGTGCTGTACGCCAACTTCGGCGTATTCCGTGTGATCAATATACCAGAAGCCATGGGTTTCGGCCTGTTCCAGCTTCGCCTGCGCCTGGGTGTAATAATCGGGGACAAGCCCGGCGTTGTTATCCACATAGTAGGCATCCAGGGCATTCAGCAGCAGATCTGCTGCCGCAGTAATGTCGTCCCAGGTATCCAGCCAGTAGACGATCTGACCGACGATACGAGAATTGCCCGCTTCGCGGTAGGTCTCGGAGGCATCGGCAAGGAGCTGGAACTCCGCACGCATGGCTTCGATGTCTTCCGTGGTGAGGGTACCAGAAGAGAGCTTGGTCTTAAATTCGTCGAGCTGAGCCTTCAAGACCTCGGATTCCTGAAGCGCTGTGACACGATCATCCATATTCTGGTTAATCATGTGCTTGGAGAGTTCTTTCAGGGCGTTGGAGGCATCCGTCTCCTCGTAGGTCTCGTGGTCGACATACTTGAAGGAATCCTCCCAAGCCTGCTCCGCCTTGTCCTCCGTCCAGATGTTCCAGGAATAGCAGGCATTGCCAAAAATGGCCACCTTGGAGGGCTCGGACTGCTGCATGGGATTGAGCACGATGCCCTGGATCTTTTCCGGGCTCACGCCGGGATGGAGGAAAGTGGTATACCCACCCATAATGAGGTGGCGCTTGGAGTTATCGGTGCAAGGCCAGTTGATCCACATATAGGGGCCTCGTCCAACATTATTGTAGAAGGTATTGGTGAAGTTATCAGTTACCTCGCCCCAAATTCGGCCACCGGTCATGACGATGGGAACCTCTTGGGGCATACCACTCATCCACGATTCACCGTTTCCGCCATACTGCACCGGGCAGAATGGAATGGTGGTTTTGAGACCGGGATACTTCTCCTGCATTTCATCAGAGCTGACCCAATTAACTAGATCAGTCATCAGCTGGATATAGAGATCATTTCCCTGGTTACCCGCGTCGTCGGCCAGCACGGCAATCTGCCGCACACCTGCGCCCATGACCTGCTCAAACTTTGCCTTGAGCAGCTCGATCTTCTCCGAATAGTTCGACTGGTTGATTGCCGAACTCATAAAGGGATGGAGCGCATAGACAAACTGGCACTTGGAGGCATTCCCTGCCTCGGCCAGGGGCTTGATTTTTGCCTCCAATTCCTCGTCCGTATAGCGCTCATACCATCTGGCGTTGTGCTTGGGATCGTCCTTGGGAGCGTAGAAATAGGAATTGAGCTTGAAATTACCTGCCCAGCGCATCAGCTCGGCACGATCCTCCGTGCTCCAGGGATTGCCGTAATAGCCCTCGATAAAGCCACGGGAGGCGACATCCGCCCAGTCCTGGATGGTCAGGTTGCGCACCACCCCGCCGGTGGCCTGGTCGAGGATCTGCTGCAAGGTGGTGAGGCCATAGAAAGCTGCGTCGGTGTCCTTGCCCAGAACGCCGACCTTATTCCCTGCAATGACCAGCAGATAGGCGTCGATTTTTGTAAAGAGGGTAGAATCTACCGTCGTGCCGAAGATGGCGTTATTTGTGCCATCTGCATCGTATATCTCAACAATAAGCTGGGCGTTTTCAGCAGCGTCCACCCGGCTCATGGTGAGACCGCCATGAGAAAGCGCCTGCTCCGCACGGTCGACGGTATACGTATCGATTCCCGCACCAAAGTAGGCATTTACCGTTGAGGGCAGGTTGGAATTATCCGTGCCATAGGTAATCTCCTGCGGCAGCGGATAGAGCTCATATTCTGTCTCCTCCGTGTCCTCATCTGCTGCCAATGCTGTTGTAATTGGCAGAGAACAGAGAATGGACAGGACGAGCAGAATCGCGAGGAATTTTCTCCACTTCATTCCAATTTCTCCTTTCGCCTTTTGGATGCTCCTGAAAAAGAAATGGCCATGATACATTCAAGACATACTTAGCCTCAAATCCATCATGGTCATGCCTGCCGGACAGTAACATCCCAAAACAATATTTACGTAAATCAGTATAACATCACTTTGAATAGATTACAATATTTTGGTATTCACAAGAATAAGTGCCATAATTTGTATCAAATTGCTAAAAAGGAAAGAAAAAACCCCGCAGATACCTCTGCGGGGCAAATTGGTTTGAAATTACGCCTGACCCTTCATGCGG
>DSTMR04002__coassemble_1930_pt1 | contig 11206 bp, 7 predicted proteins | sample DSTMR04002__metabat2_high_PE_040 | metagenome-assembled genome bin DSTMR04002 | reverse complement strand
CACCCCCCGCTGCTCTGTCGCATCAGTCTTCTGCGGGGTTTTTCTACAGCCTGAAAGCCCCGCCTTCCCGGCGGGGCTTTGACCTTTTTAGCCTTCTTCGGCCTTCTTGGCCTCTTCGATGATCTTGGCCTGGTTCATCTGCGGCACTTCCTCGTACCGGACGAACTTGAGGCTGTAGGAGCCGCGACCCTGGGTCATGGAGCGAAGGTCGATGGCGTAGGAGGACATCTCACCCATGGGCACCTCGGCGTCCACCACCTGCTGGCCGTCGCCGGTGGGGGTCATGCCCATGACGCGGCCGCGGCGCTTGTTGAGATCGCCGATGATGTCGCCCAGGTTGGCGTCGGGGATGTAGACCTTCAGCTCGCCGATGGGCTCGAGGAGGGTGGGAGCGGCGGTGGGGATGCCGTCCTTATAGGCAACGGCGGCAGCGGTCTGGAAGGCCATATCCGAGGAGTCCACGGGGTGGTAGGAGCCGAAGTACAGCGTGGCCTTGAGGAACACCAGGGGATAGCCGGCCAGGACGCCCTTGCCGATGCAGTTGCGAAGACCCTTTTCAACCGAGGGGATGAAGTTCTTGGGCACGCAGCCGCCCACGGTCTCGTCCACGAAGACCAGATCCTCGGTCTCGGTCTGGGGCTCGAAGCGGATGTAGACGTCGCCGAACTGGCCGTGGCCGCCGGACTGCTTCTTGTGCCGTCCGTGGACTTCGACCTTCTTCTTGATGGTCTCGCGGTAGGCGATCTTGGCCGGGCGCAGCTCGGCCTCCACCTTGAACTTGCTCAGGAGCTTGGAGCACAGGACGCCCAGGTGGATATCGCCCACGCCGGAGATGATCATCTCCTTGGTCTCGGCGTTGTTGCCGAAGCGGAAGGAGAGATCCTCTTCATTGAGCTTGTTGAGGCCGGAGGCGATCTTGTCCTCCTGCCCCTTGACCTTGGCGTAGATGGCCATGGTGTAGCAGGGCTCGTCGTAGGTCATGCCCTGGAGGGCGGTGACCTTGCCGGCCAGACCCAGCGTGTCGCCGGTCTTCACAGAGCCGAGCTTGGTGGCAACGCCCAGATCGCCGCAGCAGATCTTACTGGCCTTGGTGAGGGTCTTGCCCTTGGCAAAGAAGATGTTGGAGAGCTTTTCAGCGGCGCCGGTGCGGGCATTGACCAGGCTCATGCCCTCGGTGATGTCGCCGGAGATGACCTTGAAGTAGGAGTTCTTGCCGAACTGATCCGAGGTGGTCTTGAAGACGAAGACTGCGGGACTGCCCTTGGGGTCGAGCATCAGCTCGCCGCCCTCGGCGGTGGCCATGGGCAGACCCTCCAGGGGGTTGGGGCAGAACTTCACAATGTATTCCATCACGCGCTTGCTGCCGTAGCCCATCATGGCGCTGCCGCAGAAGACGGGGGTGATGGAGCGCTGGCGCATGCCGTCCTTGACGCCCTGGATGAGCTCTTCCTCGGTGAAGGGCTCCTCCATGAAGAATTTCTCCATGAATTCCTCGCTGGTCTCGGCCACCTGCTCGGAGAGCTCGGCCAGGTACTCCTCGCAGCGCTCCTCGGCCTCGGGGGTGAGGGAGGTAGAGTTGCCCTCGGTGTCGCGGGCGGTGTGGCTCAGAAGATCGACCAGGCCGACGCACTTGTCGCCCTTCATCATGGGGAAGATCAGGGGCACGACGGTGTTGCCGAAGGTGGCGCGCATATCGTCGACCACCTTATAATAGTTGGCGTGATCCTCGTCCATCTTGGAGATGTAGAACATGGTGGGCATGTTGGCGTTCTTGAGGGACTTCCAGGCCTTCTCGGTGCCCACGGCGATGCCGCCCTTGGCCGAGAGGACGATGAGGCCGGCGTCGGCCACGCGGAGGGACTGGACGATCTCGCCGGCGAAGTCGAAGAAGCCGGGGTTGTCCAGGAGGTTAATCTTGCAGCCTTCAAAATTCACAGGAATGATCGAAGTGGAAATGGAGTATTTCCGCTTGATTTCCTCGGGATCAAAGTCAGAAACGGTGTTGCCGTCGGCGATGGAGCCCAGGCGGTCGGAACCGTTGGTTAAAAACAGCATATCCTCGGCCAGGATGGTCTTTCCGTCGCCACCATGTCCCAGCAGGCAGATATTGCGAATGTCCTTGGCAGTGTAGCTCATAACGAATGTTTCTCCTTTCCTTGGGCCTAGGGATGGGGGAAAGCGGCCCTGCTTGCGGCAAATACTTTTACCGCCTAACAGAGTAAATTATACTTCATTCCCAAATCGAATGCAAATACATTCTGCCTAAGTCAGCGGAATACACAAATTTTTGTTGCAATTGGAGAATCCGAGCCTCCAAATTTATTCACACTGTCAAAGAAAACCGCCCCACAGGCCGTGGGACGGCAGGAAGCCTCCCCTTGGTGCCCAAGGGGAGGTGGTATGCGAAGCATACCGGAGGGGATCAGAATTTCCAGTCACCGGAGGCTTACAACCCCTCAGTCAGCCTTCGGCTGCCAGCTCCCCTTCACAGGGGAGCCATTGGTGCAGTGCAAATTTGTAGGGGTCGATGCCCGCATCGACCCGTGCCGTTTAGCGCTTGCCCACGAAGGCTGTGACCATCAGCGTGGGGATCTGCCAGAGGATCTGATAAAAAAGCAAATTCATGGCCGAGGCCGAGGCTGTTGCATCCAAATACGTGAGAATGCACAAAAGTGCCGTGCCCAGAAGCCCCGCGAGCAAGGAGAGCGCCACGGCGGTGTGCACCGTGCGGCGAAGCTGCCTTCCGCCGGTGACGGCGGCGGCGAAGCTCACGAAGCTGCCCCTGGCCATGAGGGCGCCCTGGCGGCCATGGGCGCTGGCGGCGGGATCGGAGAGCCGGGCCCGCTCGGCCACCACGGGAAACTCCAGCCGGTCGGCGGAGATCTTATAGCGGCGCTTGACCAAGGCAGGCGTAATCATAAAGTCCCGGGTAGCCAGCACCGGCGTGAGGCCGGGGCTTCGAAGGACGCTCTGAAGTCCCGCCCGGCAGGTGGCAGCGGGGGCGTAGGTGAGGGCGAAGACGCCCACCAATTCCTTGTTCACCGAGATATACACCGCCGACTGCACCCTCGTGCCCTCGGGCACGTGGACGCCCATGAGGCGCATGAAGGGAAGGGAGCCCAGGAGCACCACGTCGCCCCTGATCTCGGCGCCCAGGCCGCCGCCCTCATACTGGCGGAAGGAGTCGGCGGTATACCGCCGGCCGTTTTCATTTTTCATGACCTCCTCAAAGAGGGGCGTGAGGCCGCTGCCCGCCGCCTGCAAGACGGCGGTGGCGTAGCCCACCACCTGGCGGGTGGGGAGGTCTGCATACATCTTCATGCCGTTCATGGAGATGTTGGCCTTGGGGAAGAGATCGGCGTCCTCGATGATGATGCCGACCTCGCCGCTCAGGATCTTGGCGCCCCGCCAGCCGCACAGCGCCGCCCCGGCGCGATTGAGGCGCCGGGCGAGCAGGGCGAAGGGGCGGCAGCAGGCGAGGAAGCCCCCTGCGGGGAGCGCCGCCGACAAAAGCGCCGCCCACGCCCAGAGGAAGTTGCTCCCGCCCTGGATGGCGGCGAAGATGGCAAGGCCGGTGGTGAGCAGGAAGGCCAGGGGCGCATAGACCCGCATGGTCTTCTGGGCGGCGTCGGGGGTCTCCAGCATGGCGGTGAAATCCTGGAGGCTGCCCCCCCGGCGGAAGATGCAGTCCAGGCCGTGCCAGGCCTTTTCCTCCTTGACGGCGGCCACCGGGGCGTCCATGGCGAGGACGGTTTTGAGCGTCCGCCACTTGCCCCGCTTTTCCAGGGTGATACTCCACAGCGCAAAGAGCAGCATCAACTGCTGCACCGCGGCAAAGGGCGCTCTGCCCGTGGGGATGGCGAAGAAGGCGTCGGCCACCGTGGCCAGCACGCCCACGGTGAGCAGAGAATAGAGATCAAAGCGCAGCTTCAGCGCCTGGTAGACGCCCCGGAGGAAGACCTCGGCGGAGAGGAGGCTCTGCAAAAGCAGCAGCGCCAGCATGGCGATGGAGAGCCCCCTGAGGTGTTCCCTCAGGTCAAGGCCGCCCAGGGAGAAGCTTCCCAGCACCAGAAGTCCCGCCGAGATAAGGGTCAAGCAGATGGCCGCGGCCAGGCGGATGCGCAGGGTACCGGCCTTGGCATAGTCGGCGCAGGCGTCCTCGGGGGAGGGGTAGACCACCTCGGGCTCGTCGCGCTTTTTCGCCCTTGCTTCGGCGCGGGCGGCGCGGCGGGCTTCCGCTTCGAGCTTTTTGCGGCGCTTTTCCTCGCGCTTGATGGCGCGGCGCTGCTCCTCCTCGGGCGCAGGCGGCTCCTCGGGCATCTCCACCGGGGCGGTGGGGGCGGGCGGCTCCTCCTCCTCGGGAGCTGCCACGAAGCCGAAGCGGATGGTGTCGCCGGAGAGGTCGGTGAGCTTGATGCGCGAGGCCTTGGGCTTGGGATCCGCCGCCACCCGCACCACGGCGGGCAGGGCAGGCTCGGGCTTTTCCTCGGACTTCTCCTCCCGCGCGGGTTCCGGTTCCGGCGCAGGCTCCGCCTTGGGCTCCGGCGGCGTGGTCCAGGAGCCGAATTCCCGCATGATGTCCTCTAGGGAGTATTCCTCCTCCGGGGCAGAAGCGTCGGTATTGAGTTGTAGCTCCTGCTCCTGGTGATTGTCCATGAAATGTTCTCCAATCTTGCGTGTTGTAGGGGCGATGGCAATTCCCGCAGGGCTTCCCCAAAACGTACTGCGGTACGGGCGGATATATAATCCGCCCCTACGGGGGAAACTCCGGGCGTGGGTGTAGGGGCGCATTGTATATGCGCCCGTGGGGCAGTCGCGATTCCCGCAGGGCTTCCCCTCAACGCACTGCGATACGGGCGGATATTTAATCCGCCCCTACAGTCTCTGGCGCACGGCCTCGTAGAGCATCACCGCCGCGGCCGACGCGGCGTTGAGGGAATTGATCTTGCCCTTCATGGGGATGGACAAGAGCACGTCGCACCGCTCGGCCACGAGCCGGCTCATGCCGTAGCCCTCCGAGCCGATGACGATGGCCGCAGACCCCTTCAAATCGGCGTGGTAGAGGTCGGTTTTCCCGGCGGCGTCGGTGCCGTAGATCCACACCCCGGCTTTTTTGAGCTGCTCCATGGCGCTGACCAGATTGGACACCCTGGCCACGGGCATATGCTCCACGGCGCCGGCGGAGGTCTTGGCCACCACCGCCGTGAGCCCCACGCTTCTGCGCTTGGGGATCACCACGCCATGCGCCCCTGCGCACTCGGCGGTGCGCAAAATGGCGCCCAGGTTATTGGGGTCTGTCAATTCGTCGCACAAGATGATGAGCGGCGCCTCGCCCCGGCTTTTGGCGTTTTCGAGAATGTCCTCCAGGGACACATAGCTGTGGGCGGCGGCCTGGGCGATGATGCCCTGGTGGGCGCCGGTGGCGCTCATCTGGTCGAGCTTGCGCCGGTCTACCTGCACCACCGCGGCGCCGGCTTCCCTGGCCAGGGCGGCAAGGCGCGACAGGGCGCGGTCAGTCTCTCCGGCGGCCACAAACACCTTATCCAGGGTGCGGCCGCTTTTGATCGCCTCGGAGACGGCGTTTCGTCCCTCGAGATAATCCTCCGCCGGTGCGTCTTTTCTCTCCCGGCGGGGCATTCTTTTCTCATCCATTGGCTTCTCTCCATTGTTGGGCGGCACGTCCGCCCTGTTTAGATAACATACCAGACTATAGTATAGCAGGAATGGCCGTTACTTACAAGCAAATCCGCCAAATTTCTTCCCCCTTCGTCACGGGATACATTCATAGAAAATTTACAGGAAGGACAGGCTTTCGCCTTGTAAGCGGGGGATTTTTATGCTAATATGGATACAATTTGTAGGAGTGCGACCACTCCCTTCCGCTTTAGTCAAAGGAGGCTGACGCCTTGAACCAAGACCCGAAACAAAACCGTCCCGGGCACGGCAACCAAAACGAGCCCGATCACAGCAAGCGCACCAAGAGCATCCTCATCATGGTCGTGGTGGCGCTGGCGTTCACCATCATCATCAATCTGGTCTATACCAGCATTGCCAATTCCTATCTCAAGCAGATCACCTTCACCGAGTTTCAGACGCTGCTGGGCGAGGGCAAGGTGGATTCGGTGGACATCGACACCGACCGCTTCTTAATCCTCACCAAGGAGGAGGCTGAAAAGCCCGAGGCCAAGCAGATCATCTACTACACCGGCCGCCCCACCAGCATGGATCTCTGGCCGCTGATGGAGGAGATGACCGAAAAGGGCATCAAGACCGACGTGCCCATCGTGGAGGAGATGAGCCCGCTCCTCTCCATCCTCCTCACGTGGATTTTGCCCCTGGGCATTTTCTACCTGGTCATCAGCCTCTTTATGAACTCCATGAGTAAGCGCATGGGCGGCGGCGGCATCGGCGGCATCGGCCAGAGCAAGGCCAAGGTCTACATGGAAAAGGAGACCGGCGTCACCTTTGCCGACGTGGCAGGCCAGGACGAGGCCAAGGAATCCCTGGTGGAGATCATCGACTTCCTCCACAATCCCCAGAAGTACGCCGCCATCGGCGCCAAGCTCCCCAAGGGCGCGCTGCTGGTGGGCTCTCCCGGCACCGGCAAGACGCTCCTTGCCAAGGCCGTGGCCGGCGAGGCCAAGGTGCCCTTCTTCTCCATCTCCGGCTCGGACTTTGTGGAGATGTTCGTGGGCGTGGGCGCCAGCCGCGTCCGGGATCTCTTCCAGCAGGCCGCCAAGGTGGCGCCCGCCATCGTGTTCATCGACGAGATTGACGCCATCGGCCGCACGAGAGACTCCCGCTTCGGCGGAAACGACGAACGCGAGCAGACCTTAAATCAGCTGCTGGCCGAGCTCGACGGCTTTGATTCGAGCAAGGGCGTGGTGATCTTAGCTGCCACCAACCGCCCGGAAATCCTGGATAAAGCCTTGCTTCGCCCCGGCCGCTTCGACCGGCGCATCACCGTGGATCGCCCCAACTTGGCAGGCCGGTACCAGACGCTCCGGGTGCACACCAAGAATATCAAGCTGGCCGAGGACGTGGATCTCAACAAGATCGCCCAGGCCACCGCCGGCGCCGTGGGCGCGGATCTAGCAAACCTTGTGAACGAAGCCGCCCTTCGCGCCGTGCGCATGGGGCGCAAGGCCGTCAACCAGGAGGATCTTCTGGCGTCCTTCGAGGTGGTCATCGCCGGTACCGAGAAAAAGGGCACCGTGCTCACCGACATGGAAAAGCGCATGGTCTCCTACCACGAGGTGGGTCACGCATTGGTTGCTGCGCTTCAAAAGCACACCCAGCCCGTGAGTAAAATCACCATCGTGCCCCACACCTCCGGCGCGCTGGGCTATACCCTCCAGATGCCCGAGGAGGAGAAGTTTTTAAGCTCCAAGGAGGAGCTTATCACGGAGCTCGAAACCCTCCTGGGCGGCCGCGCGGCGGAGATGGTGGTCTTCGGCTCCATGACCACCGGCGCCGCCAACGACATCGAGCGGGCAACGGAGCTGGCCAGAAGAATGATCACCCAGTACGGCATGAGCGACCGGTTCGGCCTCATGGCGCTCTCCACGGTGTCCAACCCGTATTTGGACGGCAGCACCATGATGAACTGCGCCGACAAGACCTCCGCCGAGGCCGACGAGGAGATCAAGGAGCTCTTGTCCAAGTGCTATGAAAAGGCCAAGGCGGTGCTGCGGGAAAACCGGGGTCTCCTGGACGAGATTGCACTGTACCTTCTTCAGAAGGAGACCATCACCGGCGACGAGCTCATGGCCTACGTCAACGCCGACAAGCAGAAGCTCCCCGCCGGGGAGGACGAACCCCCCGAGGCGTAAAGCCGCATCCTGTAGGGGTCGATCTCCTGATCGACCCGTGCCGCGAAGCGGCCTGGTACCGGCGGGCGGCCATAAAGGCCGCCCCTACGGCACCGCCCGCAGATTTCTCGTAGGGGCGGGGTTTATCCCCGCCCGCCATTCCCACCCAAGGAGGTTCCCATGCTGCTATCCGCCATCATCGCCGACACCGCCGAGGTGGAAAAAAACCTCACGGCGCTGCAAAAATTTGTAAATTCCATCTCCCTCACCAAGTGGGTCACGGCGGCGGTGCTGCTGGCGGTGTGCCTGCTGGTGACGAAGCTCATCTTGAAGGGACAGGACAAGATTTTAGGCCGCTCCAAGCTCGATAAGAGCCTCCACGGCCTCACCCGCTCCTTTACCAAGATCCTCCTTCTCTTCATCACCGTCATGGTGGTGGCGGGCAGCTTAGGCGTCGACACCTCCTCCCTCCTGGCCGTTCTCAGCGTCGCCGGTCTGGCGGCGTCCCTGGCGCTGCAGGATTCCCTTTCTAACCTCGCCAGCGGCATCAATATTCTCCTCACCAAGCCCTTCGTGGTGGGAGATTATATCACCACCGGGAGCTACAGCGGCACCGTGGAGGAAATCCGCATCGCCTATACCAAGCTCACCACCCCGGAAAACCAGGTGGTCATGATCCCCAACCGCACCGTCACCGCGTCGGTCATCACCAACTACTCCGCCGAAGGGAAACGGCGGCTGGATCTCACCATCTCCGCCTCCTACGACGCTCCCACGGAGCTTGTCAAGGAAGCCCTGGCCGAGGCCATCGACGTGCCCCAGGTTCTAACGGACGAGCCGATTTTTATTCGCCTCACCAACTACGGCGAGAGCGCCATCGACTATACCCTTCGGGTCTGGACGCCCACGGCGCAGTATTGGGACGCCCGGTTTGATATCTTAGAGCGTATTCGAGAATCCTTCGCCAAGCGAAACATCGAGATGACCTATCCCCATTTGAATGTCCACACCCTCCCGTAGGGGTCGATGATCAGCCTCCCCTTGGTGCACAAGGGGAGGTGGTATGCGAAGCATACCGGAGGGGATCAGAACTTCCGAAACCTCCAGCTTACAACCCCTCAGTCTCGCTTTGCGAGCCAGCTCCCCTTCACAGGGGAGCCTATCGACAACACCCCACCCTTGGAATTCTCTCCAAAACCGCGCTTTGGTTCCTTCAGAACTTGTGTAAGCCTACAGAAGTGCTCAAACTGCCTTGACACCAGGCCAAAAAGCCGGTAAAATCCAATTTATAGACAAGGCGTGTACATGTGTCTATCTCCAGGATACATACGAGCAGCCGTGCCAAACTCCAATCTCCTGACCCTTTCTCCTACGTTTGTCTCCCTTCGGCGCGGTGATCCATACCTTTTCTATCCTCCCTTTGTGAAACCTGCCTGGCCACTCAGGTAGGTTTCCACTTTTTTTGCCTTTTTTTCATTTTGCACTTGAAATCCTATAATTCCTATAGTACTATAGGGATATAAAAACACCGGTTTGGAAAGGGGGTCAACACCTTGCTCATCTCCACCAAGGGGCGCTATGCCCTGCGGCTGATGCTGGACTTGGCCGAGCACCGCGCCGAGGGCTATCTCTCCATCAAGGAGATTGCCGCCCGGCAGGACATCTCCCCCAAGTATCTGGAGGCCATTGTGGCCATGCTCACCCGGGCGGGGCTGCTCTTAAGCCAGCGGGGCAAGGACGGCGGGTATTGCCTAAGCCGCGACCCTTCCGAGATCACCGCGGCGGACATTCTCCGCTGCACCGAAGGGTCCCTTCGCCCGGTGGCCTGCGCGTCCCTGAGCGGCGGCGACTGCGGCCGGGCGGCCATTTGTAAGACGCTGCCGCTGTGGCGCACCCTGGAGGAAAAGCTGGAGGAGACGCTCTCCGGCGTCACCCTCCAGTCCCTGCTCCAAGAAACCGAAATAAAGGAGAGTTGACCATGTACGTCTATGCAGATCACGCGGCCACCACGCCCGTCCATGAGGCGGCGCGTAAGGCCATGCTCCATTGCCTGGAGGAGGACTACGGCAACCCCTCCAGCCTCCACTCCGTGGGTCAGCGCGCCCGGGAGATTCTCGATGAGGCCCGCGCCGACGTGGCGCAGTGTCTGAATGCCGATCCTGCGGAAATCTACTTCACCGGCGGCGGCAGCGAGGCCGACAACCAGGCGCTTCTGACCGGCGCATTGCTTGGCGCCAAGAAGGGGAAGAAGCACCTCATCACCACGGCCTTTGAGCACCACGCCGTGCTCCACACCATGAAGGCGCTGGAAAAACAGGGCTTCACGGTGACGTATCTCGATGTCCACTCTGACGGCGTGGTGCGCCTTTCCGACGTGGCCGCCGCAATCACCGACGACACCGCCCTGGTGAGCGTGATGATGGTGAACAACGAAATCGGCACCATTCAGCCCATCCAAGAGATCGCCAAGCTCTGCCAGGATAAGGGCGTGCTCTTCCACACCGACGCCGTCCAGGCCGTGGGGCACATCCCCGTGGACGTGAAGGCGCTGGGGGTGGACATGCTCTCCCTGGCGGCGCACAAGTTCCACGGCCCCAAGGGCGTGGGCGCCCTCTATTGCCGCAAGGGGCTGAGGCCGGAAATCTTGATCCAGGGCGGCGCCCAGGAGCGCGGCCGCCGGGGCGGCACGGAGAACATGCCCGGCATCGTGGGCATGGCCGCGGCGCTCAAGGAGGCGGTTTCCAATCTCAACGCCGATATGGTGTATGTCACCGCCCTCCGGGAACGGCTCATCGAAGGGCTTTCCCAGATCCCCCACAGCCGCCTGAATGGAAGCCGGAACCTCCGCTGCCCCGGCACGGTGAACTTCTGCTTTGAGGGCATCGAGGGCGAGAGCCTCCTACTGTGGCTGGACGCCAAGGGCGTGGCCGCGTCCTCCGGCTCTGCGTGCACCTCGGGCTCATTGGATCCCAGCCACGTGCTCCTGGCGCTGGGACTGCCCCATGAAATTGCCCACGGCTCGCTGCGCTTGAGCCTGGGCGCGGACAACACCGAGGAAGAGGTGGCGCACATCTTAAAGGTGGTGCCAGAAGTGGTAGAATATCTTCGCGGCATGTCCCCGGTGTGGGAAGCATTGGAAACAGGACGTCAAAAGCATCTGATTTAACATAAGCCTCCCCTTGGTGCCCAAGGGGAGGTGGCAGGCCGAAGGCCTGACGGAGGGGATCAGAACTTCCGGTCACCGCCAGCTGACAACCCCTCAGTCGCGCTTTGCGCGCCAGCTCCCCTTCACAGGGGAGCCTTGGTGCGGAAGCGTATCCAAATACAAAAAGGAGTGTTACTCATGTTATACAGCGAAAAAGTCATGGATCATTTTCAGCATCCCCGGAACGTGG
>DSTMR04002__coassemble_1775_pt1 | contig 12176 bp, 11 predicted proteins | sample DSTMR04002__metabat2_high_PE_040 | metagenome-assembled genome bin DSTMR04002 | reverse complement strand
CCTCTTGAAAAATTCCCTAGTTTCATGGCATAATGGATGCAGGCAGTTGGAAACAGCTCTGAATTACTGTGGTATTCGCACTTTTAAAAGTGTTCTAATACAAATTTAGGAAAGAAAGGGTGGTCTTTTATGAACATGAGCCGTGTATGGAGGGTGCACGCTTCCTAACCCTCCAATCATTCTTTTGGAGGAAACAACATGGAAAACCCAATTACCATCCGTGAAGCAAGCACGGAACACGACGCTGCCATCTTTTGGGAGAAGCTTCACGCCTACTACAAGCGGGATATTTTCCCTGACACAGACAATGAAGCGCTTCATTACTTTCTCGGTTCTTCGTATCACGATCACATCATGAGGCTTCACCGCAGGAAGCAAGATCGCTGCTTCTTCCTGTTCTTCTATCGCAGTGGTCAGGAGATCGGCTTTGCGATGCCGGTGATCTATCACACGGAAGATGGTAAGTGCTTCATCTTGGAATTCTGCGTCTACCCGGCGTTCCGGGGCAATGGAACCGGTAAAGCATGCGCCAGGGCGCTTCTCCATTGGGCAAGAGAACACGGCGCACTGTACGCAGAGCTAAGCCATGGCGGCAGCGAGCGGCGGCGGCATTTCTGGGAATGTGTCGGCTTTGTGGAAAATGGCGCCGACGAGTTCGGGCAGCCGCTGATGATCCTGCCCCCGGCAGAAGCGCTTCCCATTACGGTGGAAGTTCTCTCCGATCCAGAGGACTGGCAGATCAAGAAGCTGGAAAACGGCTTCAAAAAAGACATTGGAGAAGAGCCGCTGACGCCGGAAAAGCAGCGGCAGCTTCAGCAGGCAATCCAAGAAGGCAAGATTACGTTTTTTGTTGCCAAGCGCGGTTTCCGCGCTGTCGGCATGTGCAGTGTTGCCAAATGTTATTCCACCTTCTCATGCTCGGACACGGGTGTGTATGAAGATTTCTACATTGAGCCCGTTTTCCGCGGCAAAGGCATTGCTCGAAAGTTAGCCCAGGCGGCGCAAACGTGGTGCAAGGAGCAAGGCATCGAAAGTTTGACGGTATGCTGTGCTCCATGTGATGAAAAAATGTACCAAGCCCTCGGATTTGAGATTGCCTTGGGAACAACCTTCGCACATCTAGCATAATGGACGCAATGGCGAAGGATTTCCATAAGTGCTCGAAATAAGCTGGATAATGCAAAAGATGCAGGGATTGACGTCCCTGCATCTTTTTGTCAAGATTGCCTTGTAGGGGTTGATCTCCTAATCGACCCGCGGCGCGTAAGCAGCTTGCCAGCGGCGGCGGCATGAGGGCATGCCGCCCTACGATGCGGTGCGGATTTGCAGTGCACCCGTAGGGGTCGATGTCCGCATCGACCCGCGGGCGGCTGATAGCCGCCCCTACGGACTTATCTCGCTTATTTCGAAGGCTGGCTGGCAAGCTCGGCCATCACCTGGGGAATGTCGATTCCCTGGGGGCACTCGGATTTGCAGGCGCCGCAGCCTACGCAGTCGGCGGGCTTTCCCGCGCTCTCCAGGGTTTCCATGGATTTGAGCGCCCAGGCACCATCAATCTTGAATCGGTTGTAGATCTCCAGTACGGCGGGAATGTCAATCCCGGCCGGACAGCCGTCGCAGCAGTAGCGGCAGGCGGTACAGGGCACCGTCACCTCGCTGCGATACGCAGCACAGGCCTTAAAGAGCAGCGCCTCTTCCTCGTCGGTGAGGGCGCGCTCGTCGGCGTAGGTGGCCACATTATCCTGGATCTGCTCCAGGTTGGACATGCCGCTCAGCGCCACCTGTACGCCCTCCAGGCGCTTGAGCCAGCGGAATGCCCAGGACGGGATGCTCCAGTCCGGGTGCTCTGCCTTCAGCATGGCGGCGCTCTCCGGCGAGAGCTTGGCCAGACGGCCGCCCCGCACCGATTCCATGACCATCACCGGAAGTCCCTTGGCTGTGATTCGGCTGTACTCCTCCTTGGCCGTACCGTAGAGCCAATCGTAGTAATTGAGCTGGATCTGCACGAAGTCCCAGTCGTTCTCCCCCAGCATCCGCGAAAGCACCTCAGGGCTTGCATGGGAGGAAAAGCCGAAGCTGCGGATCCGTCCCTTGGCCTTCTGCTCCCGGAAATAGTCGATACAGCCGCATCCCAGGTAGTTTTCCACGTTGCCGTCTCCCACCGCATGGAGGAGGTAGAAGTCGACATAGTCCGTCTTGAGCCGGGTAAGCTGCTCTTCAAACTGGGCGCGGTAGTCGGGATTGGCATGGTAGTTGAACTTGGTGGCCAGGTGGTAGCTACCCCGGTCATAGTCCTGGAGCGCCTGCCCCAAAAAGACCTCCGACGTGCCGCTGTGATAGTTATAGGCCGTGTCAAAATAGTTGATTCCATGGGCAATGGCATAGTCCACAATGGCCTTGGCACGGGGATAGTCGATGGGCGCGCCGGCCTTGTCCTCCAGGGTGGGCAGGCGCATATTGCCCAAGCCCAGACGGGACAGGCCGATTCCGCGGAACTGTTTATAAATCACACGGATCCCTCCAAACTTCTTTAGTCTTACAACCATCATACCCCATCTCTCTCCATCGTGCAAGAACAAAGAAAATGCGGGACGCTCCCTCTTTCGGCAACGTCCCGCAGATGATTAAAATTTAGAAAATACCTTCGGCCAGCATGGCGTTGGACACCTTGATGAAGCCAGCCACGTTGGCGCCGACCACCAGATTGCCCTCCATGCCGCAGGCCTTGGAGGCATTGTAGGAGTTGTGGAAGATGTTCACCATGATCTCCTTGAGCTTCTTATCCACTTCCTCGAATGTCCAGGAGAAGCGCTGGGAGTTCTGGCTCATCTCCAGGCCGGAGGTGGCCACGCCGCCGGCGTTGGCCGCCTTGGCAGGCCCAAAGAGCACGCCATGTGCCAGCAGATATTCAATGGCTTCGGGGGTGGAGGGCATGTTGGCACCCTCTGCCACCACGGTGACGCCGTTGGCCACCAGCGCCTTGGCGTCATCCTCATGGAGCTCATTCTGGGTGGCGCAGGGCAGCGCGATGTCGCAGGGGATCTTCCAGACGTCGCTTCTGTTGTCGCCGTAGGTGGCGCCGGGCACGCGCTTGGCATACTCGCTGATGCGGGCGCGCTCCACTTCCTTGATCTGCTTCATCACATCCAGGTTGATGCCGTTGGGATCATAGACATAGCCCTTGGAGTCGGACATGGTGACCACCTTGGCGCCCAGCTGCATGGCCTTCTGAGCGGCATAGATGGCGACGTTGCCGGCGCCGGAGATGACCACGGTCTTGCCCTCCAGGCTCTCGCCCTTCATGCACTTGAGCATCTCCTCCACAAAGTAGAGAAGGCCATAGCCCGTGGCCTCGGTACGGGCAAGGCTGCCGCCGAAGGCAAGACCCTTGCCGGTGAGGACGCCGGTGAAGTTATTCTTGAGGAACTTATACTGACCAAACAGGTAGCCGATCTCCCGGCCGCCCACGCCGATGTCGCCGGCGGGGACGTCAATATCCGCGCCGATGTAGCGATGGAGCTCCGTCATAAATGCCTGGCAGAAGCGCATGATCTCGGCGTCAGACTTGCCCTTGGGGTCGAAGTCACTGCCGCCCTTGCCGCCGCCCAGAGGGAGGCTCGTGAGGCTGTTCTTGAAAATCTGCTCAAAGCCCAGGAACTTGATGACCGAACGGGTAACGGTGGGATGGAAGCGAAGACCGCCCTTGTATGGGCCGATGGAAGAGTTGAACTGGCAGCGATAGCCGCGGTTCACGCGCACCTTGCCGGCGTCATCCACCCAGGCCACGCGGAAGCTCACCATGCGATCCGGCTCCACCAGCCGCTCCATAATGCCGTTAGCCTCCAGCTCAGGATGCTTCTCCACGTAGGGCTGCAGGGAGTCAAACACTTCATAAACCGCCTGTAGGAACTCCTTGTCGGTGGAATTCCTGTTTGCAGTCTCATCATACACACGTTTGAGATACTCGTTGGTCAGCATGTCTTGGTCTCCAATCCTTATGGTATAGCCGCCGACACCATATATAGTATAGTTCTTCAGCCGCTAACCTAAATTATAGCCACTTCGTCCCCATGTGTCAATGAAGCGCTGACAAAGATCCTTGTCCAGCCGACAACTTTAGTCGATTTCACAAATTATTCGAAAATTTCAAAAAATTCTTGTGGATTCCGTTGTATGCTATACAGTAATATGCATTCCTCTTCCCTTCCGATCTCCGCGATCAGTCGAGTTTCAGATCCCCTTCCTTGATCCAGCCGAGTTTTCGCAAGAGAAGCCCTAGCAGCGGGCAAATCACAGCGGGCAGCACGAAGCAGATGAGGATCAGTCCCGCCCAGTCCCAGGAGGTAATGGCGGCCTTGACGCCGGCTTCCATGTCCCGCACCCAGCCAGTGTAGACGCCGATCTGTCCCACGAAGCCACAGGTGCCCATGCCGGCGGCCACGGCATCACCATTCATCTCCAGATGGAACAGGCATGTAGCCAGAGGGCCGGTGATGGCCGAGGTGAGAATGGGCGGAATCCAAATCCGGGGGTTTTTCACAATGTTGCCCATCTGAAGCATGGAGGTGCCGATGCCCTGGGACACCAGGCCGCCCCACCTGTTTTCCCGGAAGCTCATCACCGCAAAGCCCACCATCTGGGCGCAGCAGCCGGCCACAGCCGCGCCGCCGGCCAGTCCCGCAATGGAGATGGCATGGCAGATGGCGGCACTGGAGATGGGCAGCGTCAGCGCGATGCCCACCAGCACTGAGACCACCATACCCATCCAGAAGGGCTGAAGCACCGTGGCCATGTTGATGAGGGTGCCCACGGATTTGGCCGCCTGGCCGATGGCAGGCGCCCACCACATGGACAGTGCACAGCCCAGGAGGATGGTCACCAGAGGTGTCACCAGAAGATCCACCTTGGTCTCCTTGCTCACCAGCTTGCCCACCTCCGCCGAGAGGATGGCAATAATCAGCACGGACAATGGTCCTCCTGCCCCGCCGGCCTGGTTGGAGGCATAGCCCACCGCCGCCAGGGAAAAGAGCACCAGGGGCGGCGCCTTTAGGGCATAGCCGATGGCAATGGCCATGGCTGCGCCGGACATGGCACTGGCAAAGCTGCCAATCTCCTCCAGTGTGGGGATCCCCAGCTGACTCCCCAGGGTGTCCAGGATGGTGCCGATGAGCAGCGAGCAGAACAAGCCCTGCGCCATGGCGCCCAAAGCATCAATGCCATAGCGCCGCAGAGAGATCTCCACGTCCTTCTTGCGGCAGAACGCCCGAAATTTTGAAAGCATGTTTCTTCCCTCTTTCTTTCGTCACATTGCTCCCATTATAGTGTTTTGTCAGCTGTCTTGTCAATTGACCGAGTGAAGAAAAACCCTCCGGGGATCGGAGGGTTTTTGGTGATGTTTTCAGGATTTGCTCCAGAAGCAGATGTTGAGATCCACGTTGGTGGAGATACCAGGTACAGTGCCCTCATTGGTATACTGCCACATCTGGAAGTCATAGACGAAGGTCGGCGTTTCTTCATACTGGGCAAGCCAGAAGATATGATCCTTGAGGCTCAGGAGGTTAAACTGCTGATAGCCGTAGGCCTGATTGAAGTAGATGCCGCCTCGCAGACCGGCCTCCTCCACCCGCTCGCAGAACGCCTTGGCGCAGGCTGTGAGCAGAAGCATATTCATCTCATTGGTGCGCGCCGAGGTGGAGGATACCTCCTCCCAGTCGAAGATCACAGGATAAGTGATGTGGTAGGGCTCCAGCTCCTTGAGGACAAACTCAGCCTCCTCCACCGCCTCTTCCTCGGTGAGCGCCTGGGAGAAGAAGTACACACCCACGTCAATCCCGGCTGCTTGAGCGCCCTCGATGTTTCTCACAAAGAATTCATCCAGCGCCAGCTCCCCGGTGACATAGCCGCGATAGCCTAGGCGGATGATGGCAAACTCGATGCCTGCCTCCTTCACCTGCTGCCAATCGATTTCACCCTGGTGGGAGGAGACGTCGATGCCGGGAACGCCTTCGCAGGTGTCGCTCTCATAATAGCGGATGCCGTCTTGTTCGAAAAACTTCCCCGGCTCATAGCGGTTGCGGGGCAGACCTTCCAGGGCGTCTGGAATGAGGCTGTCCTCTTCCTCTTGCTCTATGGTAGGATCGTCCTCTAAAGTCTCATCGGTTTTTCCGATCTGTGCCGTATCGCTGTAGTGAAACAGCGTCTTGATTCCGCTTAAAACGCCCCAGGCTATGGCTGCCACCAACAGCAGCGACAAAAGGAGCAGGATGATCGTCAAGCCGCGGCTGCGGCGCTTGCGTTCCTTCATTGCGTTCTCCTTACATGGTTAGATCCCTGTCCGGCGCTGCCATCTGCGGCTTCGCAGCGGTTTTGCGCAAAAATCAGACATTGTTCTTCTGATTATAGCATATTCTCTCCCATTCGCCAAGCCCCCAACCGATTTCCAGTGAAGTTGGTGGAAATCCAAAAAACTCATTGAGAATTTGACTGAAATACTGTATAATAAACAAAATAAGATTCACCAAGGAGGGATCCGCATGCCCGGACGTGAGTTTGATGAATATGAGCGCGATGAAGAGATGCTGGAAAGCCGGCGGCTCAAGCGCTTGGAAATGAAGCGGAAGCGGAAGATCCAGCAGCGAATTGTGCTGGGTGTCGCTTTTTTGGTACTCGTCGTGATTATTTTGCTCATTGTCAGGGGCTGCTCCGGCAAGGAGGAGGAAAAGCCCCAGGATACCGAGCAGGACAATCAGCAGCAGGAAGAAGTGGTCACTCCGCCGCCCGCGGATCCTGATGTCACCGCCACCCTGGCCGCCGTGGGCGACATCATGGCCTATCAGAGCCAGATCGACGCCGCCCAGCAGGATGATCTCACCTATAACTTCAAGGACGCCTTCTCTGCCGTCTCTGCCTACACCGCCAGCGCCGACATCACCGTGGGCAATCTGGAGCTCAATATGCTGGGCACCACGCCCTATTCCGGCAGCCCCACCACCGCGCCCTACTTCAATGCACCGGAAATTTTGGCGCAGAACCTCAGTGACATCGGCTTCGACATTCTCCAGACCGCCAACACCTATTCCATTATGAACGGCATCAACGGCCTTTCCTCTACCATGCGCCTGCTCAACGAGGCCGGTATTGACGCCGTGGGTACCCACACCTCTGACCCCGGCGCCACCGGCGGCGTGATTACCCGGGAGGTCAACGGCATCAAGTTCGCCTTTATCGCCTTTACCAAGGGCGTCAACAACATGACGCTGCCCCTCAACTCGGAGTATTGCGTGGATCTTCTCTATACCGACTACAATACCGACTACAAGATCGTCGATTCCACCGGCATTCTCGAGCGGGTGGATGCCGCCAAGGCCACCGATCCCGATGTCATTGTAGCCATGCTCCACTGGGGTTCGGAATATGAGACCTCCATCAGCGACACCCAGAAGGACATCCGGGATCTGCTCTTCAAGAACGGCGTGGATGTGATCCTGGGCAGCCACAGCCACGTGGTCAGCCCCATGGAAATGGTCACCGTGGAGACCACCGAGGGCGAAAAGAAGGACTGCTTCGTGGCCTACAGCCTGGGCAACTTCTTCTCCGACATGTCCAGCAAGCAGTACGCCATGGAGAGCGTCATCCTCAATCTGGAGTTCACCAAGAGCGGCGAGACCGGCGAGACCACCATCTCCAATGTGAACTACACGCCCCTCTATATACTCGACCAGGGCGCCGACGCCGATGTGCGCTTCCAGGTGCTGCCCATCCGCACGGCGTTGGGCACCAGCCTCTTCGACGATTACAAGACCCAGATGGAAGAGGCCATCACCCACCTCAAGACCAACACCAACTCCCTGTACGATTCCGGAAATTAAATCACAACGCCAAAAGGACGCAGGCTTTCATTGCCTGCGTCCTTTCAGCGTGTCGAAAAAGTATTTTCGCCCCGCTGTGCGGATTTTGAAGCGTTTAAAACGTTTCAAAATCCTGTTGATTGAACGCGCGGTGGGCTTTTTGCCCCCCGCACACACCCCCCGCTGCTCTGTTCCGTAAGATCTCAGCGAGGTTTTTAGACAGGTTCAAAGGACGCAGGTACAGAAAGCCTACGTCCTTTTCTTTATGGCAGCTTTATTCCCAAGTTGCCCAGATCTCCGGGCAGTAGCCCACGGTGGCCTTGGCGCCGTTGCGAACAATGGGGCAGCGCATGAGCTTGGGGTTTTCAAAGACCTTGTCCTCCTTGGCCACAGTGTCGTCCATGTAGCGCATCAGGTCAATGGCGGGATCCTTCTTGTCCCAGTCAATGAGCTGGTCAATGCCACCCACAGCGCGGAGTACCTGGTCAAATTCTCGGCCGGAGAGGCCGTATTTCAAAAGGTCAATGCTCTGGAACTTGATTCGCCGCTCCTTGAAATACCGCTCGGCTTTTTTGGTATCGAAGCTCTTGGTGGAGCCAAAGATTTGGATATTCACGGATATTGCACCTCCATCAGGCAAAGTCCCTTGGCCGGCACGGTGACGCCGGCCAGGGCACGGCGGCCAGTTTGAAAGATTTCGTCGATTTCCGACGGCGCCATGGTTCCCTCCCCTGCGGCCAGCAGCGTTCCCACCAGGATCCGAACCATATGGTAGAGAAAGCCGTCGCCGGTGAAGGTCAGCTGGAGCTCCTGCCCCACCTCCTCCAGGCGGATCTCCCGCAGGGTGCGGACGGTGGATTTCTTGCTCCGTTTTAAGGAGGAAAAGGCCAAGAAGTCGTGGGTGCCCAGCAGATGCGCCGCGGCTTCCTCCATTTTCCCAAGATCCAGTGCGGCGGGATAGGGGTAGACGTACTTTCGCTCAAAGACGCACGGGGCGTCGCTGTGGAAAATCCGGTAGCGGTAGACCTTCTCCAGGGCGTTATAGCGGCTGTGAAACCGCTCCGGCACCGCCGTGACTTCTTTGACGCCGATGTCCTCGGGAAGATACCGGCGCAGATATGCCAAAATCTCCTGGGGTGCCATGGCTGTGTCGGCGTGAAAATTGGCCACCTGCCCCAAGGCGTGGACGCCGGCGTCGGTGCGGCCAGAGCCGATGACCTCCACCGGCTTACCCACCATGCGGCCTAACACCTGCTCGAGCTTTCCCTGAATGGTATTGTCGCTGTCCCCCAGCCGCTGCCAGCCCCGGTAGCGGCTGCCGTCGTAGCAGAGATCCAGACGGAAATTAGGCATGATATTCCTCCGATAAAATGGCGCGTGCTTCCTGGGCGGTGTCCGCCGAAAATAGAAATACACCCATATAATTATACACTTCCACGTGATCGTGTTTCGTTCTGATGGTATACATTGCAGCACTTCCTTTTCGTTCTGCTGCCAGTATACCAAATGATATGTCCTATAATTGGGACACGAAGTATCCGCCCCGGCGGGCAGAGACCCGGGGGGGCGGAAAAACCTTTATCGGTTGAGAATGCGCCAGACAATGGCGCTGAGCTCCGCCCGGGAGAGCGCGCGATCCGGGCGGAAGGTACGGTCGGTATAGCCATCGGTGATGCCGCTGTCGTAGAGGGCGTGCACATACCAGTCATCGGTATCGGTGAAAGGAGAGGTCTCGCTCTGCGGCGTGAGTCCCAGGGCGTTGACCACCACCTTGGCCATGAGCTGCCGGGACATGTTCACATCGAGGTCGGTGATATCCCCCCGATCGAGGATTCCCTGATCCAAGGCCAGGTTGAGATAGCCCCGCGCCCAGTGGGATGCCACCCGTTCGGGTTCCTCAAAGCCCGCTGCCAGGAGAATCATCTTCAGCGCTTCGCCGGTGGTGACATATTGGCTCGGCCGGAAGGTATGGTTGCTGTAGCCATTGACCACGCCGTCCATATAGAGATCATAGACATAGGAATAGAACCAGTCCTCGGTAGAGACGTCGGTAAACACGGTACTGAGATCCACCGGGTGCTGCGGCTCTAAGGCAGTGGGATCGTCGCCCTCGTTCTCATCTTCACTGGGGATCTCGCCGTTCTCGCCCCAGCGGGCGTAAACCTTGAGGTCGTCCACCACCACGGTGTCTTCGGTGATCTGAGTACCGTCGGTGGTAAACCAGCCGGTGAACGCCTCGGTCTCATGGGTGGCGGAGAAGAGGGGCGAATAGGTGGAACCGTCCACGTAGAAGGCGATATCCACGTCCACCGAGCCGCCGTTGCCGTCATACTTGAGGTAGCTGATCTTCTTGTCGGTGGCATCCAGGGTATAGGCGCCGTAGAGGAAGAGTTTGATCTCCTGAATGCGGCGCACCACCAGAATGTCGTTGACCACGGTGCCCACGTGGCACCACACACCCATGGCGCTGGCCAGTTCGTTTTCCGAATAGCTGCCGTCGATCAAAAGCTGCGCCAGGCGGCTGGAGGAGGTCATCCAAGAGCTGCCCACGTTGAAGGTAAAGCTAATTAGTGCGTCATACTGCGTATCGGAAAGAGAGATGGAATATGTATCGAGGAAGGTATCGAGCTTCTCCTCCATCTCGGCAATGACATAGACGATGAGCTGGTCTGCTTCCTCCCGGGTGATGGAAGTGGTGGAAAAGCCGTACTTCTTGGCGTATTCCGTGGAGCAGCCGTAGCCGATGGAATACTGGGACACATCCATATAGGCCGTGCCGATGAAGCCCTCCAGCTCCTTAATCATCTCCACCCCGCTATGGGTGGTGCGCAGCTGATTTTCGGTGGTATCTTCGTCGATGACAATATCATCGTCCGGCTCCTGGTGACCCGGCACATGGCCGTACAGGAGATCCTCATCCTCAGCTGCCAGCGCCGGTACGCCGATCAGACCAACAATCAGCACCAGCGCCAAAAACAAGCTTAAAAGGCGGAATTTCATGGACGTACTCCTTTCAGGGAATAGAAATTACAACTATGATACCACAGTTGGTTACAAATTGCAACCTTTTCTATTCCCCGCCCCCTCAACGGTGGGTCTGGAGCCACAGCAGGACATCGCCATAGACCTGCATGCGGCCCTTCTCATTGAGGGGCTCATGGCGCATACCGTCGTAAATATGGCAGGTGACCTGGGTCATGCCGGCGTCGGCAAAGGCGTCCACGGTTTTCTTCACGCCGCGGCCGTTGGAGCCCACCGGATCCAGGGCGCCGGAGAAAAAGTGCACCGGCAGATCCGTCTGCATCCGGGTGAGGTTTTCCCGCTTTTGGTTTTCCACCATGCCGTAAAACATCTCGCCATAGAGCTGAATGGTCGGGTCAAAGCCACAGTAGGGATCGGCGATATATTCATCGACCATCTGATCGTCGGAGGTGATCCAGTCAAAGGCCGTGCGGTTGGGAGAAAAGGCACTGTTATAGGCGCCGAAGACCATGCGCTGCAACACCTCACTGGTGGCATGGTCGCCCCGGCGCGCCGCCTCCTCGCGGCAGAGCGCCCGTCCCATGGCCAGAAGCCCCAGGCTCTTCCAGCCGGTGCCGGAGAGCAGGACGCCCGCCAAAGGGTCATGGTACGTATAGAGGTAGGTGCGCATGAGGAAGGAGCCCATGGAATGGCCTAAGATATAGTAAGGCACATCCGGCACCTCCCGCCGGGTCTTACCATAGAGCAGATGGATCCCCCGTACGCATTCCTTCCAGCCGCCGGTGAGATAGCCCAGGCGCTCCCCGGCCGGGACGGATTTGCCGTGTCCCGGGTGATCCTCCCCCACCACCAGGTAGCCCCGCTGGGTTAAGAATTCCGCAAAGGGCGCATACCGCGCCACATGCTCTGCCACGCCGTGAACAATCTGCACCACGCCAATGGGCTCACAGGCGGGATTCCACTGACAGCAGTGGAGAAAGTTTGCCGACTGCAATTGCAAATAAAACTCCTGCATGGTTTCTCCTTTCGGGGCGGGACAGATTAAAGATGGCGGTTCTTGTTGTTCTCATAGAGCCGCAGGAGGCCTTTGAGCAATAGATCCCGGTCATAGGTGATTTCCCGGCGGCACATGGGAATGACAAACCGCGCCATGCCGCCTGTGGCAATGACTTTGGCGGGCTGCCCAAGCTCCTCCTCCATGCGCTCGATCATGCCATCGAGCATGGCGGCGGTGCCCATCATCAGGCCGGACTGCATGGAATCGATGGTGTTGCGGCCGATGGCCTTCTTGGGCGCCTCCAGGCTGATGGCCGGCAGCTGCGCCGTGCGGCCGCTGAGGGCTTCGGC
>DSTMR04002__coassemble_1590_pt1 | contig 13658 bp, 11 predicted proteins | sample DSTMR04002__metabat2_high_PE_040 | metagenome-assembled genome bin DSTMR04002 | reverse complement strand
GGTCATTTAGGTGTAGACTTAAGCTGCCGCTGGGATCCAAGCAGAAATATTCTTTGCGCTGCAAACTGAAAAGGGAGAACCCGTACCGAAAGGCCAGAACGGCACTTTGGTACGGGTTCGATTTTTTGCTGCGCAAAAACGCAGCGGAATGGGAGGAAAAGATGATGTATTCAACAAGAATTTACGCAAATATCGTGGAAGCATTCACCTAAATTCTGTTAAATCCTGCTATTTGCAGTAAAATATTAGAAAAAACAAAATATTATGACAAAGTGAATGGTTTATGATAAAATCAATTTGCGCAAATTAAATCAAACTCAGACTTTGGTAAAGTACATGCTGATGCCCTGGCCGCCGCCGATGCACATGCTGATCATGGCATCCTTCTTGTCTGTGCGCTTGAGCTCGTAGAAGACCTTGGTCGCCAGAATGCAGCCTGTTGCGCCGATGGGGTGGCCGATGGAGATGCCGCCGCCGTAGATATTGACCTTTTCTGGATCGAGTCCTAAGTCGCGGCGCACGGCGAAGCTCTGGCTGGCGAAGGCTTCGTTGATCTCAAACATGTCGATGTCGGACAGGGAAAGCCCCAGCTGCTTGGCAAGCTTCTCGCTGGAGAGCTTGGGCGCGTAGCCCATGATGTCGGCGGAGAGACCGGCCACGGCATAGCCGCCGATGGAGAGCACCGGCGTGACGCCCAGCTCCTCGGCCTTTTCCCGGGACATGACTACCACCGCGGCGGCTGCGTCGTTGAGGCTGGAGGAGTTGCCGGCGGTGACAGTGCCGGTACCGTCGAAGAGGAAGCAGGGCTTGAGCCGCGCCAGCTTTTCCATGGTGAGGCCTTCCCGGGGGCCTTCATCGGTGTCAAAGATGGTGACGTTGCCTTTGCGATCCTTGAGCTCCACCGGGAGAATTTCCTCCTTGAATTTTCCAGCGTGGATGGCCTCCACGGCGCGGCGATGGCTCTCCAGGGCAAACTCGTCCTGCTCCTGGCGGGAGACATGGAACTGCTTGGCCACGTTTTCAGCGGTGATGCCGTTGTGGCTTTGGGTCAGGGGCCAGGTGAGGATGTCGATGACGCCGTCCTCGAAGCTCTTGTGTCCCATGCGGGCGCCCCAACGGGCGTCGCGGACATAGTAGGGGAGCTGGGAGATGCTCTCGGCGCCGGCTGCCACCACCACGTCGGCGAAGCCGGTCTGAATCTCCATGACGGCATCGGCGATGGCCTGTAGGCCGGAGCCGCACTGACGGTTGACGGAGTAGGCGGTGGTGGTTTCGGGAAGTCCGGCCTTGAGGCTGATGGCGCGGGCGACGAAGCCATTCTCGGCCACTTCACCCACCTGACCGACGATCACTTCATCCACGGCTTCCCCGGGAATGTTGGCGCGGCGCACAGCCTCCTTGACCACCATGGCGCCCAGATCAATGGCGGGGATGCCCTTGAGGCTGCCGCCGAAGGAGCCCACAGGAGTACGGACGGCACTGACAATGACGCATTCCTTGAATTTCATAGTAACCTCTCCTCTATGCAAAGTATTGACCCAAGCGTTAGACGATCATGCCGCCGCCGACGTTGATGACCTCGGAGGTGATGTAGGCGGCCTCATCGGAGGCCAGGAAGGCCACCAGGTTGCCCACGTCCGAGGGCTTACCGGCGTAGCCCATGGGAATGCGCGCCATCATGCTGTCCCAGGCAGCGCCGCCGTTGACTTCCTTGAGCTTGAGGGTCATGTCGGTTTCGATGAAACCGGGGCAGATGGCGTTGCAGGTGATGCCCTTCTTGGCATTTTCCCTAGCAGCCGTCTTGGTGAGACCGACGACGCCGGCTTTGGAGGCGGCATAGTTGGCCTGGCCGATGTTGCCCAGCCAGGAGCCGGAGGAGATGTTGATGATGCGGCCATAGTTCTTGCCGCGCATATACTTGATGGCCTCCTGGGTGCCGTAGAAGGTGCCGTTGAGGTTGATGTCGATGACCAGATCCCAATTTTCCTTGCTCATCTTGTGAAGCATGCCGTCGCGGTTGATGCCGGCATTGTTGACCATGATGTCCAGGGTGCCATAGGTATCCACAGCGAACTTCACCAGAGCTACGACTTCCTCTTGCTTGGTCATATTGACCGTGAAGGAGCAGGCAGTGCCGCCGGCGGCCTGAATTTCAGCCACGGCCTGGTCGGCAGGCAGAATATCGGCGATTACCACCTTGGCGCCTTCCTCCGCGAGCTTTTTGGCGATGCCCTTGCCCAGACCACGGCTGGCACCGGTGACGATTGCTACTTTGTTCTCAAGACGCATAACAATAACCTCCTAATAGAATGTGGTAGACTCCTTAACGCAAATTACGCAAATGAAATTTTTGTAGTTACGCAAATTTGCGTCACTTGACGCACAGGTCTTTGGTGTTATTCCCATTATAATACGGGTGAATTTGAAATTAAATGGACAATATCGACAAAAAAATAATTTATTTGTAGACAATTTGTCGGATGACAAAATGAGAAAATTTGTGTAAGATATAGAAAACGAGATGCAAACACGCAATTATTTGCGCAAATAATCAACGCGTTTTTGCGCTCCGTTTTCTCGATGGCTTACACAGAGGAAGAAAACGAACCATCTCAGAAAGGAGCGCACCATGAAACAAAACAAGATTTCCATCACAGAACTGGCCAACACCTTTGGCGTTTCCCCCTCCACCGTGTCCCGCGCCGTCAACGATCTGCCGGGCGTGAGCGAGGAGCTTCGGGCAAAGATCAAGGAGTACGCCAGAAAAACAGGCTACCATTCCCGCCTCACGGGAAGAGGGAAGGCGCCCGAAACCACCAATGTGGTGGCGGTTATCATTGGCGACGTCCGCAACGTGTTCTACAGCGAGCTGGTGTTCATCATCCAGCGGGTGCTGCGGGAGCACGGCTACCTGCTGGCCGTCTACTACAGCGAATACAACGAGGAGCAGGAAATTCAATATATTCGCCTGGCCAGCAGCTCCAATGTGGCCGGCATTATCCAGGTGACGGTGGCCTCGGAGGCCATCAGCCAGGAGCTGAGCCAGGTGGCGGTGCCCATCGTCATGGTCAACCGGATGATCAACACCTTTGACACCGATGTGGTGCTGCTGGACAACTACGAAGCAGGCTACATCGCCACGGCGCGGCTCATTGAGCTGGGACATTCGGAGATTGGCTTCCTCCGCGGACAGACACAGTCCTCGGCCTCCATTCAGCGATATGAGGGCTATCTCCAGGCCATGAAAAATTACCACCTGCCGGTGGAGGACAAGTTCGTGCTCCAGGGCGACCTGACCATGAAGACGGCCTATGAGCAAGGCAAAAATCTGATGGCCACGGTGGATCACCTGCCAACAGCCATGGTTGCCTCCAATGATATTTCCGCCTACGGCCTGATGACTGCCCTGCAGGAGTACGGCGTGAAAATACCCACCAACCTTTCGTTGGTGAGCTTCGACAACCTGCAGATGTCCGACATGCGGGGCATATCCCTCTCGTCGGTGGATCCGCAGGTACATTACATGGGAAGCACAGCCGCGAATATGATGCTCCGGCGCATCCAGGATCCCACCCGGGAGACGGAGCGGGTGATCGTAAAGCCCAAGCTCATCGAGCGCCACTCGCTGCTTGCTTATAAAGACACAACGCAATTTCGAAAGCTTCGATAGATCCCAGTCGCCGAAGGGACGTTTTGAAAGGGGGTGCTAGTTTTGTATTCGGTGAAATCATTCAGTCTCGAGGGCAAGAAGGCCGTGATCACCGGCGGAACAAGGGGACTGTGCTACGACATTGCCAAGGCCTACCACGAGCTGGGCGCCACGCTGGTGCTGCTCAGCCGCGGAGACGGCACAGCGGCCGCCGCGGCACTTTCCACGCCAGAGGCACCGGCATACTGGATTGGCTGCGACGTGGGCGACCCGGCGCAGGCAAGCCGGGCAGCGGAGGAGAGCCTGGCGCTGCTGGGCGGTGAGATCGACATTTTGGTCAATGGCGCGGGCATTCAATACCGCGCACCGGCGCTGGAATTTCCCTTTGACCGCTGGCAGGCGGTGCTGGACGTCAACTTGACGGGCACCTTCCTGATGAGCCAGGCCTTTGGCCGCGTGATGTGCCGGCAGGGGCATGGGCGGATCATCAATATCGCGTCCATGTGCTCGTTTTTTGGCAGCGTGAACATTCCGGCCTACTCCGCCAGCAAGGGCGGCGTGGCGCAGCTCACCAAGGCACTTTCCAACGAGTGGGCGTCCAAGGGCGTGAATGTCAACGCCATTGCGCCGGGTTATATGGAGACGGAGCTCACCAAGGATCTCCGGGAGAAGAACCCGACGCTTTATGAGGAGATTTCCGCCCGCATTCCCAAGGGGCGGTGGGGAAGACCGGAGGATCTCATGGGTCTTGCGGTGTTCCTGGCCGGCGACGCATCGGAATATGTATCCGGCGCCGTCATCCCGCTGGACGGCGGATATCTCGGGAAATAGCACCCAAATGAAACAGGCAGGGAGGAAAAGAAATGAGCCTAAACACAGTCTTGCAGGCCATTGCAAACGGCATCATGGTCGGCGGCATCTACGCGCTCATCGGCATGTCGCTCACCATTATCTTCGGCGTAATGAAAATCATCAACTTCTGTCAGGGCGAGCTTTTGATGCTGGGTATGTATTGCACCTACACGCTCAATTCCGTCTTAGGCATCGAGCCGCTCCTGGCCATCCCTCTGGTGGCGGTCATCATGTTCCTCTTCGGCGTGCTGATCCAGTCCACTCTGATTACCCGCTCAGTACGAGCCAATGAGAACGACTCCAACGTCCTCTTCTTGACGGCTGGTCTCGGCATTCTCTTCAGCAGCAGCATGCAGATGATCTTCGGCACCAACTACCGCTCGGTGGACAACTACTTCTCCAACAAGACCATCGAGCTGGCCGGCGCCCTCTTCAGCGTCAACAAGGTCATCAGCTTCCTCATCCTCATTGTGCTGACCATCCTGCTCTTCTTGTTCCTCCAGAAAACCACCATCGGCAAGCAGATTCGCGCCACATCCCAGAATAGAACCGGCGCCAGTGTCTGCGGCATCAAGGCAAAGGTTGTCTATGCCTGCACCTACGGCATGGGCGCTGCCATCGCCGGCGTCGCGGGTGCCTGCCTGATGACTTATTACTATGTATTCCCCAACGTGGGCACCACCTATGGCACCCGCTCCTTCATCGTCGTCACCATCGGCACCCTGGGCAACATCATCGGCGGCCTCTTCGGCGGCCTGGTGCTGGGCTGCCTGGAAACCGTGGGCGCGCTGATTGTGGGCTCGGCCTACAAAGAGACGCTGGTCTACATCTGCTTCGTCCTGATCCTGGTGGTGAAGCAGAGAATTCAAGCCAAGAGGAGGGCGTGATCTATGGATATTCGTGCATTTGCAAAGAAAAAGCCCGGCCTTCTCATCGGCCTTGGCGTGCTGATCGTGGCGGCGCTGCTGCCCCAGTTCTTCAATAAGACGTATATCCAGTCCATTCTGGTGATGACCGTTTACATCGCCGGCTGCTCCCTGGCCTGGAGCGTGCTGGGCGGCATGGTGGGTCAGATTTCCCTGGGTCACGGCGCGTTTGCCGCCATCGGCGCCTACATTGGCACCATCTTTGTGGCGGATCTCAACCTCTCGCCCTGGCTTGCCATGATTGTGGCCTTCTTCGTGGTAGGCACTCTGATGGCGCTTTTGATGACTCCCTGCTTCGGCCTCAAGGGCACCTACTTCTCCCTGATGACCATCGCCTTCGGTGAGGCCTTCCGCAACATCTTCACCAACTGGGAGTATGTGGGCGCCGGCCAGGGCAAAATGCTTCCCATTGTCCGCAACGGCGAGGAGTCCATCTGGATGCTGGCCTTCCGCTCCAAGACTGGATACTTCTATGTCGGCCTCTTCCTGGTGGTGTTCTACCTGGTGGTCAAGTACATTGACCGTTCCAAGCTGGGCTACGCCCTCAAGACCATCCGCGAGGATGAGGGTACCGCCGAAGCCATCGGCATCAAGCCCATCAAGTTCCGCATTCTCGCCACCTTTATCAGCACCGGCATGGTGGCCGTCATGGGCGTGTTCTATGCCACCTATGTCCGCTACATCAGCCCCGAGCTGATGCTCCAGAGCAAGTCTTTGGAATTTGTGCTTCCCGCCGTCATCGGCGGCATCAGCACCGTGGAGGGCTGTGTCCTGGGCGCCGCGATCATTGTGCCGCTGTCCCAGTTCCTGAACTCCCAGCTGGGCAGCCAGCTGCCCGGCTCCAACCTGGTGATCTATTCGCTAATTCTCATTGTCGTGGTGCTCTTCCGCCCCTCCGGCATTCTGGGCTGGTGGCAGGAGCGGCAGCAGAAGCGCAAGATTGCCAGCGAGCGTGTCAATCTCAACGAGCCTGTCTTGGCGGGAAAGGAGTGAGGACGATGGCGGATAAAAACATTCTGGAAATCCAGGGTCTGAGCAAGTCCTTCAAGGGACTCAAGGCCGTCAACGACGTGTCCTTCACCGTCCGCGAGGGCTCCATCACCGGTATGATCGGCTCCAATGGCGCCGGTAAGACCACCACCTTTAATATGATCAGCGGCGTCCTGGTGCCCACGGCGGGCAAGATCACCTACAAGGGGCAGGACATCACCGGCAAGCCCTCCTACTCCTATACCGGCATGGGCATTGCCCGTACCTTCCAGATCATGAAGCCCCTGCGGCACATGTCTGTGCTGGACAACGTCATCTCCGGCGCCATGTATGGCCGCAAGCAGTTCAAGACGCCCAAGGCTGCCAAGGAGTACGCCGAGGAGATCCTGCAATTCACTGGTCTCTACGAACGGCGCAACTGGCTCCCCGGCGACATGGGAACGCCCTTTAAAAAGCGCCTGGAGGTGGCACGGGCACTGGCCACCGATCCGGATCTGCTGCTTCTCGACGAGGTCATGGCCGGCCTCAACACCACCGAGACCGACGATGCCATCCAGCTCTTCCGCAGCATCAACGAGCGCGGCACCACCATTTTGCTCATCGAGCACGTGATGCACGCGGTCACCAACCTCTGTGAAAAGGTCGTGACCATGCACCACGGCGAAAAGGTAGCGGAGGGTACGCCCACGGAAGTCATGAACGATCCCTATGTCATCGAAATCTACTTAGGCAAGGAGGAGAGCTGATGGCTGAGCAGCATTTTTTGGAAGTCACCGACCTGGAAGTGAAGTACGGCGACATCCAGGTGATTTGGAAGGAGAGCTTCTACGTCAAGCGCGGTGAGATCATCGCCATTGTCGGCTCCAACGGCATGGGCAAGAGCACCACGGTGGCGGCGTGCAGCGGCCTGATCTCCCCCTGCGGCGGCAGCATCAAGATAAACGGCAAGGAGATGGCCGGCCAGAACACCAGAAGCTACATCGACGAGGGCGTGATTCTGGTGCCCGAAGGGCGGCAGCTGTTCCCGGAGATGACGGTGCTGGAAAACCTGGAGATGGGCTGCTGTAGCAAGGAGGCCAAGATCCGCAAAAAGCAGACGCTGGAGCGGGTATACTCCTGGTTCCCCATTCTCCGCGAGCGCTCCAAGCAGCTGGCGGGCTCCCTCTCCGGCGGCGAGCAGCAGATGGTGGCCTTCTCCCGCGGCATGATGCAGCTGCCAAAGCTCCTCATCATGGATGAGCCTTCGTTGGGTCTTGCGCCAAACATCGTGGACAACATCTTCGCCATTTCCAAGAAGATCACCCAGGAGACAGGTCTTGCCATCATCCTGGTGGAGCAAGACGTCAGAAAGGCCTTGAAGCTAGCCGACCGCGGCTACGTCATTGAAAACGGCAGAATCACCATTGAGGGCACGGCAGACAGCCTGCTCAACGATCCCGAAGTGAAGAAAGCGTACTTGGGCTTCTGATGTTTGCAGCAAGCAGCTGTAGATATAACGTAATGAAAAGGAGAGTCAGTATGAAAAAGTTCCTCGCATTGTTCTTAGTCCTTGTGCTGGTCCTGTCCATGGCCGCATGCGCAGGCAATAACGACACAGCCGACACTTCCACCGACGACAGCTCCACCACCACCGAAGGCGACAAGACCATTACCATTGGCGGCCTGTATCCTCTCACTGGCTCTGCCGCCAACTCCGGCAAGACCATGCAGTACGGCATTGACTTTGCCATCCAGCGCATCAACGAGAGCGGCGCTTTGGGCGACTACACCCTCAACGTGGTCTGGGGCGATACCCAGGGCGACGCTGCCGTGTCCGTCACCGAGGCCGAGCGTCTCATCACCGAGGAGAACGTGGACATCATCATGGGCTGCTATCAGTCCGGCGTGACCCTCACTGCGCAGGCTGTTGGCGAGCAGCACGGCTGCCCCTTCATCACTGCCAACGCCACCTCCGACAACCTCACCGCCCAGGGCTATGAGTACTTCTTCCGTCTTGCTCCCACCAACATGATGTTCCTGCGCGACATGGTGCAGTTCTGCAAGACCTACAGCGATGACAACAACCTGGGTCTCAAGACCGTGGCCATCTGCGTGGACAACACCGAGGTTGGCCAGGAAACCATCAACTACGCCGAGTATTGGTGCGAGCAGGAAGGCCTGGAGATCGTCGGCACCGTCACCCATCCCTCCGGCGCCTCCGACCTCTCCTCCGAGGTGCTGCAGCTCAAGCAGCTCAACGCTGATATCCTCATCGCCGACCAGTACGTCTCCGACGCCATCCTCCTCACCAACACCATGCTCGAGCAGGACTATAAGCCCGGCCTGATGATCGTCAAGGCCAACGGCTACACCGAGGCCGACTATGTTGCCTCCGTGGGCAACAAGCTCAACGGCATCATGATGGCCACCGAGTTCATCGAGGGCTCCAGAGGTCAGGATATCTCCGACGCCTACAAGGAGTTCAGCGGCGAAGCACTCAACGGCCACTCCGCCGAGGCGTTCACCGTGGTCTACACCATTGCCGAAGCTGTGCACAATATCGCCGAGCGCGGTGAAGAGGTCACCCGTGACACCCTCCAGCAGGAGCTGAGCCAGATCTCCATCCAGGAGAAGTTCTGGGACGGCACCGAGATCATCATGCCCTATGATGTCATCGAGTTCTGCGAGGCCACCACGGTCATGGATATGGAATATCTCCACACCAACCTGGCCGGCTGCCTCACCATTGCTCAGTATCAGGACGGCGTGCTCTACGCGGTCTATCCCGAGACTGCCGCCCAGAAGGACGTCATCTACCCCGCGCCCTTTGAATAATGGGTTGAGACTCCCTCTATAACGCGGAAAGCAGGGCGCCTCGGATTCGTCCGGGGCGCCCTGTGTCCACCTTCGATGATATGATAAAGGAGAGAAAGCCATGAAACGTCCAGAATTTGTCAGCGCGGCGCAGGCGGTGGACTCGATTGCCGACGGCTCCACCTTGTGCACCATCGGCATGACCCTGATCTCCGCCAGTGAGACCATTTTAAAGGAAATTGAGCAGCGCTTCCTCACCCAGGGGCATCCCCGGGATCTCACCTACGTCCACTCCTGCGGCCAGGCCGCCATGAAGATGCCCGGCGGTATGAGCCGGCTGGCGCACGAAGGGCTCATCAGGCGGGTCATCGGCGGGCACTGGGGGCAGTCCCCGGGGATGATGGATCTCATCTCCGGCAACAAGATCGAGGCCTTCAACCTGCCCCAGGGGCAGATGGCCAACCTCTTCCACAGCATGGCGCTGCGGGAACCCGGCAAGCTGAGCAAGATTGGCCTGGGCACCTACATCGACCCCCGTATTGAGGGCGGCAAGATGAACCAGAAGACCAAGGACTGCGGCCATGACGTGGTGGCCATCGTCACCGTGGACGGCGAGGAATATATTCAGTATAAGCCCATTCCCATCGACACGCTGGTGATCCGCGGCACCTACTGCGACGAAAACGGCAACCTCTCCACCGACGAGGAGGGCATGATCCTGGAGGTTCTGCCGGCGGTCATGGCCACCAAGCGTTGGGGCGGCAAGGTCATTGCCCAGGTCAAACAGGTGGTGAAAAACGGCACCCTCAAGACCAAGGAGGTCACGGTGCCCGGCGTGCTCATCGACCAGGTGGTGGTCTGTGACAACGTGTTTGAAAATCACCGTCAGACCTTCTCGTGGTACTTTGACCCGGCCTACTGCGGCCATATCCGCGTGCCGGAGGCGGCGCTCAAGCCCATCCCCCTCAACGAGCGAAAGGTCATCGGCCGCCGGGCGCTGATGCTCCTGGTGCCAGACCAGATCATCAACATCGGCACCGGCATTCCCAACGACGTGGTCGGCCCCATCATGGCCGAGGAAGGCGTCAACGACAGCCTCACCGTCACTGTGGAGAGCGGCATTTACGGCGGCACCCCGGCAGCCACCATCGACTTTGGCATTGCCTGCAACGCCGAGGCGCTGGTGGGGCATGACCGGCAGTTTGAGTTCTACACCGGCGCCGGCGTGGACTATACCTTCATGGGCGCCGGCCAGCTGGATCGCTTTGGCAACGTCAACGCCACCCGTATGGGCGACAAGGCGCCCGGTGCTGGCGGCTTCATCGACATCACCACCACGGCCAAGCATGTGGTCTTCTGCTCCACCTTCACCGGCGGCGGCTTAAAGGTGCGCTTCAGCGAGGAGAAGGGCGTGGAAATCCTCCAGGAGGGCAGATTCCGCAAGCTGGTGGACAGCGTGCAGCAGATCAGCTACAATGGCAAGCTGGCCGTTGAACGGGGTCAGAAAATGTGGTATGTTACGGAGAGATGCGTCTTCGAGCTGACGGAAGCGGGCATGGAGCTCATAGAAATTGCCCCCGGCATCGACCTCAAGAGGGATATTCTCGATCAGATGGACTTTGAGCCTCTGGTGGCGGAACATCTCCAGGTCACGCCGCTGCGGGTCTACCGCGAGGGCGCCTTCGGCCTGCGGAACGACCTGTTGGCGGACTAAAGCCGGGGCAAGCGCCACAAATGCAGGAGGTTACGCAATCATGCGGAAGGATCAGATGTATCCGCTGGGTGAAGTGAGTTCCGGCGGACAGACGTACCGGGCGTATCAGATGCCCTTTCAAAATCTATATGAGACCCTGGAGGCCACCGCCCTTCGCTTTCCCGACAAGGTGGGGCTCATTGACCCGGCGCGGCAGATCACCTACCGTGACCTAAGGCGGGAGGTGGAGCTCTTTGCCGCCTACCTGGCCGGCGCCTGCGGCATTGGCAGGGGCGACCGGGTGGCCATCTGCATGGTCAACAGCATTGACTTTGCCGTGGCCTTTTATGGCGCCCTCAAGCTGGGTGCAGCGGCGGTGTCCCTCAACTCCAAGCTCTCCGGCGACGAAATGGCCTTTATCCTCCGCGACAGCGAGGCGCGGTGCCTGGTGGTGGATACCCGCTGGTATCCCAAGGTGGAGCCCAAGCTCCCCGAGACAGACGTGCGGCATACCCTTTTCTGCCAGGTGCTGCCTGCCGGTTCGGGCTTTGGAACCTACCTCAGCCAGGCGGCGGACTGGCCTGTGCCGGAGACAGTTCGAGACGATTCCCTGCCGGGAAATATCATGTATACCTCCGGCACCACCGGCAAGCCCAAGGGCGCGGTGATGACCCACTTCAACCTGATGCAGGGCATGTATGCCTATGTGGTGGAGGGGGATCTGGACGATGCCGAGCGCACGGTGATCTCCGTGCCGGTGTTTCACATCACCGGCCTCAACTGCCTTTTGACGGTGTTCCTGTTCCTGGGCGCGCTGGCGGTGCTGGTGCCCTACTTCCATGCCGAGGATGTGCTGGATCAGATGGTGCGCTACCGCGCCACCCATATCCACGCCGTGGCTACGGTGTTTATTCTCCTGGAGGCGGCCATGCAGAACCGGGGAGACCTCACGGATCTGCGGGCGGCGCTCTGCGGCGGCGGCTTTATCAGCCGGGAGACCATTGCCCGGTTCTGCCGCAAGGCGCCCAACTGTAAGTTCCACCCGGTCTACGGCATGACCGAAACCGCCGGCGCGGGCACCTTCTTCCCAGGCCATTGCCTTGATTCCGAGATTGTGGACTCCTGCGGCAAGGTCAACGCCAACTGCGAAATCCGCATTCTGGACGACAACGACCAGCCGGTGCCCACGGGTACCAGCGGTGAGATCTGCTTCCGGGGTGCCTTCGTCATCGCCCGGTACCTCCGTCCCGAGGGCAACGCCGCCATCCGGGACGGCTGGCTCCACAGCGGCGACATCGGCTGTTTCGACGAGCATGGCTATCTCTATATTAAGGATCGGAAAAAGGATATGATTAACCGCGGCGGCGAGAAGGTTTTCTCCCTGGCGGTGGAAAATGTCATCATGGAGTATGGCGGCATCAAGCAGGCCGTGGTCTTTGCTGTGGACGACAGCCTCTATGGCGAGGTACCCGCGGCGGTGGTCATTCCTGAGGCCGGGGTGGAGATTGACCCCGAGGCGCTGCGCAACTACCTCCGAGAGCACCTGGCGCACTACAAGGTGCCTGTCTACCTGGAGGTGCGCACCGGTGTGCCGGTCACTGCCAGCGGCAAGGTGCCCAAGTTCCTGCTCCGCCAGGAATTCAACGAAAAATACGCAAAGTAGAGGAGGATTCACGTGGAGCTGAGAAAAGCCGCCCAAACCATCATCGACCGCGCCATCGCCGCGGCGCAGCCGGGGGAGGCTGTGCGCCGGGCGCTGGAACAGCAGCCCCTTTCCGGCGCTTTGTATGTGGTGGCCATCGGCAAGGCGGCCTGGCAGATGGCTGACGCCGCCCATGCCGCGCTGGGCAGTGCCATCCGCGCCGGCGTGGTCATCACCAAGTATGGCCACAGCCGGGGCGACATTGGAACGCTAACAATCTTTGAAGCAGGTCACCCGGTGCCCGATGAAAACTCCTATCGCGCCACCCAGGCGGTCATCGACCTGGTGACGCCCTTGGGGGAAGGGGATACGGTGCTCTTCCTGGTGTCCGGCGGCGGCTCGGCACTCTTTGAAAAGCCCCTGGTGGCAGCGGCGGAGCTGGAAGAGATCACTGGTCAGCTCCTGGCCTCCGGCGCGGAGATCACCGAGATGAACACCATCCGCAAGCGCCTCTCCGCGGTGAAGGGCGGTCGGTTTGCCCAGCTCTGCGCTCCGGCCAAGGTGTTTTCCATCGTGCTCTCGGATATCATCGGCGACCCGCTGGATATGATTGCCTCGGGTCCTGCCTACCCCGACAGCTCCACGGCGGAAATGGCTCAGGAGATTGCCAGGCGCTATGGCCTGCGGCTCTCGCCCACGGCTTGGAGCTGCCTGGCACAGGAGACGCCCAAGGCTCTTTCCAATGTGACCACGGCGGTCACCGGCAGCGTGACCCAGCTTTGCGAAGCTGCTTCCGCCGCCTGCTGGGAGATGGGCATTGAGCCGCATATCCTCACGGCCAGCCTCTGCTGCACGGCGCGGGACGCGGGCAGCTTCCTTGCCTCCATCGCCCAGTTCCACCGAGATGTGCCGCATCCCACGGCCTATATCGCCGGGGGCGAGACTGTGGTAAAGCTCACCGGCAAGGGAAAGGGCGGCAGGAATCAGGAGCTGGCGCTTTCGGCGGCGGAGGGCATCCGGGGGATGAACCATGCTGCCATCTTCTCTCTGGGCTCCGACGGCACCGACGGTCCCACCGACGCCGCGGGTGGCTACGTGGACGGTACCTCCGCC
>DSTMR04002__coassemble_1531_pt1 | contig 14137 bp, 9 predicted proteins | sample DSTMR04002__metabat2_high_PE_040 | metagenome-assembled genome bin DSTMR04002 | reverse complement strand
TTCCCAGTGCCTTGGTCTTCTCGTAGGCCGCCTCCACGGCGTCGATCACCGCCGCGCGGAAGGCAAATTGCTCCAGGGTCTTCACCCCCGCGATGGTGGAGCCGCCGGGGGAGCACACCGCGTCCTTGAGCTGTCCCGGGTGCAGCTCCGTCTCCAGCGCCAGCGACGCCGCGCCCAGGAGCATCTGCGCCGCGTACGCCTGTGCCTTCGCCCTGGGAAGGCCGCAGAGCACGCTGCCGTCGGCCAGGGCTTCCAAAAAGAGGTCTGCAAACGCGGGGCCGCAGCCCGCCACGGCGCTGCCCGCGTCCATGAGCCGCTCCTCCAGGGGATCCAGAAGCCCCGCCGTGCCCATGGCGGTTAGGAAGAGCGCCTTGGCCTCCACGCTGACGTTGTCCGTCTGATCGTAGAGCACCACGCCCTGCCCCACGGCCACGGGCGTGTTGGGCATGATGCGAATCACCGGGTAGTCGCCCCCGGCCATGGCGCGAATCTGCGCCATACTCACCCCTGCCGCCATGCTCACCAGGGTCACCGGCGTTTTCCGCCGCTCCAGCGCCGGCTGCAAATCCGCAAGCAGCCCCGCCATCATCTGGGGCTTCACGCCCAAAAAGACGAGATCGCAGCTTTCCGCCACCTCTGTGGCCGTGGCCACCCGGCACGAGAGCGCCTGGGAGAGGGCTTCGGCCTTCTCTAAGGTGCGGTTGGAGACCACAATCCGCCCTGGATCCACCGCCCGCGCCGCCGCCCGCGCCAGGGCGCCGCCCATGTTCCCAACGCCAATAAATCCGATGGTTTGTTCCATTTATCTCACCTGTCCGTTTCCGCGAATCACATATTTATACGTGCAAAGCTCCTCCAAGCCCATGGGACCCCGGGCGTGGAGCTTTTGGGTGGAAATGCCCATCTCGCAGCCCAGGCCGAACTCCCCGCCATCGGTAAAGCGGGTGGAGCAGTTTACATAAACCGCCGCGCTGTCCACCAGCCGGGTGAACCGCGCCGCCGCCTCCTGGTCGGCGGTGACGATGGCCTCGCTGTGGCCGGTGGAGTGCTGGGCGATGTGGGCGATGGCCTCGTCCAGGCTGTCCACCACCTTCACCGCCAGGATATAGTCTAGAAACTCCGTATCAAAGTCCTGCGCGCCTGCTATCTCGCCGGGGATGAGCTCCGCCGCCCTGGGGCAAAGGCGCAGCTCCACGGGCACCTTGCCGTCGGCGGCGCGGTCGTCCACCAGGCGGGTTTTGAGCCTCGGCAGGAATTCCGCCGCCACGGCCTCGTGCACCAAGAGCACCTCCTCGGCGTTGCACACCGACGGGCGGCTGGTCTTGGCGTTCTCCACGATCCGCAGCGCCATGGGAAGATCCGCCGCCTTGTCCACATACACGTGGCAGATGCCCGTGCCGGTCTGGATGCAGGGCACCTTGGCGTTTTCCGTCACGGCGCGGATGAGCCCCGCACCGCCCCGGGGAATGAGCAGATCCACCAGCCCCACGGCCTGCATGAGCTCCGTGGCGCTTGCCCGGGTGGTGTCCTCCACCAGACCGATGAGCTCGGCGGGAAGGCCGGCGGTTTCAAGCCCCGCCTGCATGGCCGAGACAATGGCCTGGGAGGAGGCGAAGGCCTCCTTGCCGCCCCGGAGGACGCAGGCGCTGCCGGCCTTGAGAGCAAGAGCCGCGGCGTCGGAGGTGACGTTGGGGCGGCTTTCATAGATGATGGCCACCACACCCATGGCCACGCCCACCTGGTCGATGGTCAAGCCGTTGGGGCGCACCACCTGCCGCCGCACCCTGCCCACGGGGTCGGGGAGGGCAGCCACCTGGCGTACGCCCTCGGCCATGTCCAGAACGCGCTGGCGGCTGAGCGCCAGGCGGTCGATCATCACCGGGGCGATGTGCCCCTGGGCGGCGGCCACATCCCGGCGGTTGGCCTCCAGGATTTCGTCGCAATTTGCCTCCAGGGCGGCGGCCATGGCCAGAAGCGCCTGGTTTTTCTGCGCGGTGGTGGCCTCCGCCAGGGCGGGAGCGGCGGCTTTGACGGTTTTTAAGAGTTCCTGGGTGGTCATTCGGTCTCTCTCCTTCCTAAAAAGCGGGTGCCCACGGGCTTTCCATCGAAGAGGTCATAGAGTAGCTCCGGCTTCTGGCCGTTGGCGATGACCATGTCGATGCCCGCGCCGCAGGCAATCTCCGCGGCCTGGAGCTTGGTGGCCATGCCCCCTGAGGCCAGGGCGGAGCCGGCGCCGCCGGCCAGGGCGCGGATCTCGTCGGTGATCTCGTCCACCTGGGAAATGAGCCGGGCGGCGGGGTCGCGGTGGGGGTCGGCGGTGTAGAGCCCGTCGATGTCCGAGAGGAGGATCAGCAGGTCAGCCTCCACCAGCCGCGCCACAATGGCCGAGAGGGTGTCGTTCTCGCCGATGGTGGTCTCGATGCCGATTTCGTCGGTGGCCACGGCGTCGTTCTCGTTGAGGATGGGCAGGGCGCCCAGGGCGAGAAGCCGCTCCAGGGTGTCGCGGAGATGGCCGCTGCGGCGGGGGTCGCGGACATCGTCGGCGGTGAGCAGGATCTGCGCCACGGTGTGGTGGTACTCCGAGAAGAGCTTGTCGTAGAAGTACATGAGCTCACACTGCCCCACCGCCGCGGCGGCCTGCTTGCCGGGCATGTCCTTGGGGCGGCCGGGCAGCCCCAGCTTGCCCACCCCCATGCCGATGGCGCCCGAGGTCACCAGCAGCAGCTGATGCCCCGCGTTTTTGAGATCGCTGAGGATTTTGCACAGTAGCTCCACCCGGCGGATGTTCAGCCGCCCGCCGCTGTGCGCCAGGGTGGAGGTGCCGATTTTGACAACAATACGCATGATGGTCTCCTTTTTGCAGTTGTTGGGCAATCCAATGCCTCCCCTTGGTGCCCAAGGGGAGGTGGCACGAAGTGCCGGAGGGGATCAGAACCGCCGATCACCGCCAGCTGACAACCCCTCAGTCAGCCTGCGGCTGCCAGCTCCCCTTCACAGGGGAGCCTTTTTGGTGCCTGCGCTTTTTCACGGTGCTTTCCTAGAGTGTACAACACAGGAAAGGCGGTTGTCAATGGCGGGGGAATCTGATACAATGAAAATATATTAGATAAAGGAGAAGCGACATGCGGATCACAACAAAAGAAAACGACATTGCCTCCATCCTCTACTCCGAAAAGCAGATTGCCGCCATGGTGGAAACCCTGGGCGAGAAGATCACCGAAGACTACCAGGGCACCCGGCCGGTGATGGTGTGCGTCCTCAAGGGCGCGTCCCTCTTCTTCACCGACCTGTGCCGGGAGATCGACCTCAACATCGACATGGACTTCATCTCCGTGTCCAGCTACGGCACCTCCAGCAAGTCCTCGGGCGTGGTGAAGCTCAACAAGGACGTGGATGTGGACATCACCGGCCGGGACGTCATCATCGTCGACGACATCATCGATTCCGGCCTCACCCTCAAGCACCTCAAAACCCTCTTCTCCACCCGCGGCCCCAAGAGCGTGAAGACCATCGCCCTCCTCGACAAGAAGGTGCGCCACGACCCCGACCTCACGCCGGACTATGTGGGCTTCCAGTGCCCGGACTACTTCGTGGTGGGCTACGGCCTGGACTACGCCAACAACTACCGCAACCTCCCCTACATCGGCATCCTCAAGGACGAGGTGTTCCGGTAAGGCGCGGCACCAAAGGCTCCCCTGTGAAGGGGAGCTGGCAGCCGCAGGCTGACTGAGGGGTTGTAAGCTGGCAGTGATCGGAAGTTCTGATCCCCTCCGGTATGGCTTACGCCATACCACCTCCCCTTGGGCACCAAGGGGAGGCTTATTCGCCATTATCGAATATGAAACGCGATTTTCACGAGAAATCCCGCTGCAAATTCAGCGGGATTTCTTGTTTTCGTGCAAATGCCACAAGATCGATTCGCAAACATTCCCGAAAATCTCCACGCTGTCTTCTTGCCAAAGACAGCATTTCATGGTAAAGTGAAGATACCTGCTTTATGGAGAAAAATCAGTATTTTTGTCAGATTTGGCAAAAAACTTTGGGAGGTAACCATGAAGAAAGTCGGAATTATTATGGGAAGCGACAGCGACCTGCCGGTGGTGGAGAAGGCCATCGACACCCTCAAGGCCTTTGGCGTTGTGCCCGAGGTGCACGTCTACTCCGCCCACCGCACCCCCGCCGAAGCCCTGGCCTTCGCCCGCTCCGCCCGGGAGAACGGCATTGGCGTGATCATCGCCGCCGCCGGAAAGGCGGCACACCTGGCCGGTGCCCTCGCGGCCAACACCACCTTGCCGGTGATCGGTCTGCCGGTGAGCTCCCATACGTTAGACGGCATTGATGCGCTCTTGTCCACCGTCCAGATGCCCTCGGGCATTCCCGTGGCTACGGTGGCCATCGACGGCGCGGTCAATGCCGCTTTGTTGTCTATCGAGATTTTGGCCGTAAGTGACGAAGTCCTGGCTGAGAAGCTCCAAAAAAAGCGCGAGGCCGACACCGCCGCCGTGCTTCAGAAGAACGCCGCCGTGGAAGCCCGGTTCAACGGGTAACATAGCCTCCCCTTGGGCGCCAAGGGGAGGCTTGAGACGACGCAAGATCCAAGGGCTCCCCTTGAGGGGAAAAAAGCGCGTAGCGCCTGAGAGGTGTGACCGCAGTCGCGTTTTGCGGAAGGCTTGCGAGAATCGCAGCTGCCTACAGCGGCGGCATGAGGGCATGCCGCCCTACAGGGTGCGGCGAACATTTCGGGTGCACCCCGTAGGGGCGCGCATTGCGCGTCCGAGCCGTGTTGCGTTCGGCGAAAGGTTTACAAAAATCGCAACTGCCCTACGGGCGGCCATAAAGGCCGCCCCTACAACCACGCTCCCGGTTTTCTCGTAGGGGCGGCATGCATGGCCGCCCGTGCCCAGGCAGCGTTCCCATGAAAAATCTTCACGATACGATATAGGAGGAATCCCCCATGGAAATCAAGGAAATGCTCTACGAAGGAAAGGCCAAGCAGGTATTTGCCACCGAGAATCCCGACATCGTCATGGTGCACTACAAGGACGACGCCACCGCCTTCAACGGCCTCAAGAAGGGCACCATCACCGGCAAGGGCGTCATCAACAACCGCGTGACCAACTTCATGATGAAAAAGCTCGAGGCCGCCGGCATCCCCACCCACTTTGTCGAGGAGCTCAATGACCGCGACACCCTGGTGAAGAAGGTCTCCATCGTGCCCCTGGAGGTCATCATCCGCAACATCTCCGCCGGCTCCTTCGCCAAGCGCTTCGGCGTGGAGGAGGGCATCGTCTTTGAAAACCCCACCATCGAATATTCCTACAAGAACGACGACCTGGGCGACCCCATGATTAACACCGCCCAGGCCCTTGCCCTCAAGCTCGCCACCCCCGAAGAGATCGAGACCATCCGCACCATGGCCTTCAAGGTCAACGACATCATGAAGGCCTTCTTTCAGGAAGTCGGCGTGGATCTGGTGGACTTCAAGCTGGAGTTCGGCCGCCTCAGCGATGGCACCATCGTCCTGGCCGACGAGATCTCCCCCGACACCTGCCGCTTCTGGGACAGCAAGACCCACGAAAAGCTCGACAAGGATCGCTTCCGCCGGGATCTTGGCGGCGTGGAGGATGCCTACGAGGAGATGCGCCGCCGGATCTTCGGCGCATAAGCGGAGGACGCCATGAGCAATCTCCATGAAGAATGCGGCGTCTTCGGCGTCTGCGCCAAAAAAAGCTCCGACGTCGCCTCCATGACCTACTACGGCCTCTTTGCCCTGCAGCACCGGGGGCAGGAGAGCTGCGGCATCGTGGTCAACGACGACGGCCTCTTCCAGTCCTACAAGGACGTGGGGCTGGTGGGCGAGGTGTTCACCCCCACGGTGCTCAAGAGCCTGGGGCAGGGCGACCTGGCCGTGGGACACGTGCGCTACGGCACCACCGGCACCGGCGGCCGCAGCAACGCCCAGCCCATGCTGGTCAACCACATCAAAGGCCGCATGGCGCTCGCCCACAACGGCAATCTCACCAACTCCACAGAGCTTCGCACCGAGCTGGAGCTCCAGGGCTCCATCTTCCACTCCACCTCCGACACCGAGGTCATTTCCTACATCATCACCAAGGAGCGCATCGGCTGCGGCTCCATCGAGGAGGCCGTGGAAAAGGCCATGAACCGCCTGGAGGGCGCCTACTCCCTTTGCATCATGTCCCCCTCCAAGCTCATCGCCGCAAGGGATCCCCACGGCTTCCGTCCCCTCTGCTACGGCCAGACCGAGGACGGCACCTACGTGGTGGCCTCGGAGAGCTGCGCGCTGGACGCCGTGGCGGCCAAGTTCATCCGGGACGTCACCCCCGGCGAGATCCTCGTCTTCGAGCGGGGCAAGGAGCCCAAGTCCATCACCACCCACTGCGGCAAGTGCCCGCGCACCATGTGCGTCTTTGAATACATCTACTTCGCCCGCCCCGATTCGGTGCTGGATGGCTGCAACGTCCACGCCGCGAGAGCCCGTGCCGGCGCCTTCCTGGCCTTGGAGCACCCCGCCCAGGCCGACGTGGTCATCGGCGTGCCCGACAGCGGCATCGACGCCGCCGTGGGCTACTCCCACCAGTCCGGCATCCCCTACGCCGTGGGCTTTATCAAAAACCGCTACATCGCCCGCACCTTCATCGCCCCCGGCCAGAGCGCCCGGCAGGACAAGGTGAAGATCAAATTGAACCCCATCGCCGAGGTGGTGCGGGGCAAGCGCGTGGTGCTCATTGACGACTCCATCGTCCGCGGCACCACCTGCGCGAGAATCATCCAGCTCCTGCGGGACGCCGGCGCCAAGGAGATCCACATGCGCGTCTCCGCGCCGCCCTTCATCAATCCCTGCTACTACGGCACCGACATCGACTCGCGAGATCACCTCATCGCCTGCCACCACACCGTGGAGGAGATTGCGAAGATCATCGGCGTCGATTCCCTGGGCTATTTGAGCCTGGACAGCGCCCACAAGCTCTGCAACGGCTCGGCCTCCAAGGGGTTCTGCGCCGCCTGCTTCGGCGACCCCTATCCCACCGCCACCCCCAAGGCCGCCGACAAAAACCGCTTTGAAAAGAAAATCTCCGAGAAATAAGGAGGCACCCATGAACAACCAGAGCTATTCCGACGCCTACGCCCAGGCCGGTGTGGACATCACCGCCGGCTACAAGGCCGTGGAGCTCATGAAGTCCCACATCGCCCGCACCGTGACCCCCGGCGTCGTCTCCGACATCGGCGGCTTCGGCGGCCTCTTCTCCCTGGATCTTTCCGGCATGACCGCCCCCACCTTGGTCTCCGGCACCGACGGCGTGGGCACCAAGCTCAAGCTGGCGTTTTTACTGGACAAGCACGACACCGTGGGCATCGACTGCGTGGCCATGTGCGTCAACGATATCCTCTGCGCCGGGGCAAAGCCCCTCTTTTTCCTGGACTACATCGCCTGCGGCAAGAATGTGCCCGAGAAAATCGCCGCCATCGTCTCCGGCGTGGCAGAGGGGTGCGTGCAGTCCGGCGCGGCGCTCATCGGCGGCGAGACCGCCGAGATGCCCGGCTTTTACCCCGAAGACGAGTACGACCTGGCGGGCTTCGCCGTGGGCATTGTGGACAAAAATAAGATCATCGACCACAGCAAAATGACGGCTGGCGACGTGATTCTCGCGCTTCCCTCCAGCGGCGTCCACTCCAACGGCTTTTCCCTGGTGCGGAAGGTCTTCGACGTGGAGCACACCGACCTCAAAGCGCCCGTGGCGGAGCTGGGCGGCAAGGGCTTGGGTGAAACGCTCCTCACCCCCACCAAGATCTACGTAAAACCCGTCCTGGCGCTCTTTGAGCAGGTCACCGTCAGGGGCATCAGCCACATCACCGGCGGCGGCTTCTTTGAAAATATCCCCCGCTCTATTCCCCATGGCCTTTGCGCCAAGATCAAGATGGACGACGTCCGGGTGCTGCCCATCTTCGATCTCATCGAGAAGACCGGCAACATCTCCCGCCGGGAGATGTTCAACACCTTCAACATGGGCGTCGGCATGACCGTGGTGGTTTCCAAGGAAGACGCCGAGAAAGCCCTCTCCATTCTCCGGGAAAACGGCGAGGACGCCTATATCCTGGGCGAAATCGTGGAAAGCCAGGACAAGGTGGTCTTATGGTAAAGACGAAGATCGCCGTCTTGGTCTCCGGCGGCGGCACCAACCTCCAGGCGCTTTTAGACGCCCAGGCCGCCGGGCGCATCCCCCATGGGGAGATCGCGTTGGTGGTCTCCAACCGGACGGACGCCTACGCCTTGGAGCGCGCCAAAAAAGCCGGGGTGCCCGCCGTGGCGCTGCCGGGGAAGGACTTTGAGCCGCGGCTCGAAGCTGCCCTTGAGAGCGCCGGGATTGAGATGATGATCCTGGCGGGATTTTTGAAGATCCTCTCGGCGGACTTTACCAAGAAGTGGCCGAGCCGGATTTTGAACGTCCACCCGGCGCTGATCCCGTCCTTCTGCGGGGAAGGATTTTACGGATTAAAGGTGCACGAGGCAGCCCTTCGCTACGGCGTGAAGGTCACCGGCGCGACGGTACACTATGTCAACGAAATCCCCGACGGCGGGGAGATCATCCTGCAAAAGGCCGTGGACGTCCTCCCCGGCGACACGCCGGAAGTGTTGCAGCGCCGGGTGATGGAGGAGGCCGAGTGGGTGCTCCTGCCCAAGGCCGCCGAAATCGTGGCGGAGAAGCTCTGCGGGCGGCCATAAAGGCCGCCCCTACAGCCACGCTTTCGGATATTTCGTAGGGGCGGGGTTTATCCCCGCCCGCGGGTCGATCGGAGATCGACCCCTACAGGTGCGGTGCCAAAATCCCACTGCACCCTGTAGGGGCGGCGGAATATTCGGCTGCATCCTGGAGCACGCCGCGTAAGCGGCGTGCAGGCCTCCCCTCGAGGGGAGGTGGCACGCCCGGAGGGCGTGACGGATTGAAGAATTCTTGAACTGCCGGCCTTGGCCGGGAGTTCTAGCGCCTTGGCGCGTAGAATTCTCCATCCAGCTTTGCTGGAGAGGTGTTGCAGGCAGTCGCGATTCTTTGGAAGTCTTCCGCGCAACGCCACTGCGGTCACACCTCTCAGTCATGGCGCTTGCGCCATGACAGCTCCCCTCAAGGGGAGCCCTTGGTGCCGTGCTAACCATATCAATTGGAGGTATCCCCATGAAGCTCATGGTCATCGGCGGCGGAGGCCGCGAACATGCCATCATCCGCGCCCTCAAAAAGAGCCCGCGGGTGGATACGATTTATGCCCTCCCCGGCAACGCCGGCATGGAGGGCGATGCGATTCTCGTGCCCATCGGCGCCAAGGACATCCCCGCCCAGGTGGACTTCGCCAAGTCCCACGGTATCGACTTCGCCGTGGTGGCGCCGGACGATCCGCTGGTGCTGGGCGCCGTGGACGCCCTCACCGCCGCCGGGATCCCCTGCTTTGGCCCCAAGAAAAACGCCGCCATGATCGAGGGCAGCAAGGTCTTCGCCAAGGACTTGATGGCGCGGCACCACATCCCCACCGCCGCCTGCCGCGTGTTTGAAACCCTCTCCGAAGCCCTCGCCTACGCCGAAACCGCACCCCTGCCCCAGGTCATCAAGGCCGACGGGTTAGCGCTTGGCAAGGGCGTCATCATCGCCGAGACGCGGGAGAACGCCAAAAAAGCCCTCCGGGAGATGATGGAGGACAAAATCTTCGGCGAGAGCGGCTCCAAGGTGGTCATGGAGGAATTTTTGACCGGCCCCGAGGTCTCCGTCCTGGCCTTCACCGACGGCAAGACCATCCGCCCCATGGTCTCCTCCATGGATCACAAGCGCGCCCACGACGGCGACACCGGCCTCAACACCGGCGGCATGGGCACCGTGGCGCCCAACCCCTACTACACCCCGGAAATCGCCAAAGCCTGCATGGAAACCATCTTCCGCCCCACCATCGACGCCATGGCCAAAGAAGGCCGCCCCTTCGCCGGGTGCCTCTACTTCGGCCTGATGCTCACGCCCCAGGGTCCCAAGGTCATTGAATATAACTGCCGCTTCGGCGACCCCGAGACCCAGGTGGTGCTGCCCCTGTTGGAAAGCGACCTTTTCACCATCATGGAGGCCTGCGCCAAGGGCACCCTCGATCAGGTGGACGTGAAGTTTTCGGACAAGCACGCCTGCTGCGTGATCCTGGCCTCCGACGGCTACCCCAGCCACTATGAAAAGGGCTTTCCCATCACCCTGCCGAAAGAGCCGGAACACGGCTACATCTACATCGCCGGGGCTGCCCGGAAGGATGGGCAATTGGTCACGGGCGGCGGCCGGGTGCTGGGCGCCGTGGCCGTGGCCGACACGCTGCAAGAGGCCATCGACCAGGCCTACGCATTGGCCGATTCCATCCAGTTTGAAAACGCCTATTGCCGCCGGGACATCGGCAAGCGCGCCCTCGCGGCAGGGAAGGAGCAGTAAATGGTATATCGCATCTATGTGGAAAAAAAGCCCGGCCTTGCCCACGAGGCGGCGGCGCTTTTGAAGGAGCTCCAGGGCAATCTCGGCATCACGCGCCTCACTGGCCTCAGGCTCTATAACCGCTACGACGTGGAGGGCATCCGCAAAGAGCTCTTCGAGACCTGCGTGCCCCTGGTGTTCTCCGAGCCCCAGCTCGACGAGGTGACGAGAGAGCTTCCCACCGGCGGCACGGTCTTCGCCGTGGAGTACCTCCCCGGGCAGTTCGACCAGCGGGCGGACTCCGCCGCCCAGTGCGTGCAGATCCTCTCCCAGGGTGAGCGCCCCACGGTGCGCACCGCCAAGGTCTATGTCCTCGAAGGCGACCTCACCGAGGAGGATCTCGCGGCGGTGAAGCACTACGTCATCAACCCCGTGGAAGCCCGGGAGGCAGACCTCCATCCCTTGGAAACGCTGCAAATGGACTACGCCATCCCCACCACCGTGGCCGTGGAGGAGGGCTTCACCGCCCTCGATGAAGCCGGTCTCGCGGAGCTTTTAAAGACCCTCGGCCTTGCCATGGACTTGGACGATCTCAAGTTCTGCCAGAGCTACTTTCAGAAGGAAGGCCGCGACCCCACCATCACCGAAATCCGCATGATCGACACCTACTGGTCGGATCACTGCCGCCACACCACGTTTTTGACCACCCTGGATTCCATCACCTTCGAGGATCCCGAGATCCAGGCCGCCTATGAACGCTACCTTGCCGGGCGGGAGAGCCTTCGCCGCACCAAGCCCGTGAACCTCATGGACATGGGCACCATCGCGGCCAAGCTCCTGAAAAACGCCGGAAAGCTCCGAAAGCTCGATGAATCCGAGGAGATCAACGCCTGCACCGTGAAAATGACCGTGGAGGTGGACGGCAAGGCGGAGCCCTGGCTGCTGCTCTTTAAAAACGAAACCCACAACCACCCCACGGAGATCGAGCCCTTCGGCGGCGCGGCCACCTGCATCGGCGGCGCCATCCGCGATCCCCTGTCGGGTCGGTCGTATGTCTACGCCGCCATGCGCGTCACCGGCGCGGCAGACCCCCTGAAGCCCCTCTCCGAGACCCTCCCCGGCAAGCTCCCCCAGCGGAAGATCGTCACCACCGCCGCCGCGGGCTACAGCTCCTACGGAAACCAGATCGGCCTGGCCACGGGCATGGTGGACGAGCTCTACCACCCCGGCTACGCCGCCAAGCGCATGGAGATCGGCGCGGTCATCGCCGCCACCCCTGCCGAGAATGTCCGCCGGGAGTGCCCCGCCCCGGGCGATCAGGTGATTTTGCTGGGCGGCCGCACCGGCCGGGACGGCTGCGGCGGCGCCACGGGCTCCTCCAAGTCCCACACGGTGGAGAGTATCCACACCTGCGGCGCGGAAGTCCAGAAGGGCAACGCCCCCGAGGAGCGAAAGCTCCAGCGCCTGTTCCGCAACCCCGAAGCCTCCAAGCTCATCAAGCGCTGCAACGACTTTGGCGCGGGCGGCGTGTCCGTGGCCATCGGCGAGCTGGCCGACGGATTGGACATTGATTTAAGCAAAGTGCCCCGGAAGTACGATGGGCTCGACGGCACGGAGCTTGCCATCAGCGAATCCCAGGAGCGCATGGCCGTGGTGGTCGCCCCCGAGGATGCCGAGAAGTTCCTCGCCCTGGCCGCCGGGGAAAACCTGGAGGCCACGGTGGTTGCCCAGGTGAAGGCCGACCCCCGCCTCACCATGACCTGGAACGGCCACACCATTGTGGACATCTCCCGGGAATTCTTAAACTCCAACGGCGCGGAAAAGCACATGACCGTCTCCGTGCCTGCCCCCCATATGACCCCCGCTCCCGTGCCCGAGACCTTCCAAAGCGGCATGGAAGCCCAGGCGGGCGACCTTCGCTTCTGCTCCCGCCAGGGTCTTTCCGAGCGGTTTGACTCCACCATCGGCGCGGGCACGGTGCTCATGCCCTTTGGCGGAAAGTTCCAGCGCACGCCCATCCAGGCCATGGTGCACAAGATCTCCCTGGAGCACGGCCACACCGACTGCTGCTCCCTCATGGCCTGGGGCTACGACCCCTATCTCACCTCCCAGAGCCCCTACCACGGCGCCTACACGGCGGTGGTGGAGTCGGTGAGCAAGCTCATCGCCACCGGCGCGTCCTTTGAAGACGTCTACCTCACCTTCCAGGAGTACTTTGAAAAGCCCGGCCACGATCCCAAGCGCTGGGGACAGCCTGCGGCGGCCTTGCTTGGCGCCTTCGCCGCCCAGATGGATCTGGGCGTGGCGGCCATCGGCGGCAAGGACTCCATGTCCGGCTCCTTCGAGGACTTGGACGTGCCGCCCACCCTGGTGTCCTTCGCGGTGACCACCGGCAAAACCGGGGAAATTATCAGTCCCGAATTCAAGGAAGCGGGGCACTCTGTCCGCTGGCTGCGGCCTGCGTACCTCCAAAACGGCCTGCCCGACCCCGAGAGCCTCAAAACCCTCTTCCACACGGTGAAAGCCCTGATGGACAGCGGCAAGGTGGCTGCGGCCTACACGCCCACCGCAGGCGGCGTGGCCGAGGCCGTCTTCAAAATGGCCATGGGCAACGGCCTGGGCTTTATTTACGAGGCTGGCCTGACCCTTTCCGACCTCTTCACGCCCCACTTTGGCTCCTTTATTCTGGAGCTGAGCGACGACGTCCAGGCGGGCGTCCTCCTGGGCAAGATAACGGAAGAGCCCGTCCTCACCTTTGGCGGCGAGACGGTCTCCATGGAGGCGCTTCTTTCCAAGTATCTCGGCAAGCTCGAGCCGGTCTATCCCACCCACGCCCAGGAGAGCCGGGACATCCCCGAGACCTTCTCGGCACCGGCCAAAGAGCGTCTTGCGCCCCATGTCCTCTGCCCCAAGCCCCAGGTGCTCATCCCCGTCTTCCCCGGCACCAACTGCGAGTACGACACCGCCCGCGCCATGGAGGACGCCGGTGCCAAAGCGAAGATCTTCGTGGTGCAAAACCGCACGGCCTCGGACATCGCCAAGTCCGTGGAGGACTTCTCCCGCCTCATCGGCGAGAGCCAGATGATCTTCCTCCCCGGCGGCTTCTCCGCCGGCGACGAGCCCGACGGCTCGGGCAAGTTTATCACGGCCTTCTTCCGGGGCGAGGCGGTGAAGGAAGCGGTGCAGGCGCTCTTAGAGGAGCGCGACGGCCTCATGGCCGGCATCTGCAACGGCTTCCAGGCGCTCATCAAGCTGGGTCTGGTGCCCTACGGCAGGATCACCGAGCCCGATGAAAAAGCCCCCACCCTGACCTTCAACGCCATCGGCCGCCACCAGTCGCGGCTGGTGCGGACAAGAATTGCCTCCAACCGCTCGCCGTGGCTTTCTAAGACGAAGGTGGGCGAGATCTACACCGTGCCCATCTCCCACGGCGAAGGCCGCTTCCTGGCAAGCGACGAAGTGGTGGCGGCGCTCTCCCAAAACGGCCAGATCGCCACGCAGTACGTGGATCTCGACGGCAAGCCCACCTACGACATCGCCTTCAACCCCAACAATTCGGTGCGTGCCATCGAGGGCATCACCTCCCCCGACGGCCGGGTCTTCGGCAAGATGGGGCACTCCGAGCGCATCGGCGCGGGACTCTACCAAAACGTCCCCGGCGTCTTTGAAATGGGCATGTTCCAAGGCGC
>DSTMR04002__coassemble_1497_pt1 | contig 14486 bp, 9 predicted proteins | sample DSTMR04002__metabat2_high_PE_040 | metagenome-assembled genome bin DSTMR04002 | reverse complement strand
GACCTCTTGAATGCCATTCAAGCGCTCTCCCAGCTGAGCTATACCCCCATATTCAGTTCCTTGGTGGCTTCGTTTTGTTTACTCCCTCAAGGCGAGATTAATTATATCACATTCTCCGAAAATTGCAAGCATTATTTTTGCATTTTTTAAAATTTTTTCTGCGGCGGCCAAAGCCGCCGCAGAAAAGGCATCAATTGCTCGTCTCCATAGCGCAGAAGCCCATGGAGGGCAGGCGTGGGTCGCCCAGGAGCAGCTTTCCTGGGGGCGCCGCGTACCAGGGCAGGGGAGAGGCGTTACACCAGAGGGTGACCACTTCCTTGCCGTAGCGGCGGCGGAACACAAAGTGGCCGTCCCGCGCCTCCAGCACCTCCACGCTGCCGCGGCGCAGTGCCTGGCTCTGGGATTTGAGCCGCGCCAGGGCGCGATAGTGCCCCTGGAGCGCCAGATCTTCCTTGCCCCAGGGATAATACCCCCGGTTAAACGGATCCCGGTAGCCGGTCATGCCGGCCTCGTCGCCGTAGTAGATGCACGGCGCGCCGGGAAGGGTGAACTGGAGGAAGGTGGCCAGGCGCAGGCGCGCTTTTCCCATGGCCAGTTGTGCTGCCGTCATGGTGCGCTGCGCCAGATCCTCCCGCTCGCCGTCGGTGGGATCCACCAGGGCGGTGAGCGCCCGGGGCACGTCGTGGCTGGAGAGAAGGTTCAAGTTGGCGTTGAGCACGGCGGCGGGATAGTTCTCCGCCAGAGTCAGCACCGCACGGCGCAGCTGCCGCCCGTCGTCCTCGCCCCGGGCAAAGGACAAAATGGCATTGCGCCAGGGGTAGTTCATGACGCTGTCCAGCTGTGCCTCGGTGAAATACCGACGGCGCACGCCGTAGGAGATCTTGTTGGACGCGTCCTCCCAGACCTCGCCGATGAGCAGCGCCTGGGGGTTGAGCGCCCGGAGGCGCTCGCGCAGCGCCATGAGGAAGTCGTCGGGCAGCTCATCCACCACGTCCAGCCGCAGGCCGTCGGCACCCAGCCGGAGCCATTTGGCGATGATGCTCTCGTCGCTGCCGAAGAGATAGTCGATGAGGCCGGGGTCGTGCTTGTTGAGGCACGGCAGCGTTTTAAAGCCCCACCAGCTCTCGTAGTCGTTGGGATAGTGCCGGAACAGATACCAGCTCCGGTAGGGAGAGTGGGGATCCGACACGGCGCCGTGGCCGAAGATGTGGTTGGCGTCAAAGTAGATGCTGTTGCTGCCGGTGTGGGAGAAGACGCCGTCCAGGATGATCTTCATTCCCAGGTCGTGGGCAGCATTGCACAGATCCTGGAAGTCCTGGTCGGTGCCCAGCATGGGGTCGATGCGGCTATAGTCGGCAGTGTCGTAGCGGTGGGAGGAGCAGGCCATGAAGATGGGGTTGAGGTAGAGGGCGCCTACGCCCAGATCATGGAGATACGGGAGTTTTTCCCGGATTCCCGCCAGATTACCGCCGTAAAAGTCATTGTTGAGCACTTCGCCCCGCTCATTGGGACGCCACACCGGGGGCTCGGAGAGATCCTGGTGGATCCAATAGGGCTGGAGCTTGTCGGTGAGGTCGCACCGTCCCACCTGGTGGAAGCGGTCGGGGAAGATCTGATAGAAGACCCGTCCCTCGTACTCCACGGGCACCGGGAAGCGGGTGGAGACGCAGCTGAGCTGCCAGTAGCTGCCGGCCTCTATGTTGGTATCCTCGCCCTGCTTCAAGAGGCGGAATTGCTCGTTGCGGGTGGTGATGCGGAAGTAGTAGTAGAAGAGCCCGGGCTCTTCCAGGGAGAAGAAGAGACGGTAGTACTCATAGGGCTCGGCGGCGTGATCCCGCTGGAACTCCAGCTCCTGGAATTTCTCGCCGTTTTCCCGCTCCAGCACCAGGATCACCCGCACCGTCTGGCAGGAGCGGGGGATGGCGATGGTGAGCTGACAAGTCTCCCCCGGCGTCAGGACGCCGAAGGGGAGCTTGTGGGCGGGGTCGAGGCTGTTATAGAGAATACGCAGTCCCATGGCAGATTACAGGTGCCAGATGTTTTCCGCGTACTCCCGCACGGCGCGATCCGCCGAGAAGATGCCGGCCTTGGCGATGTTCACCAGGGACATGGCGGTGAAGGCGGTGCGGTTGGGATAGGCGTTGGAGATATCCTGCTGGGCGCGGGCATAGTCCTTGAAGTCGGCGATGGTCATGAAGCCGTCGGCCACGCCGAAGCGGTTGGTGAGGAGGCTTGCCACCAGGTCGTCGTACCGCTGGCCGAGGACGCCGCTGGTGAGCATGCGCAGCACCTGCTCGAGCTCGGGGGTAAGGAACTCTCTGGGGTTGTAGCCGCGGCGCCACAGCGCCTCCACTTCCTCGGCGGTCATGCCAAAGAGGAACATGTTCTCGTCGCCCACCTGCTGGTGGATCTCCACGTTGGCGCCGTCCAGGGTGCCCAGGGTTACGGCGCCGTTGATCATGAGCTTCATGTTGCCGGTGCCGGAGGCCTCCTTGCCGGCGATGGAGATCTGCTCGGAGATATCGGCGGCGGGGATGATGATTTCGGCCAGGGAGACCTTGTAGTCCTCCAGGAAGATGACCTTCAGCTTGTCGCGCACCTGGGGATCGGAGTTGATCAGATTGGAGGTGGCCACGATGAGGCTGATGATCTGCTTGGCGCGGATATAGCCGGCGGACGCCTTGGCGCCGAAGAGGAACGTGCGCGGCGGGAAGGGCATGGAGGGGTTCTCTTTGATCTTGTTGTAGAGATAGAGAATGTGCAGCACGTTGAGAAGCTGGCGCTTATACTCGTGGAGCCGCTTGATCTGAATGTCGAAGATGGAGTCGGGGCTCACGTACACGCCGTTGGCCTTGGCCACGTAGTCGGCCAGGCGCACCTTGTTCTCGTGCTTGATCTGCTGGAGCTGCTCGAGGACGGTCTTGTCGTCGTGGTACTTCATGAGCTTCTCCAGGTCGTTGGCGTCCTTGAGGAAGCCGTCGCCGATGAGCTCCTTGAGGAAGCTGGTGAGGCCGGGGTTGGACTGACAGAGCCAGCGGCGGTAGGCGATGCCGTTGGTCACGTTGGTGAAGCGGTCGTTGTCCAGCACATAGTAATCCCGGAAGATGCCCTGCTCGAGAATCTGGGTGTGCAGAGAGGAGACGCCGTTGATCTTGTGGCAGCAGGCCAGGCACAGATTGGCCATGCGCACCTGGTTGTCGGCGATGACGGCCATATAGTTGAGCTTGCCCCAGTCGCCGGGATAGACCTTCTGGAGATCGATCATCAGCCGGCGGTTAATTTCCGCGGTGATGGAGTAGATGCGGGGCAGCTGCTCGCGGAAGAGATCCACGCTCCAGCGCTCCAGCGCCTCGGACATGACGGTGTGGTTGGTGTAGGAGAGGGTGCGGCAGGTGATGTCCCAGGCCTCATCCCAGTCGTAGTCGTTCTCATCCACCAGGATGCGCATGAGCTCGGGCACGCACAGGGCGGGATGGGTGTCGTTGATGTGGATGGAGACCTTGTCAGGCAGGTTGCGGAAGGTCTTATACTGCTTGTAGTGAACGCTCAGGATGCTCTGCAGCGACGCAGACACCAGCAAATACTGCTGCTGCAGGCGCAGCCGCTTGCCGGAGATGTGATCGTCGGCGGGGTAGAGTACCTTGGAGATGGTCTGCGCCATGGTGTCCTGCTCCAGGGCGCGGACGTAGTCGCCGCGGGAGAAGGCGGCCATGTCGAAGCTGTGGGGCTGCTCGGCGCTCCAGAGGGTCAGCTTGTTCACCTTGTCGGTGCCGTAGCCGGAGATATAGAGGTCGTGGGGCACGGCCATAACCTTCTGGTAGCCCACGTGCGCCACGCGGAACTTGCCGTTGTCCATCCACTCCTGGGTCTCGCCGCCCAGACGCACCTCCACGGCGTCATCCTCGCGGGTCTTGAGCCACACGTCGCCCATGTCGAGCCAGTCGTCGGGGAATTCCATCTGCCAGCCGTCCACGATCTTCTGCTTGAAGATGCCGAACTCATAACGGATGGAGAAGCCGGTGGCGGGGTACTCTAGGCCTGTGAGGGAGTCCATATAGCAGGAGGCGAGACGACCCAGGCCGCCGTTGCCGAGGCCGGCGTCGGGCTCCATGGCGCAAAGACGCTCCAGGCTGAAGCCCAGATCGGAGAGGATCCCGTCCACTTCCTTGAGGATGCCCATATTATAGAGATTGTTGCGCAGGGAGGTGCCGACCAGGAACTCCATGGACATGTAGTAGACCTGCTTGCGCTCCTGCTCGCGCACTTCCCGCTGGAAGGCGCGGTTGCGGTCGGCCAGTTCCTCGCGGATGTAGGCACAGACGGTCTTATAAGCCTGCTTCTCGGTGGCTTCGCTGAGGCTGCACCCGAAGGTGCGGTTGCACATGGCTTCCAGCGCTTCCCGCGTCTTGGAGCGGGGCGCGGCGGCGCGGCTCTTATCTTTCTTTTCCATACTACCTCCAAATTAACTCAAAAGATTCGCCGGAAGTCTCTTCCAGCAGGTGAATCCCTTCCCTATAAGGATAGACAAAAATGTTCCGCTGCAAAACAAAAAATGCAGAGGCTGCCTTTTGCAGCCTCTGCATAGCATAACACACTTTGCCCAGGGTACGCAATTAGCATTTTACCATAATTTTGGTATGGTATTTCACGATAATCCAGTTACTTTTTTAAACATTTCCATGTACGACTGCGCAGGAGCCTTCCAACTGACGTCCAAGGCCATGTCGTGCCGCGCTAAATCGTTCCAGGCGGCGCGGTTGTCCTGGTAGAGCGCGATGGAGCGGTCGATGGCGTCGAGGAAGTCCTCGCCATTGTAGCTCTGGAAGGTGAAGCCGCAGCCCTCGCCGGTCTCGGGGTTGTAGGGCAGGACGGTGTCCTGCAGGCCGCCGGTGGCGTGCACCACGGGCACGGTGCCGTAGTGCATGGCGATGAGCTGGCTCAGGCCGCAGGGCTCGCTGCGCGAGGGCATGAGGTAGGCGTCGGCGCCGGCGTACATCCGGTCGGCAAGGCCGGGATCGAAGGCCAGACGCACCACCATCCGGCCGGGATACTGCCGGGCAATGGAGGTGAGCGCCTGCTCATACTGCGCTTCACCGGTGCCCACGATGGCCAGCTGCACGGAGCGGGTCATGAGGGTGTGGCAGATGTAGCACAGCAGGTCGATGCCCTTGTGGCCGGCCAGCCGGGAGACCATCACATAGAGGGGCACGTCGGGCTCGGGATTGAGTCCCAGCTCCTCCTGGAGAGAGGCCTTGTTCTTGGCCTTCTGCTGAGCCATGGTGTCGGCGGTGAAGTGGAAGGGGATGTGGGGGCTCTTGGCAGGATCGAACACGGTGGTATCGATGCCGTTGGTGATGCCGAAGAAGGTGCTGCCGCGTTGGATGAGCACCTCGGACATGCCATGGGAGTAATAGGGGTACTGGAGTTCTCTGGCGTAGGTCTCCGACACGGTGGACACGGCGTCGGCAGAGACAATGGCTGCCTTCATAAAGTTGGAGGCGTCACCGTAGCGGAGCGTCTCGGTATACCCGGGGGGCAGACCCAGAACATCGTAGTTGAAGTTGCTGTTGGCCCAGCCCTGGTACTCGATGTTGTGGATGGTGAAGACGGTCTTGGTGGTGGGGAAGGAGCCGCGGAACTCGCCGTGGAGCACCGCGGGGATGAGGGCGGTCTGCCAGTCGTTGCACTGAATGAGGTCGGGGTGGAACTCCAGGAAATTGAGGCAGGCCAGCACGGCCTTGGAGAAGTAGGCAAAGCGCTCGCCGTCGTCCAGGTGGCCGTAGATGGGGTTGCGGTCAAAATACTGCTCATTGTCCACAAAGTAGACCTGGTACTGCTTGGAAGGATCCATGAGCCGGAAGAGTCCCACGTGGCACTGCCGCCAGGCCAGCTGGATGGAGAAGCTGGTGAGGAATTCGCAGTTCCAGCGCTTGTCCCGCTTGACCTGCCCGTAGTAGGGCAGGAACAGGCAGACCTCGTTGCCGTCGATCTGGCTGAGCGCCTCGGGCAGCGCCTGCATCACGTCGCCCAAGCCGCCGGTTTTGATGAAGGGAGCCGCCTCGGAGGCAGCCATTGCGATTTTCATACGGTTACGCCCTTTCTGATAATCAGCGGGTGCTCCGGTGATCCCAGAAGGCGGGTGCCAGAGCGAACGGTGACATTCTTATCGAGGATGGTGTACTGAATGCTGGCACCGCGCTCGATGGTAGAGCCCTGCATTACGATGCTGTCGCGCACCTCGGCGCCCTCCTCCACCATGACCTCGCGGAAGACGACGCTGTTTTCCATCTTGCCGAAGAGGCGGCAGCCGTCGGCCACGACGCAGTCGGCGATTTCGGCGTGGTTGCCGTAGTGGGTGGGCACCTCGTCGCGCACCTTGGTGTAGATGGGCAGCTCGCCGCGGAAGAGGCTGTTGCGCACATTCTGGTCGAGGAGCGCCATGTTGTTCTTGTAGTAGCTCTCCAGATCCTGGTTGAAGAGCGCCACGCCCTGGAAGGGATAGACGTTGACGGAGAGCTTGCCGTTGTTGAACTCATCCATGATAAAGTCGCGCTCTAAGTGATACTTGCCGTGGGGCACGGTCTCGTAGATGGTCTCGATGAGCTTTTTCCGGCTCATGATGAACATGCCCATGCCCACCAGATCGCCCGCGGGGGCGGTGTAGTCCACGGCCATGCCGGTGGCGCGGTTCTTTTCGTCGGTGGAGAGGGAGAAGTGCTGGATGTCCTTGCCGTTGGCGATGCCGCCCTTGGCCACGATGGTCACGTCGCAGCCGGACTCCACATGGGCGTCGAGCACCTTGGTGAAGTCGATGGCGCACATGATGTTGCTGTCGGCCAGGACCACATAGTCCTGGTTGCCGCTCTCGAGGACGGGCAGGGCGGTGTGGAGGGCTTCCAGCTTGCCGCGATAGATGCCGGTGTGGCCGGTGGCATAGGGCGGGACGAAGACCACGCCGTGGGTGTTGAGCTGGAGATCCCACTCCTGGCAGGAGCCCAGGTGATCCATCAGGGACTGGTAGTTATACTTGGTGATGATGCCGATGTGGCGGATGCCGGAGCCGGCCATGCTGGAGAGGATGAAGTCGATCTGCCGGTAGCGGCCGCCCACCGGGATGGAGGCGGAGGTACGCACCTCGGTGAGGGCGCCCATCATGCTGTCATAGATGTTGGAGAAAATGATACCCATGGTGTCCATTACTGCCACATCCTTTCTCAAAGAATTTCGCCGGGGGCGACGACGGCGCCTTCGGTGATGGTCTTGCCCTTGCCGATGACGCTGATCTTCAGAGTCTCCACGGAGCCCTCCTGATCTGCGCCCACGGTGGCGCCGGCGCGGATGATGCAGTCCTCAGCCACGATGGCGTGGCTGATCCGGACGCCGTTCTCGATGACCACGTTGGGCATAATCACGCTGTCGCGGATTTCGGCGCCCTTGCCGATGGTGCAGCCGGTGGAGATGATGGAGTGGTGCACGGTGCCGAACACCTCGCAGCCCTCGGCCACGAAGCTGTCGGAGATCTCCGAGCCCTTGGCGATGAAGCCCGAGGGCATGGCGTAGTTTCGGGCGTAAATCTTGCGGCCGGCGGAGCCGTAGATGTTGAAGGCGGGCGTCTCGCCCAGGAGATCCATGTTGGCCTCCCAGAGGCTGTTGATGGTGCCCACATCCTTCCAGTAGCCCTCAAACTCATAGGCCATGAGCTTATGGCCGGAGTTCAGGAGATTGGGAATGATGTTCTTGCCGAAGTCGTTTTCCGACTTGGGATCGGCCTCGTCGGCCTCCAGGAAGGCCTTGAGCACGCTCCACTTGAAGATGTAGATGCCCATGGAGGCCTTGTTGCTCTTGGGATGCTTGGGCTTTTCCTCGAACTCGAAGATGGAGCCGTCTTCGTTGGTGTTCATGATGCCGAAGCGGCTGGCCTCCTCCATGGGAACCGAGCGGACGGCGATGGTGCAGTCGGCCTCGTTCTTCTCGTGGAAGCGGAGCATCTTGGCGTAATCCATCTCATAGATATGGTCGCCCGAGAGGATCAGAACCTGATCGGGGTTATAGCGGTCGATGAAGCGGATATTTTGGTAAATGGCGTTGGCCGTGCCCTTGTACCACTCCGAGCCCTTGGCACGGGCATAGGGAGGCAGAATGCTCACGCCGCCGTGGGAGTTGTTGAGATCCCAGGGCTGGCCGTTGCCGATGTACTCATTGAGTTCCAGGGGCTGGTACTGGGTGAGGATGCCCACGGTGTCGATGTGGGAATTCACGCAGTTGGAAAGGGGAAAGTCGATGATGCGGTACTTACCGCCAAAGGGAACGGCAGGTTTGGCGGTGTTCTCCGTCAAGACCTTGAGCCGGCTGCCCTGGCCGCCGGCCAGGAGCATCGCGACACAGCGCTTTTTTTGAAAATACATAAACAGGTACCTCCTTAACTGACTCTTTTCTTTGCTGGATCTTTCCTGTTATTTTTCTTTCAACGCCTTGCGGGTACGGCGGGGGAGATAGTAGGTGACGCTCAGAGGCGGGATGGTGAATTCCGCCGTGTAGTGGAACTGTCCCCAGTCGCCCTTGACGCCCTTGGCCACGGTAGGCATCACGCCGTCGCCGCCAAATTTCGGGTCGCTGCTGGTGAGCACTGGCTCATACCAGTAGGGCTTGGGCACACCCATGAGGTAGCCCTCCCGTAAAACGGGACAGAAGTTACACACAACCACGATGTCCCGACCCTGGCGATCCACCCGCCGGAAGGCTACCACGCTGTTGTCCCGGTCGTCGGCCTGGAGCCACTGGAAGCCCGTCCAGTCGGTGTCGTTCTGCCAGAAGGCGGGATGGTCGAGGTAGAAGTGGTTGAGGGTGCGGACGAAGTCGAGCATCTGGTGGTGGCGCTCATAGCCAAGGAGCTGCCAATCAAGACCCGAGGCATACTTCCACTCGTCGAACTGGGCAAACTCGTTGCCCATAAAGCTGAGCTTTTTGCCCGGGTGGGCGGCCATAAAGCCGTAGAAGGTGCGGAGGTTGGCGAACTTTTCGTCGTAGCTGCCGGGCATTTTATTGAGCATGGAGCACTTGCCGTAGACCACCTCGTCGTGGGAGATGGGCAGGATGAAGTTCTCCGAATAGGCATAGGTCATGGTGAAGGTCAGGTTGTTGTGACTGCCCTTGCGCCACAGGGGATCCATGGACATGTACTGGAGCATGTCGTTCATCCAGCCCATGTTCCATTTGTAGAGGAAGCCGAGGCCGCCGTCGAAGCCGGGCTTGGTAATCATGGGGAAGGCGGTGGACTCCTCGGCGATCATCAGGACGGAGGGGAACTCCTCGAAGGCGGCTGCGTTGAGCTTCCGAAGGAAGTCGATGGCCTCCAGATTTTCCTTGCCGCCGTAGCGGTTGGGGTGGTACTCCCGGCGGTTATAGTCGAGGTAGAGCATGGAGGCCACGGCGTCCACGCGGATGCCGTCCACATGGTACTGCTCCAGCCAGAAGATCACGTTGGAGATGAGGAAGGAGGCCACCTCGCCCCGGCCGTAGTCGAAAATTCGGGTGCCCCACTCGGCGTGCTCGCGCATCAAGGGATCCTGGAGCTCATAGCAGCAGGTGCCGTCGAACTCATAAAGGCCGTAGAGATCCTTGGGGAAATGGGCAGGCACCCAGTCCAAGATGACGCCCAGGCCGTTCTGGTGGCAGATGTCCACAAATTCCATCAGCTGCTGGGGCGTGCCGAAGCGGTGGGTGGGGGCGTAGTACCCGGTGACCTGGTAGCCCCAGGAGGGCTCGTAGGGGTGCTCCATGATGGGAAGAAGCTCAATATGGGTGTAGCCCATGTCCTTGCAGTAGGGGGCGAGCTCCCGCCCGAGCTCCACAAAGTTGAGGTGGGTGCCGTCTTCATGGCGCTTCCAGGAGCCGGCGTGCACCTCGTAGATGTTGAGGGGGCTCTCCAGGCTCTTGGTCTTGGCGACCTGGCGACGGTAGGCGGCGTCGTGCCAGACGAAGCCCTCCAGAGAGCAGACGCGGCTGGAGGTCTCAGGCAGGGCGCAGCACTGGGTGCCGTAGGGATCCATTTTCATGACGGTATTGCCGTTTTGCGCGGTGACGGCGTACTTATACGCCTGACCCTCCTGGGCATAGACAGAAAAAGCCTCCCAGACACCATAGCCGATCATGGTCATTGGCAGATCTTCCAGATTCCAGAAGTTGAAGTCACCCACGACGCTGACGGCTTTGGCATTGGGGGCCCAAACCCGGAAGAGATAGCCTGCATGTTCCTCGCGAACCGCTCTGTGGCAGCCCAGAATGGCAAAAGCACGGCGGCTTTCGCCGGATTGAAATGCTTTGAGTTGCGCTGCAAGTGTTTTATCCATGGTCAATCCCTCATTTTGTGTTTATGCCAAAATTGATGTTTTATATTATATCATTTTTGTCCGCATTGCACAAGCAAAAACATAAGAAAATTGAAAATTTACAAAAAAGTTCCAATAATCATGTGATTTGTGGAAAAAACACGGGAAAGGCGGGAATGCGCTTCACGATTGGCCGCAGTTTGCCAAGAACGAAAAAGGATCTGTCTAAAGTGACGGCTCTTGCCCGGGGAGGACGCCGGGACTTCTTGTCTATATTGTAGCAAACCGGGCGGGAAATTCCATTGGCAACCTACCTATAATTTTTCTGAAAAATTGTATTATCCGTATAAAAAATCGATAAAAATGCGATTTACCTGGATTTAACATTTAAAAATATGACTTTTCCACTGCGACATGGGGACGGAATCCGCCTTGCGCGGCGCGGGCGGGGATAAACCCCGCCCCTACGACAAAACCGAAGGCGTGCCCGTAGGGGCGGCCTTGATGGCCGCCCGTACCGCACCGTCGATGTGCGCAAGGGCATCGCCGAGGGCACCAGGCCGCCTGCGCGGCGCGGGCGGGGATAAACCCCGCCCCTACGACAAAACCGAAGGCGTGCCCGTAGGGGCGGCCTTGATGGCCGCCCGTACCGCACCGTCGATGTGCGCAAGGGCATCGCCGAGGGCACCAGGCCGCCTGCGCGGCGCGGGCGGGGATAAACCCCGCCCCTACGACAAAACCGAAGGCGTGCCCGTAGGGGCGGCTATCAGCCGCCCGCCGGTACCAGGCCGCTAGCGCGCCCCCACCGGGTGTGTACGCTGAGCACCTCACATATGGCACCTTTTCTATTATATATATTATATATTATATATTTATATATATGTATTGTACTTATGTACTCAAAATGGCTTCAAAGCCTTGGAAATACTGGGTTTTTCCGAGTACAAGGGCGGCGGATTTTGGCGTACTCCCGATGTATCGCGTTCTCACGCCCCGTGAAAAAAGCACCGCGTCCCATGCCGGGTGCGGTGCTTTTGACGAAAATCTCAGAACAGGGGCATGACGGCGCCCTGGTAGGTCTCCTCGATGAAGGTGCGAACCTCTTCGCTCTCCAGGGCTTTCACCAGCGCCTTGATGGCGTCGCTTCCTTCATTGCCCTCCTTCACGGCCACCACGTTGGCATAGGCCTCGGCGGCCACGCCGTCGGTGGACTCCACGGCCAGGGCGTCGGCGATCTTCAGGCCGGCGTCAATGGCATAGTTGCCGTTGATGACGGCCATGTCCACGTCCTGCAGGGTGGTGGGCAGCAGCCGGGCTTCCAGCTCCACGATCTCCAGGTTCTTGGGGTTGTCCACGATGTCCTGCACCGTGGGCTCCAGGCCGCAGTCGTCAGCCAGGGTGATGAGACCCTGCTCCTGGAGGAGCAGCAGGGCGCGGCCGCCGTTGGTGGCGTCGTTGGGGATGGCGATCTGGGCGCCGTCCGCCAGGGCATCCAGAGAGGCAGTCTTGCCGGCGTAGAGGCCGAAGGGCTCATAGTGGATGGCGCCGGCGCTCACCAGGTGGGTGCCGTTGTCGGCGTTGAAGCCGTTCATGTAGGTGATGTGCTGGAAGTAGTTGGCGTCCAGCTCACCCTCCTCCACGGCGGTGTTGGGCATGATGTAGTCGTCAAACTCCGTGATTTCCAGGGTGTAGCCCTCTTTGGCCAGGATTTCCTTGGCCACTTCCAGGATTTCGGCGTGGGGGGCGGGGGTGGCGCCCACCTTGATGGTCTTGCTGTCGGCCTTGCCGGAGCAGGCGCCCAGCGCCAGCACCAGGAGAACCGCCAGCGTCAGGGCGATGAGTCTCTTTTTCATTGCTTGGTTCCTCTTTTCTTTTTGTTGGTATGGTTGATACGCCGGTCTGTTTTCACGCAGAGGGCGGTACCGATGGATTGAATGATCTGCACCAGGATCACCAGGAACACCACGGACACATAGAGCACCAGCCGTTCCTGGCGGCCGTGGCCGCGGAGGAGCGCCATGGCGCCCAAACCGCCGCCGCCGATGGCGCCTGCCATGGCGCCGTAGCTCAAGATGGTGATGGTGGCGGTGGTGAAGCCCGCGATGAGGGAGGGCTTGCACTCAGGGATCATGACCTTGGTGACGATCTGCCACGGGGAGCAGCCCATGGCCTGGGCGGCTTCGATGACGCCCCGATCCATCTCCCGGAGGGAGCTCTCCACCACCCGCGCCACAAAGGGGGCGGCGGCCAGGGTGAGAGGCACGATGGAGGCGGTGGTGCCGATGGAGGTGCCGAGGATCAGCCGCGCCAGGGGGAAGCACACCACCATCAAGATGGTGAAGGGCACCGAGCGCAGCAGGTTTACGATGATGTTCAGCGCCTTCATCAGCGCCGGGGGCAGGGGACGGATGCCGCCTTTCTCGCCGGTGACCAGGATGATGCCCAGGGGCAGACCGATGACATAGGCAAAGACGGTGGCCAGAGCAGTGGTATAGATGGTCTCCCAGATGGCGAAGGGGATGGTGCCGGGGATCAGGAGATACTGAAGCTGATCGGCGGCGCGGTTGATGCCCCAGCTTTCCAAGAGGTTAATCAGCGATTCCAGCATGGTAGTCCCGCACCTCCTCCATGGTGATATTTTTCTGCGAAGCGATGTAGTTGACGGCCTTCTGTGCCTGGACAGGATCCTCGGGCAGTCCCAGGAGCATGGTGCCGAAGGCCTTGCCGTCGATGTTTCTTGTGTCGGCACCCAGGATGTTCACCAGCACGCCCAAGTCCTTGGCCATGGAGGCGATGAGGGGCTGGTAGGCTGTGCCGCCGTTGAAGGCCACGCGGATGACCCGCCCCTCGGGCAAGAGCTCCAGCGGTACGCCGTCGGGGTACACCAGCCGCCGCCCGGCCTCGGACTGCGGACGGGAGAAGACGGCTTCCACGCTGCCTTTTTCCACCAGGTGGCCGTGATCCAGGATGGCCACGTGGGTGCAGATTTCTTCAATGACCTTCATATCGTGGGTGATGATGACCACAGTGATGCCCAGGCGATGGTTGATGTCCCGGATGAGCCGCAGGATGTCCCGGGTGGTCTTGGGATCCAGGGCGGAGGTGGCCTCGTCGCACAAAAGTACCTTGGGATCGGTGGCCAGGGTGCGGGCGATGGCGATGCGCTGCTTCTGGCCGCCGTCCGGACGGCTGAGCTGGAAGGCGGCGGGGAGCTGCGGTTTTACCGGTCGGATTCCGCCGGAGAGCTGGGCGGGATAGGCGTCGGCCTTGCTCTCCAAGTCCACGATCTTGAGAAGCTCCCGGGCGCGCTGTTCGGCCTCTTTTTTCGGCGCGCCCACCAGCTCCAGGGGGAAGGTGATGTTCTGCAGGCATGTCCGCTGCATCAAAAGGTTAAAGTGCTGGAAGATCATGCCGATGGACTTGCGCACCGCCCGCAGCTCCTTTTCTGAGAGGGCGGTGAGGAGCTTGCCGTCCACGGTGACGGTGCCCGCGGTGGGCTTTTCCAAAAGGTTCATGCACCGCACCAAGGTGCTTTTGCCGGCGCCGGAGAGGCCGATGACGCCATAGATCTGCCCCGCCTCCACGGTAAGGTCGATGTTTTCCAAGGCGAGCACCGTGTCGGCGCCCTCAAAGCGCTTGGTGAGCCCCTTGAGCTCAATGATGGGTTGGGACATGGACCAACACCTCCGCAAAAAAATAAAACGCCCCTGACCGTTCGTCAAGGGCGACAAAGCCGCGTTACCACCTTGCTTCACCGCAGCCTCACGGTCTGCGGCCTTGGGGCGTACCAACATACGCCTGCGCGGTCACGGGCGCACCCGTCGCAGACTACCTATCGCCTGCGCGGCTCCCAGGCCATCTTCCACCTGCTCCTCCGTACCCCTTTGCAGCACCCGGGGCTCTCTTGAACGGATCAACGGGCGTACTCTCCTGTTCTCAGCCTTTGATGTTCACTTTTCGCTGAGTATATCGCATTTTTCCTCCGCCGTCAACAGAAATTTTCCCCGCCGCCTCAATCCCAAACTTGCCGCAGGAGAAATAGCCGAAAAAGCGGCTGATTTTCTAGATTGAAATTTCTTCCAAAGAGCGCCATGATGGGCGCTCAGGCTGTTGAAAAACCCCGCAGAATACTGATGCGACAGAGCAGCGGGGGGTGTG
>DSTMR04002__coassemble_1485_pt1 | contig 14566 bp, 16 predicted proteins | sample DSTMR04002__metabat2_high_PE_040 | metagenome-assembled genome bin DSTMR04002 | reverse complement strand
CCTTTTGGGGTGCAATCCCCTTTGTCAAAAAAGCAACGCTTTTTTGACAGTCTGAAGGACGCAGCCAGTGTGGCTGCGTCCTTTTTTGCTGCGTGCGCTTTAGTCAATATCCTTTTCCACCCGCTCCGGTGGCGTATCCAGCCGGTGGGGATCCGACAGGAGGCGGCGCATGTACTTCAAAACCGTAGCATAATAAAAGCCGTCGCAGATTCGCTCGTCCAGGTTGAAGGTCATGTCCACATACTTCTTTTTGAGCACCTTTCCGTCGGCGCTCACCTCGTTGCGGCGGAACTTACAGCCGAAGGCGATGAACACCGGGAGGTTTCCAAAGTCGTAGAGATGGTGCACAATGGCCGGAATGCCCAGAGAGCCCATGGAGGTAAAGAACACCGAGCCGTGGAAAGGGCTCACCTCCAGGAGGAAGAGGGGGATCAGGCCGAAGTAATCCAGGGTTTTGAGGAGCCAAACCGTGAACTTGAACACCAGGCCGGGGAGCATGGTGAAAAGCCGGGCGGTCTGGTCGAAGTTGGAGTTGAGCGGGGTATTTTTGACCTTCTCCACTTCCTCATTGAACTTACGGTAGACGTCGTAGACCGTGTCGGTGGGCTTGAGATGGAGCTTGATGCAGGTGTCGGGCGCGTCGGTGGACATCTCCTTCTTGACGCTCATGCAGTACTGGATGTCGTCCCCGCGGCTGTAGACCCGCTGGCCGGACAAAAACCGGTTGAGGGCAGGATAGCGCGCCACGCACCGCACATAGGCCGCAATGAACACGTGGGTGAGGCCGAAATTGGTCAGCCCCTCCCGGCGCTTCTCCCGGACGTACTGCTCCAGGTCAGTGATCTCCAGCTCATCGCGGATAAAGTTGCTGGCACCGTTGCGGTTGACCATGATATAGGGCACCACCACCGACATGGGCGGCAAGGTGCGAACCCGGCGGCCGTCGCTGCGGTCGCCCCAGGTGGGATGATACCGCCCGTCCAGATGAGGACGGATGGCCAGAGCGGTGAGAAGGCCGCCAAAGAGCATGGTGAAGTCCGGCAGCAGATAGAAATACGCCGGCCACTGCCCGGAGAGGATGGCGCTGCGGCTGTCGTACCCCAGCACAGCCACGGCTCCGGCGAACATTAAAAACACCACGCTGATGGGACGGATCACGCCGGAGACCAAGAGATTGTAGAACACAATAAACGCCAGATACACCGCGGCATTGAGCACCAGATACCGCATCCACGTGCCGCGGAAGGCCAAATTGGCCGTAAAATACACCGCCATCAGCACAACCGGGACAGCGGTACGGTAAAAATGCTCCTGGCCGTCCAAAAGCACGATCAGCGCATAGATCAAGCTGGCGGCAACCGGCAGAATGAGAAGCATCCACATCGTCCTTGCATCTGCGCCTTTCTCGCAGAAATATGCGATGCGAAGCCCCGCCGAGCCAACAAGACAGATGGCTGCAAGCCATGTCAGCACGTTTTTCCGGCTGACATAATAAGAAATTCTCTTTTCCATGGCACTAGTATACCAGCCGCCGCCCCTTCTTGCAAGGAAAAATCCCCAGGCGGTTTACTTCCCGGCGCGGTTCTGGTAAAATAGGCATATCGTATCAGAATGGGAGGGTTTCCCTTGCGCAAGATCGGCCGAGCCATCGGCGACTTTTTCAAAGGCGCGGACATGGTGCTGCTCCTTCTTTGCATCGTCACCACCATCTTCGGCATCGTCATCATCTCCAGCGCCACCGAATCCGAGGGCAGCGCCCGGTATGTGATGGTGCAGTCTGTTGCGCTGGTGCTGGGCATTCTCATCTATGTGGTGCTCACCCTGGTGGATGTGGACATCATCGCCGAACGGCGAGAGATTCTTCTGATTTTTTCCCTGCTCTTCATCGGCTGCCTCAAGTTCTGGGGCATCTCCGGCGAGACCGGCAACCGAAGCTGGCTGGATATCCCGCTCCTGCCCATGAACGTCCAGCCCGGCGAGGTGTGCAAAATCTTCTTTATCATCATCCTGGCCAAGAGCATGAGCGTCTCGCAAAACCGCCTCTCCTCTCCCCTCACCATCGGCAAGCTGGGGCTTTTGACGGCGGTGTTTTTCCTGGAGATCGTCTACGTCTCCAGTGACGCCGGCGTGGCGCTTTTGTATGTGCTCATTTTCGTCATCATGGCCTTTGTGGGCGGCGTGAACATCATCTGGTTCCTCATGGCCGGCGGCGCCCTGGTGATCGGCGCGCCCATTCTCCTGGCGCTCATGCGCGAGGATCAGTATAACCGCATCATGATGATCTTCGACCCCTCCATCGACCCCACCGGCCAGGGCGTCCGGTGGCAGACCAACCTCTCCCTCCAGGCCATCACCAACGGCGGTCTGGCCGGTCAGGGACTCTACAACGGCACCATGGTGCGCTCCAGCTCCATCCCCGCCCAGCACACCGACTTCATCTTCTCCGCCATCGCCGAGGAGCTGGGGATCCTCGGCTGCGTGGCCGTGCTGCTGCTGCTCACCGCCATCGTGGTGCGCTGCCTCCACGTGGGCGTCAAGTCCGGCAACTTTATGAACCGCATCATCTGCGTGGGCATCGCCGGCATGCTGCTCTTCCAGATTATCATTAACGTGGGCATGTGCCTGGGCGTGCTGCCCGTCATCGGCCTGACGCTCCCCTTCGTGAGCTACGGCGGCACGTCGGTGTTCACCATGTTCATGGCCATGGGCATCGTCTCGGGCATCCACATGCGCCCCGCGCCCGACGCCAACGCCCGGTATATCCGGCCGCGCAGCGCTGCGTAAAAAAACTGGAATAAAGATCTAGTTTCAGCAAACACTACCTCCGAACTCAATTCAAGGAGGTAGCAACGCCCATGAAACTCAAACATACTGCCGCGCTCCTGGCGCTTTTCGTCCTGGCCGGCAGCATGACGCTGCCCGCGGCCGCCCAGGTGCGCACCGTGGATCCCACTGCCCAGTTCTGCTTTTCTCAAGATGATTTCACCAGCGCCGCCGCGGACGGTATCTTCCTCACATCCGTCCCCCAGGAGACCCTTGCCACCGTGCGCTACGGCAGCCGCGTGCTCAAAGCAGGCGACGCATTGCCCACCGAAGCGCTGGGCGACCTGACGCTGGAGGCCAAGTGCGTCACCGCCCAGGAGGTGACCATCGGCTACTGCACCCTCTCGGACGGCGTTCTCAGCGGCGTCCAGGAGCTGAAGCTCTCCATCCTTCCCAAGGAGGATCAGCCGCCCACCGCCGAGGACGGCAGCCTGGAGACCTATAAGAACATCGCGGGCTCCGGCACGCTCTCCGCCGCAGACCCAGAGGGAAAGCCCCTCACCTACAATCTGGTGAAGGAGCCCAAGCGCGGCAGCGTGGAGCTCCATGAGGACGGCACCTTCACCTATACCCCCGACAAGAACAAGGTGGGTAAGGACAGCTTCACCTACACCGTCACCGATTCCGGCGGGAATACCTCCGAGGAGGCCAAGATCTCCATTGAGATCCGAAAGCCCACCGACAAGGCCACCTACGCCGACATGGACGGTGATCCCGACGCCTTCTACGCCATGTGGCTCAAGGAAGCAGGGCTCTTCACCGGCGCCACCGTGGGCGGAAACCTGTGCTTCGAGCCGGAGAAGACCGTGAGCCGGGGTGAATTCCTGGTGATGGTCATGAAGCTGGTGGACGCCCAGGCCGATGAGACCGGCCTCACCTCCGGCTTCTCCGACGAAGCGGCCACCCCCGTGTGGCTCCAGCCGTATATCGTCTCGGCGCTGGGCAGCGGCATGATCTCCGGCGTCAGCTCCGAGGACGGCGTGGTCTTCCGCCCCGAGGCAGCCCTCTCCCGGGCGGAGGCAGCGGTGATGCTGCAAAATGTCCTGCAGCTGCCCGCTCCCACGGCCAAGACCGTGTTCTCGGAGACGGATGCCGCCGCTGTGCCCGCCTGGGCGGCTGACGCAACTGCCGCCCTCTCCGCGGCCGGCATCTCCCTGGGAGACACCGCCCAGGCCGATGCCATCACCCGCCGGGAGGTTGCAAAGCTTCTCTACGAGGTGAGCAATCTCATCGCGGGAGAAACCTTGGAGACCTTCTACTGGGCGCAATAAGTTGAAAAATCCCCGGCTGCAAATGAACTGCCCCAGATTGTGCGGGCAGTTCATAAATGCAGCGGGGATTTTTCTTATAGGGGCAGCACCAGTGAGAGAAGCACTGTGAGTAGGCCGCACACGCCGATGGCAATGCTGCTCATGGCGCTCTGGAGTTCGCCCATTTCCCGGGCTTTGGAGGTGCCCAGGGCGTGGCTGCATGCGCCCACGGCCAGTCCCTGCGCCACCGGGTCGGTGATGCGGAAGACCTTGGCAAAGAACGGCGCGCCCAGGGCGCCCACCAGGCCGGTGAAGATCACGCAGGCTGCCGTGATGGCCACAATTCCGCCCTTGGCCTCGGCGATGCCCAGGGCGATGGCCGTGGTGCAGCTCTTGGGGATCAGCGCTGCGGTGATGGCAGCGTCCAGGCCGAAAAGGCGGCACAGCCCCAGGACGCTCAGGACGCTGGAGGCGCTGCCCACCAGGCAGCCCACCAGCACCGGCACAAAATAGCGCTTGAGCACGGCGCGCTGGTTGTAGATCCCCAGCGCCAGAATGGCCGTCACCGGCGAGAGCATGAGGTTGATAAACTCGCCGCCCTGGGCATAGGCCTCATAGGGAATCTCCAGCACGAGCAGCAGCGAGATGGAGAGCACGGCGGAGATGAGCAGCGGGTTGGCGATGGTCCAGCCCGTCTTTTTTTGGATCCAGCGCCCCAGTGCAAAGGTGGCCGCGGAGAGCCCCAGCCCCAAAAGCGGGGAGTCGAGGATGGCTTGCATCATTGTTTCGTCTCCTCCTTCCGCGTCATCAGGCGCAGCGTGAGCTGCACGGCATGTCCCGTGAGGAAAAAGACCAGGGGCGTGGTGACGAGAATGATGACCAGAATCGGAAGAAGATTGGCGGCCATGACGTCCCAATACTTGATGAGGGACACGCATCCCGGCACAAAGAAAAAGGCCATGTGATCCAGCAGAAAGTCGGAAGATTCCCGAAGCTGCTCCGGTTTGAGCGCGCGTCCGAAGAGCAGCAGCAGTAAGAGCACCATGGCCATGACCGCGGCGGGAAAGGCAATGGGCAGCAGGGCACAGATGCCCTCGGAGATCAGGCAGACGAGAAAAATTACCGCCAGCTGTGCAAGCACAGACATAAAAATCGCTCCTTTTTCAAGATGCTGCCAGTATAGCACGGCAGAAGCCTTGCCGCAAGGTAGAAATATCCCCGGTAGCATGACCACCGGGGTGGAATATTTTATACCTTTTCGGGCTGCGCGGCCTCGTCGAAGAGCGCTTTGGTGGCCGCATCGGGCTCCTTGGAGAGGAGCGACACCACCACCGCGGCCAGCAGTCCCACCGCAAAGCCGGGGATGATCTCGTAAATCCCCGTGGACTTGAGGCAGGCCAGCCACAGAATATCCACCGCCGCACCGGCCACGATGCCGGACACCGCGCCGGCGAAGGTAAACCGCCGCCAGAAGAGGCTCAGGAGAATGACGGGGCCGAAGGCCGCGCCGAAGACGCCCCAGGCGTTTTCCACCAGCGCCATGATGGTGCCGGAGTTGGGGTTGGAGGCGATAAGCAGCGCCACCACGGCGATGACCACCACGATGATCCGGCCTGCCCAGAGCATCTCCTTATCGGTGGCGTTCTTGCGGAAGACGGGCTTATAGACGTCGCTGGCAAAGGCGGAAGCAGAGGCCAGAAGCTGGCTGTCCGCCGTGGACATGGCCGCCGAGAGAATGGCCGAGAGCAAAATGCCGGAGACCAGCGCCGGGAAGATCCGCCGCACCATGGTGATGAACACCAGCGAGGAATCCTCCATCTCGCCCAGGAACATCCGTCCTGCCACGCCCGCCAAGACCGACATGATGAGGATGATGGTCGTCCAGGAGATGCCGATGACGCTGGACTTTCTCAGCTCCTTTTCGGACTTGAGAGACATGAAGCGGATGATGATATGGGGCATACCGAAGTAGCCAAGTCCCCAGCCAAGTCCCGAGACAATGTCCTTCCAAGAGGTCATGAAATTGAAGTAGCCATCGGGCAGAGAGCCGGAGGCCACGATCTCGCCGCTGCCCATGAGGGCGAGGACGAAGATGGGGGCGATGAGCAGCGCCGCCAGCATGAGAAGCCCCTGGAAGAAGTCCGTCCAGCACACGGCGGAGAAGCCGCCCAGGAAGGTGTAGGCAATGATGATGAAGGCCGCGATGTACATGGCCACGTTGGCGTCGATGTCCATCACCGTGTGGAACAGCGTGCCGCAGGCCTTGATGCTGGAGGCGGCATAGATGGTGTAGGCCACCAGGAAGATCACCGCGCAGATGATCTGCATGAGCTTGCTCTTGGAGAGGAAGCGGTTGGTGAGATACTGCGGGATGGTGATAGAGTCCCCGGCGCGGATGGAGAAGCGGCGCAGCCGCGGCGCCTCAAAAATCCAGCTGAGGGCATAGCCGATGCCAAGGCCAATGGCAATCCAGGTCTGCCCCATGCCGGCGGCAAACACCGACGCCGGAAGTCCCATGAGCACCCAGGCGCTCATATCCGACGCGCCGGCCGACAGTGCCGACACCCATGCGCCCATCTGGCGGCCACCCAAGAAGTAGTCCTTCTCGCCGCTGTCCTTGGACTTGGCAAAGAAATAAAAGCCAATGCCCAGCATGAACAGGAAATAGACAATGAATACGAACAATTCCGTATAGTTCACGGAACGCTCCCTCCTTCTTTCTTGCATGAAAAAAATTCATGTTTTCATGCGCTTTTTCTCATAGAACGTATTATACTTCGCTGCACCGCCGGTTTGCAACCGCAAATTGCCGCCCCGGCCGTAGAAATCCCCGTTGCTATTCGGGGCGAATTGCGCTATGATGTACAAAACAAGCATATTTGCATGAAATTCCCGCATGTATTGGAGGCACCCATGAGCTTGAAAAAATATGAGGTCTTTGCCAAGACCGTGGAATTGGGCAGTCTCACCCGGGCGGCGGAAGCACTGGGCTCCACCCAGTCGCGCATCAGCCACGTTCTGGCGGAGCTGGAGGCGGAATTCGGCTTTTCTCTCCTGCGCCGCAGCCGCAGCGGCGTGTCCCTCACCGAGGGCGGCCATCTGGTGCTGCCAAAAATTCAGGAAATTCTGCGGGAAAATCAGGCGCTTTCCCAGCTGGCGGCGGAGATTCGCTGCGCAGATGCGGGCACTGTGCGCCTGGGTGCCTTCACCAGCGTGGCCGTGCACTGGCTGCCGGGGATCATCCAGACCTTCCAGGCGGCGCATCCCAAGGTCTCCCTGGAGCTCCTCAGCGGCGACTACTACGACATGGAGCAGTGGCTTCGCAAGGGCAGCGTGGACTTGGGCTTTGTGACGCTGCCCGCGCCGGCGGGCTTTGAGGCTGTGCCCCTGTGCGACGACGAGCTTCTGGCCGTCTTGCCCCTCCACCACCCCCTGGCTGCGGCGGAGGCCGTGCCCATCGGCGCCCTGGCCAACGCTCCCTTCATCAGCCTGCCCCAGAGCTCTGCCCACGACGTCCACCGGGCGCTGGACAAGGCCGGGGTGCATCCCCAAATCAAGTACACCACCAAGGATGACTACGCCATCATCGCCATGGTGGAGCAGGGGCTGGGCGTGTCCATCATGCCGGAGCTGCTGCTCCGGGGCAGGAGCCAGGGCGTGGCCGTGCGCCCCTTGGAGCCCCGCGCCACCAGAACCATCGCCCTGGCCAAGCCCGGCACCGGGGCGCTCCCGGCGGTGGACGCCTTCGTCCAGGCCGCCGTGGCCTGGGTGCAGGGGCAATAGACATGGCAAAGCGCCCGGCAATTTCCAGAGGAAATTGCCGGGCGCTCTTCTTGTTGGCCGCTTCGCGGCACGGGTCGATCAGAGATCGACCCCTACAGGGTGCAGTCGAAATTTCCTCCGCACCGTAGGGCGGCATGCCCTCATGCCGCCGCCTGCGTGCCAAGAAAACCGGTCGCGCCTGTAGGGGCGGCTATCAGCCGCCCGGCAGCCTTTGGCCGCTTCGCGGCGCGGGTCGATCAGAGATCGACCCCTACACCGCACCAAGGGGGAATCTTAAATTACAGCAATGCGGTCATGGCCTCGTCCATCTTGGCGATCATGGCCTCCGCGGCAGCCATGGAGTCGGCCGCGGCGGTATAGTAGAACTTAATCTTGGGCTCGGTGCCGGAGGGGCGGAGGATGATTCTCCCATGCTCGCCCAGGGTGAGCATGACCATGTTCTCCGTGGGAAGCCCCGTGGGCGTCGTCTCGCCGGTCTTCACATTCCGGATGGTACCGGCCTTGAAGTCGGCCACGGCGGTGACGGCGTAGCCCGCCATCTCCTTGGGCGGGTTGGCGCGGAACTCGTCCAGGAGCGCCATGCACTTGGCCTTCTGCGCGTCGGAGGTGAAGACCACGTTCTTGAGGCCGGCGACAAAGTAGCCGAACCGCTGGTAGATGCCGTCCATCACATCGCCCAGGGTCTTGCCCTGGAGCTTGTAGGTGGCGGCCATCTCAGAGATCAGCATGGCGGCAACCACGGCGTCCTTATCCCGGGCGTAGTCGCCCTTGAGGTAGCCGCAGCTCTCCTCAAAGCCCAGCACAAAGTCCTCGGGATGACCGGCCTGCTCCAGCTCCAGAATCACGCCGCCGATGTACTTAAAGCCGGTTAGCACCGTGCGGATCTTCACGCCGTAGGCAGCGGCCACCCGGTCGGCCAGAGGCGTGGAGACAATGCTCTTCACGGCCACGGGCTCCTTGGGGAGCTTGCCGGCCTTCTGAAGGGCGGAGAGGATGTAGTCCAAGAGCATGCAGCCCATTTCGTTGCCGGAGAACTTGCGGAAGCCGTCGCCCTGGGGGATGGCCACGGCGATGCGGTCGGAATCGGGGTCGGTGGCCATGACCAGGTCAGGCTTCACTTCCTTGGCCAGGGCATAGCTCTCGTTGAAGGCGGTATCGTTCTCGGGGTTGGGGTTGGGGCAGGTGGCGAAGTCGCCGGAGGGATCCTTCTGGGAGGCGGGGATCCAGTAGGTGGCGCCCAGGCGCTTCAAGATCTCCTGCACCGGCTCGCCGCCCGCGCCGCACAGGGGCGAATAGACGACCTTGAGCGCGGCCTTCTTCACGTTCTCGGGGGCAATGGCCTCCTGGGAGATGCGCTTGTAGTAGGCCTCCCACACGTCCTGGGAGATATACTCGATGGCGCCCTTTGCAAGAAGGCTCTCGTAGCTCTCCTTTTCAGGCTCGAAGAGATCCACGGTCTCCATGGCGGCGGAGACGGCAGCGGCGGGAATCTCGGTCATCTGGCCGCCGTCGGCGCCGTAGCACTTGAGGCCGTTATACTCCTTGGTGTTGTGGCTGGCGGAGATCACCATGCCCACGCCGCACTTTAAGTAGCGCACGGCAAAGGAGAGCATGGGCGTGGGGCACAGCCGGTCATAGAGGTAGACGTGGACGCCCTCGGCAGCCAGGGCAGCGGCGCAGACCTCGGCAAAGCGGCGGGAGTTGTGGCGGCAGTCATAGCCGATGGCGCAGGTCTTGCTGCCGCCGGATTCGAGGAGGTACTTGGCAAGACCACGGGCGGTCTGGCGGACGGTCAGGTCGTTGAGGCGGGCGGTGCCCACGCCCATGACGCTGCGGATACCGGCGGTGCCGAAGCTGGCCTTGCTTCCAAAGGCAGCCTGGACGGCGGCGTCATCGTTCTCCATGGCCAACAGCTCTTCGAGCATCGCGCCCTTGCAATTGGCTTTCCAACGGTTAAATTCGGTTCTTGCATCCATAGTGTCACGTCTCCTCCAATTATTTCAATAGCCGCGCGCGGCAGCCGCTGATTTCGTTCCCATTATAGCACGGCGCCATAGCGATGTACAGCCAAAAACTGTTAATTTCCACAAAAGGTTCCGCTTTTCCTGTTGCAACCCGGGAAAAAATAGCGTAAGATAGCCTTATCGAAATTAGATGGAGGTTCCACCATGTCTGAAATGGATTTGAAGGAGCGCCAAACCGGCTCGGAGCTGGTGTTTGACGGGAAAATTCTGCATCTTTACCACGATTCCGTGGCGCTGCCCAACGGCGATACCGCCTCCCGGGAGCTGGTGCGCCATGTGGGCGCGGTGTGCGTGCTGCCCATCACCGACGACGGCTACGCCGTCATGGAGCGGCAGTACCGCTACCCGGTGGATCGGGTGCTTTTGGAGATCCCCGCCGGAAAGCTCGACAGCAAGCAGGAAAACCACGAATCCGCCGCCCGGCGGGAGCTGGAGGAGGAAACCGGCTACCATGCCGAGGAGCTCATCCCCCTGGGGCTCTTCTACCCCGCCTGCGCCTACTCCGACGAGACCATCTGGATGTACCTGGCCAAGGGGCTGACCCGGGGCGAACGGCACCTGGACGCGGACGAGTTTTTGGATGTGGAACTCATTCCCCTCAAGGATTTGGTGGCCGAGGTGATGGCCGGGAACATCCCCGACGCCAAGACGCAGATCGCCATTTTAAAGGCCGCCGTCCACGAGGGCGTGCTGGCCGGACGGGACTAGGAGGATGACCATGGGAAAGAATACCGTACTCAACAATCTCCACGAGGACGAGGTGCTCTGGGCGGACACCAAGCGCTTTCTCGGCATGCCCATCACCTTTACCAAGTATAAGGTGGACGAAAACCGCCTGTACTGCAAGAAGGGCTTACTGCGCACCGAGACAGACGAGCTGCTCCTCTACCGCATCATGGACATTCGCTCCAGCCAGACCCTGGGGCAGCGGATCTTCGGCGTGGGCACGGTGGTACTCTTCTGCACCGACAAGACCAGCGGCGTTCTGGAACTCAAAAACATCAAAAAGCCCGACCAGGTGCGCCGGTTTTTAAGCGACCTGGTGGAGCGGCGGCGCACGGAGACCGGCGTCAAGGGCAAGGAGATCTTCGGCTCCGGCGGCGTGCTCCACAGCCCCGACTGCGACACCGACGGCGACGGAATCCCCGACTGCGACGAGAATTGAGGTGGAACCATGGCAAAGGAAGAAAAGCGCTTTGAAAAAATTTACTCCCAGGGCGCCCTGAACGGCATGGAGATCTGGGTGGATCGGGAGACAGGGGTTCACTACCTTTTCTCCTTCAACGGCGATGCCGGCGGTCTGACGGTACTTTTGGGCAAGGACGGAAAGCCTGTGATTTCCCCCGTACAGCGGCCGGATCCGGCGTGACAGGTGCGGTTGGCGGGAGCCTTGCGGGAATCGAAGGTGCGGTACGGGCGGCCATAAAGGCCGCCCCTACGGACACGCTCGCTTGATTTTCGTAGGGGCGGGGTTTATCCCCGCCCGCTGACCGAAGCGGCCAAAGGCCGCCCCTATGAAATAATCATCGCCGCCTTTCTCTGTGGAAGGCGGCGATGATTATTTTATTGCAATTAACCGCTCCAGCGGCACCTGGAGCGCTTCGGAAATGTCCAATAATATTGCCAAAGAGGGAGCTGTTACAGCAGTCTCTACCCGCTGCACCTGCTGGCGGCTGTAGCCAATCCGATCCGCCAGCTGCTCCTGGGTCAGCTTGCGTTCCTTGCGGCAGCGCATGATATTCAGGCCAATCTGCACATAAACATCATGGTATTTATCCGCCAATGCTCTCACCTCCTGATACTGTTATTTTACCTGGGGTTCTTCCTAGTTTCAGCCGCATAGATCGAGCATATACTTGATTTATGTTGCATTTTTGAATATAATTTGTTATACTGGTAAAAAAGCAGGAGGAACAAAGCTATGACAAACGAATTTGAGCAGGCGTTTGGGCAGTGGATCGACGGCGCAACGTACGACCAGGCGGAGGAAACACTCTTTCAGCTGCTGCGGGGCGCGTTTCTCGCCGGGTGGAAGGCTGCGCAGGCGCAAAACGAAACAGCACAGGCAAGCCGGTAAGCCTTCCCGATGCTAGGGACGGTGGAGATTTGTAAGGGTCGATGCCCGCATCGACCCAAAGCCTCCCCTTGAGGGGAGGTGGCAGGCCATAGGCCTGACGGATTGAAGAATTCTTGAACTGCCGGCCTTGGCCGGGAGTTCTAGCGCCTTGGCGCGTAGAATTCTCCATCCAGCTTTGCTGGTGAGGTGTCTGGGCTGTCGCAACTTTCAGAAGTTTTCCGCACAACGCACTGCGGTCACACCTCTCAGTCGCGCTACGCGCGCCAGCTCCCCTCAAGGGGAGCCTTTGGTGCAGTGTAAGTCCGCAGCTCGGTGCGTAAGAGGCAATGCCCTCATCGACCCGTGCTGCGAAGCGGCCAAAGGCCGCCCGGACTGTACCCACGGGGTTGACAAGGGGCGGAAAATGGGCTAAACTATCTCTCGGCCTTTGGCCGAATTCCATAACAGACAGTTCGTAACCATCCTGTCTTAAAACAAAACTAGGGACACCCGCGGGAGAGATCCGGCGGGCAGGATGGGTGCGCTTGCATCCATCTTTTTTTGTTCCGGAAAGAGAGGAACACATGAAAAAACCTACCTTCACCGTCCGGCAGCTCACGGCCTGCGCCATCGTCGCAGCGCTCTACGCTGTCATCACCATCGCCTCGGGTCCTCTGGCCTACGATCTGATGCAATTTCGCCTGTCCGAGGCGCTGATCGTGCTGTGCTGGTTTGAGCCGGTGCTCGGCGTGGGCGTCACCCTGGGCTGCTTCCTGGCCAACATCTTCTCCACCGTCACGGCGCTGGACATGATTATCGGCACCCTGGCCACCGGCGTCGCCTGCCTCATCACCCCCCACATCAAAAATCCCTGGCTCATGCCCCTGCCCAACATTCTCTCCAACGCCATCTTAGTGGGCGGTATGCTGGCCTATGTGATTTTCCCGGAAAATCTCCTCACCGGCTTCCTCATTGCCTTTGCCCAGGTGGGCTTCGGCGAGTTGGTGGTCATGTATGTGCTGGGCATGCCCCTGCTCTTCGCCCTGCGCAAAACCGGCTTCCCTGGAAAGCTGCGCAAGTCCGCCAGCGCTGCGCGATAACTTCCTGTAAAGTTCCAATGAAGCGCCGGTAAAATTTGTATACTATGCGGATTGATCCGCCGCTGTTTCTCATTTATAATAAATCAGTTTAAAAGTATATTTATGGGAGGCGCTTCATGTCCAAACTGAAGATTATCACCGATTCCGCCAGTGATATTACCTATGCCGAAGAAGCGGCTTACGGCATCCGCGTGATCCCCTTCCCCATTGCCTTGGATGGCAAGTCCTATTTGAGCCGCGTGGATTTCGACAACCAGGGCTTTTACACCCTTATGAATCAGCACCCAGACGCCCTGCCCACCACCTCCCAGATCACTCCCTTCCAGTTCCAGGAGATGATGGAGGAGGAAGTGGCCAAGGGCGCCGATGAGCTGATGTTCCTGCTCATCAACTCCAAGGGCTCGGCAACCTACTCCAACGCCGTCATGGCCAAGGACGCCTACTTTGAAGAGCACCCGGAGCAGCAGGGCAAGGTGAAGATCGCCGTGATCGATTCCCGGGGCTATTCCCTGCTCTACGGCTATCTGGCTGTGGAGGCGGCCAAGCGCGCCATGGACGGCGAAACCCTGGAAACTCTGGAGCCCTACGTCCGTGCCGCCCTCGAGAAGCGGATGATCTACTTCGGCATCTACTCCCTCAAATATGCCGGCAAGTCTGGCCGCATTCCCAGCGCCGCCGCCTTTTTGGGAGACAAGCTGGGGCTCAAGCCCGTGATGAAGATTTTCGACCACGAGATCACCACCGCCGCCAAGGCCAGAGGCGAGCAGCGGCTCATCTCCATGGTGGCAGACCTGGTGGTGCGGGACATCGTCCCCGGCACGCCCTATCAGCTGATCTACGGCGCCGTGGTGGAGGATATGGAAAAGCTCCGCCTGGCACTCACCGAGCGCCTGGGCTACGGTCCCACAGGCGCATATCAGATCGGCGCTGCCATCGCCGCCAACGCAGGCCCCCGCGTTGTGGGCGTCTCCTTCGACATTCCGTGATTTCTCTCCCCATCCCGCCTGTGGATGGGGTTTTTTGTATAAAGAAAAGGCAGCAGATTTCTCTGCTGCCCCATCAGAAAACATGAGATGCGGTTATTCACTTGTTATAGGGCTTCAACTGTCTCCACAAACTGCCCCATGCTCACCGCTCCGTGTGGCAGATTTTCCTCATTCTGGAACACCATGTGAAGCCGTCTGCAAGCATTTCCTTGCTCAACAGCACCTTATCCCCATCGGTAAACAGGGACTGCGGGATCACTTGGAAAAATTGTGGGATCAGCAGGCCGTCCACGCTTTCCTGATATTGAGGGATGATGTGGAATGTGTTCACCTTGTCGCGTACCTCCCACGGCAGAGCGGCGGCAAACGGGTCGGTGTCCGCGCCGTGCACCGCCTGATTGTATGCGTCTCCCGCCTGCTGAGCCTCGGCAAGCATACTGTCCGCTTTCGGGGCGGATGTACTTTCCGCCATTCTGATAGGGTATCACCCGGTTTACTTCTGGAGCACAAAGGCCTCGAAGGGGCGCATGGTCACGGCGCCGTC
>DSTMR04002__coassemble_1318_pt1 | contig 16990 bp, 18 predicted proteins | sample DSTMR04002__metabat2_high_PE_040 | metagenome-assembled genome bin DSTMR04002 | reverse complement strand
ACGTCGAAGGAAAACTCCATGTCATAGTCCACGGTTCGGTCGGTCACCGTGGCAAAGATCGTATAGTGGGCGCTGTAGGGCATGAGGGGAATCTCATAGGGCTTTTGAAACACGGCGCTGGACACCGTATCGCCCTCGGTATGATCCCAGTTCTCCACCTTCACCTGGTAGGGATCCGTGAGAAGCTCGTGGGAGAAATAGATTCTAACGTGATCCGCCTTCGGCGCGGTGACGGAGCACACCTCCCCATCGTCCGGGTAGGCGGTGCCTTGCGCCTTGCCGTCCATATAGGTCTGCTCCACCACGGCCTTGGCATAGATCCACTTGCCGCCCTGGTTGATCTCCTCATTAAAGTAAAGCCCCAGGGTGGGAAGCGCTTCCGGGCGCACCTCCATCCGTTCCTGCACTTCGAGCAGGGAGCGCAGATAGGGAAAATCGATGGCCTCGGTGGTGCGATAATATGTGCTGTTTCTCTCCCCATAGAGGGGCGTCACCCGGACGTATCCCTCCACCAGCATCAACGCCAGGGTGCCCTGGGGCGTCAGATAGTGCAGATCTACGCAATAGGCGCTCTCGAAATGGACATCATACAAGGCTTCCTCCAGGGGCAGTGCGGCAAGATAACTGTCCAGCGCCTGGCGATCGGTGCAGGAATACAGGGCGTTTTCCCCGTCGCCGGAATAGCGGAGATACGTGAGCTCCCAGGCTGCGGATCCCTGTCCGCCGAAGATCACCTCAGCGCCGGTGCCGTAATCACAGGCCAGGGCGACATAGCCCAGAGTGGAGGCCATCAGAAAGAACATCGCGCCCACCACCACGCTGCCAAGCAAGCGGCGCTGAGGCTTGGATGCCCGCCGCAGGCGGTAGCGCAGTGCCCGCGCCGATACAGAAAGGCAGGTGGTAAAGCCTTGGCTCTCCCCTGCCGTGCTGAGGAGCAGGCGGGCATAGCCCTTGCGGCTGTCCTCGTTCTCATCCAGAAGCACCGTCTCGTCACAGCTGAGTTCCAGATCGTCGGCACTGCGGGACATGGCCACCCACATCAGGGGATTAAACCAGACCAGGGCGGTACAGAAGGCCATAAAAAACTTGTTGAGGCTATCCTCTCGTCCCAGATGCACCAGCTCATGGCGGAAGATCAAATGCAGCTCCTCCGGGGTGTAGTCCCGCTGAGGCAGGACAATGCGGATGCTGCGCCGGGAAAAGCCAATGGAGAGGGGCGTCTTTGCCGCGGGCGTGCGCACCAGACGGTAGGTGGGCACCTTCTTTCCGGCGGCGCTTCGCTCCGATTCAAAAATGTCGAGAATCTCCGGCTCTGTGATTGGCTGCGCCTCCCGCAGCAGCTGGCGGCGATATTGAAGGTGCCCCGCCACCTTCCAAAGAAGCACCGCCGCAAAGCCCGCTATCCAGATACCCCCAGCCAACGCCGGCAGCCAGGGCGGAATGGAAATCACCCAGCGCGGTACGTCCACGCTGGCCCAGTCGGACAGCGCCAGATAGAGATAGTTGGGCAGCAGCCACAGCGCGGCACAGGCGCGGGCGCTGATGATTCGCCGGAAGAGCGGCAAAAGCAAGAACAGAATAAGCTGGTAGCAACTCAGGTGCAGCGTAATGGTAAAAAGGTTGGCAAACATCCGCCTGCCATAGTCGCTTCGCTGTCCCGATGCGAAAAAGTATCCCGCAGCCAGTACCAGGAGGCATGCCGGCAAAAGGAGGCTATTTAAGTAGGGCGTATAGCGGGAGTTGCAGTCTGGATCCTCCCCGCGCTCCCGCTGGTCTGCGAGGTAGATCATGTACGTCACGATGCCGGCAAAAATGAAAATGAAAAAAACTCGACCTGAGATCATAGGGCATCACGCTCCAGAAGCTGGCGCAGTTCCTCGAGTTCTTCCCTGCTCAGGCCGCTTTGGCACAGCGCCGCCGCAAAGGCGGACATACTGCCGCCAAAGAGCTTCTCCACAAAGGTCTTGCTCTGGGCGGCCTGATATTCCTCCCTAGATACCAGCGGCGTATAGACGCTGCGCCTCCCCTGCTTTTCAATGGAGAGAAACTGCTTTTCCGAAAGACGCGTGAGCAGCGTAAGTAAGGTCGTCATGGCCATGGGATGGGTTTTCTGGAGAATGGCCTCCAAATCGGCGCGGGCAGCAGGCGGCGTACACTGCCAAAGCGCCTGCATTACCTCCAGCTCGGCATCCGGCAGGCGGCGAATGTTTTGACGCATTCGATCACTTCCTCTACAGTTGTAGTATATTTATATACTACAACTGTAGAGCTACTTTGTCAAGGACTTTCGGTATTGTAACTCCTCACAGCCAAAGGAAATCTGTGTTGCACCGGTGGCGACAAAGCCTAGGGCTTCATAAAAGCGGCGCGCCCGATGATTCTCCGCAAAGACCCAGAGTGAAACGTATGAAAAGCCTGCCTTCTCCATCTCGATGAGCGCATGGTGCATCAGTGCGGCGCCATAGCCTTTGCCCCAGTTGCTGGGACGGCTGTGAATGCAGATGAGCTCCGCCGTCTGCGGCTCGCCGTCTCGACTATCACTCCAGGCGACCAAGCCGTGGGGCACATCGTTCACCAGCTCCAAGGTGAGGTGAAGCTCCGGCGAAGCAAGAATACTTCGATACATCTCTTCCAGTCGGGCAAAGTCGGTATATTCCCGGAGAATTTCCGGCGTCAAAATTTCAACAAACGCGGCATTCCAGGATGCTGCCTGAATGGCGGCCAAATCCGCCGCGTCTTCAGTAACTGCCGGCCGCAGTGTTACTTCCATAAAGCGTTCCTCCTTGGTGTGATAACGCTATTGTGCCGGAAAGAGCCAGGTTCTGTCAAGGAAAATCTTGTCTTGTTTCGCTCCTTGACAGTTCGTGGGAATACCTGTATGCTAAGAGTAGTTCGATGCAACGAGACCGCAGGAGGCGAGAATATGAGATTGCGGATTTTAGGCAACATCCAATCATTCTTCGTGGAGGTTGTCATATGGAAATCAAAGAATACTTAACTTATGACGAGAAAGAAATCTTAGCGCTTTATGAGAGCGTCGGCTGGACTGCTTACACCGAAAACCCAGCAGCGCTTCGCCTCGGATTCGCCCATTCCCTGCTGACGCTGGCCGCCTATGAGGGGGAACGTCTGCTGGGGCTTGTTCGCACCGTGGGTGACGGGCACACCATCGTGTTCATTCAGGATATTCTGGTGCATCCCGCCATGCAGCGGCGGGGCATCGGCACCGCACTGATGAAGGCGGTGTTGGAGCGCTTTCCTCAGGTGCGGCAGGTGGAGCTTGCCACAGACCGCACGCCAAAGACCCTGGCATTTTACCGCTCCCTCGGCTTTTCTCCCATGGAGGAGCTGGGGCTCTGCGGCCTGATGCACCTATAAAACACGCAAAACGGATCGGGTTTTCCCGATCCGTTTTCGCATTCAAAGCTTAATCCCAATCAGGCGGTACAGCAGCCAAACCAGGAAAAAGCTGAGGAGGAGCACAAGCGTCAGGTGGACACTGCGCGGCGTGTGCACGTTCCGAAGAACCCTGGAGAGGAGCTGCAATGCGGCAACCGCCACCAAGCACAGCAATACAAGGACGAAAAGCATCCCCTTGTACGCGCCGCCAACACAGCACACCACCATCACCATCAGCACTGCAAAGGCGCCCAGGTCAAAAATGGGCGTTGGAAGATAGCGTACCGGCAGGAACATTCCCTGCGCCGCGGCGCGCTTGGCGCGGGAAACCCAGAATGCATATACGCCTGCCTCCCAAATCAGCATCGCAGCCCGCAAGATCACCACCGCCAGCAGCACCAGCCCGATTTCCCGCAATTGCCCCAGATTGCGCAGGAGCAGCCAACCGTCCAAAAACAGGAGCAGCAGCACATATAGCATGGGCATCAGAAGTCTTCGCCGCAAAACCCATCGCAGGGCTTCCACCGCCACGGTGGGATCGGTGTCCAGCGGCACCGGATTTTCTCCGGCATTGGCGTAAATCTGCGCCCCTTGCAAATAGGCCACCGGCTCCCACCCGTCCTCGCGGCAGATGGCAGCTTTCTCCTGTGCCGCCTGCGGAGGGTTCGGGTCATAGGCATCGCCATCTAAATCATAGGCGACGGCATAGTGCATCCGCTTTGGCTCCATGGGGACGAACGTCCAAAGGAACATGCCAAGCTCTTGAAGCTGCCAGCCCTCCCGCGCCATGGCCTCCAGCTTCCTGATTACAGCTTCCCGGTGATAGATCGAACAGGTGGCGAGCCAGCGTTTCTTTTTCATGGTGTCTCTCCCCTTCCCGACATGCGTTCATAGTCTGCGATCTGGGCTTGGAGCCGCCGGTACTCCCCCTGGAGCAGCGCTTCCCCGCGGGAAGTCAGGCGATAACTGCGGCGGCGCCCCTCCAGCTTGGTCTCTTCAATAAATCCCTCCCGGGTAAACTGCTCCAGGAGATCATAGAGGGTGCCGGAGCCGATGCTCACCCGGTCATCAGTCATGCGGCGCACCAACGCCAAAACATCTGCGCCGCAGCGCTCCTCCCGGAGGCACAACAGCACATAGAACATCTGCTCTGTCAGCGTTTGAAATTTTGCCCGCGCCATGGCTGCCCCCTTTCTCGATATTCGAGTTTCTTACTTCCATTATACCTCGATATTCGAGAATGTCAAGGGCAACGAAGCAGGCGGTACCCCGCCTGCTCGAAAATTCACGAATCCGTCGCCATGGCCGTGGAATACCGCCCATTTTCCTCCTTGGTCTGTACCTTTTCCAGCCCATGGTTGGATATGGTGCAGTCCTGCCCCTGCTTGGTAATGGTAAACCAGGCCAGCCCACCCAGGCGGCAGGCCTCCTCGGTCTGCGCCGAAATGAAATTCCCCAGGGAATAGTAGACCAAGGTCTCGTGTCCATCGACGCCGGTAACCCACTCCACCGGCTGGAGCACATGGGGATGGGTGCCGACAACCACCTCCACGCCCCAGTCGGCAAAGCGCTGCGCCCACAGGCGCTGGGTTTCGTCCGGTTCGGCGGCATACTCCGTGCCCCAGTGGACAAACACGATGGAGCAGTCGGCATCGGCCTCCCCTGCCGCAATGGCTTCCTGCACCGCTTCCGGGTCGTCCAGGGTATGGAGGACATAGGGCGCATCCTCCGGCAGCGCGTGGCCGTTGGTGGACTGGGTCAGGCTGAAGATGGCACAGCGGATGCCGTTGACCTCCAAGATCTCATATGGCCGCAGCGCGCCGTCCGCCACAGGCTGAATGCCGGCGCATACAATGCCTGCATCGCGGTAAAACGATGCGGTCAAGTCAATGGCGTCCGTCCCCTTGTCCAGGGCGTGGTTTCCAGCACAGCTTACCACGTCAAATCCGGCCTTGACCACCGCCTCTCCCACCTCCAGCGGTGTTCCAAAGACGGGATAGGAGCTGTACTCCCCAGGAGAGTTTACATAAATCGTTTCTTGTTGGATGGCTGTCACATCAAAGGTAGAGAGTTTCTCCAGAACATCGGCAAACATGCCGTCAAAACACCCGTCTTCCCTGCGGAGATAGTAATCGTAGATCTGCCGGTGGATCAAAAGGTCTCCCAGCGCCGCCATGGTGAAGGAGGTTTTGGGCAGCGCAATGGCGGTGAGCCCCCAGGTGAGCCAGTCCCAGGCTGTCACGTTCCCGGAGCGGTCGGTAATCAGCAGCCGCGCCTCCGGGTCAAACTGCCACGACACCACCTCCATGCCAATGTCCGATGCCATCCACAGCGGCTGCACCGTTCCTGCCCCGACGGCATAGATATCGATATGCTGCGACCACGCCGCTTCCTCCTCTTCTTCCCAGAAGGGGCGGCTGTCGCCGTAGCGTTCTTTTCGCCAGGTGAGAAGCAGCAGCTCCTGCGCCCCGTCGTTGTTAATATCGCACAAAAGTGCGTCCTGCACCAGTGTTTCTTCCTCGGGCTGCCAGGAGATTTCGCCGTTCCAGACGGCGCTTATGTGCTGATTTTCCAGCTGGATCTCCCACGGAGACGCGGAGAGCGCCCCTTCTTTCCATGCTACCCAGTCCGGGGGTGCGTCCCTTCCCCGCAGGAGCAGGAATAGGGCAATCGCGGCGAGAAGTCCCGCCGCGATGCCAATCCAAAAAATCCGTTTTTTCATCATGACTTAGACCAATAGCTCTCCGTCCACCAGGGCTTTGCAACCTGGGCATCCCAGTTATAGGTGCCGTCCTCCTTCGCCCAGACGCCGATCATCTGCCGCCAGGTGCTGTCGGTGAGGCGCTCAGACATGGGATATTCAAACTGGTAGAAGTCATATACCAATCCGGAGGCAAGGCGCAGGGTGCCGTCCACCGGCACCACCACATAAATCCTCGCCGGACGGCCGGTGGCAATTTGCAGCACCGTACCGTTGGGATCTGTGGCGATGTCCGTCACCAGCGCAGACGGGATCTCCTTGGCCTCCAGGTAGGGCGATTGAGATTGCTCCTGCACCGCCTCAATCCAGAAGTGCTCCAGCGTGCCGCCATAGGCGCGGATGAGCTCATACTCCTCCTCGCTGAGCGTCTCATTGCGCAGCTCCTTCTCGGAAATGGTCTGGAGCATCCCAGCAAGCTCTGCCAGGCGGGTGAGATTCTCCTTGTCGCTGTCGCCCAGATACCCGTAGCGTTCCAGTCCGTCGGCAGTCTGCTGGGCAAGGAGGGCAAAGCGGCGATAGACCTCCACCTCCGGCTCCACGTAGCCGCGGTCGTCGATCTCTTCCACGGGGCCGCCGCCCATCTCCGCCATGACCTGCTTGGCATAGAGCACCGTGTCGTGCTTGAGCTCGGTAAAGCTGCCGGCAAAGCACTCCAGGCTCTTCTTCTGCCACGCCTCACTGGTCATAAAGGAGGGGTAGCCCTCGCCCTTTTCCTCGAGAATCGGCGAAAGGGTGTAAAGCCAGCTGGAATAGAGGCTGCTTGTCCAGGTGGATTCAGGCGCCTTTGCTACGACCTCCCGCAGCTTTTCCATATTTTCACTGTAGTTCTCATATCCAGTGGCGCCCTGCTCCTCCAAAAGCGTCAAGGCCAGGTCGGAGCCAAGAGCAGCCGGCATATCCAAAACATCCGGCAGCATCCGCTTTTCGCCTTGGGCATTCTCCTTGACGTTGCTGTAGACCAGCTGCTGCATCACCGCCGCGTCAATGGTGAAGCGCTGTCCCATCACGCGGAAGCCCTTTGTGCGTTCTGGAATGTTCTCTGTGCCTTCCCACACCGGCACGGAGTTGATAGCAGGCGGCGCCATGGTGCTGACCAGCTTGACAAAGGTCTGGTAATGCTCCGAATCGCCGATGAGGTCTTCCACGCTGGGAAATCCGCCGTAGGCGGCCTCAATGGCAGGGGCGTATTCATAGTAGCTTAAATCATCGCTGGTACCGGCGAAGAAGGAAGTGACGGTATAGATTGTTTCCCAAGCGTCAATCCCGCCCTCTTGAAGCGCCAGCGTCATGAGAAGGGCGCAGCGGTTGAGCGTCTCGTTATTCTGGAGGAAATTCACCTGGCCATACCACATCATAGCACGGAAGTAAGCCTCCAGCACCGCGTCTCCCTCGTAATATCCCCGAGGCTTGAACTGGGTATAGTCCATGTTGGCGCCGGTCAAGGGCGAGACGGCAATATTCGCCGCGTTGGTAATCAGGGAAAGCTCCTGCTCCACCAGGCTCGTCACCGCGCCGGGCACTTCCACTTCCCCATTCTGAAGCCGCGCCGCTACCGCGTAGAAGGCAAGATTTACCCTGGCGGCCTCTTCCCACTCCGAGCCGCTCAAGGCTTCATACTGCTTCTTCGCCACTTCCAGCTGCTTCACGCTCAGCGCTTCCAGCGCAGAAGACAGATATTGCTTTTCCGTCCGGCTGAGCAAGAGGCTGAAATAGAGGTGATAGGTGTGCATCATGGAATCCACGGTGACGAAATTGGGAACTTGGGAATAGCGGTTTTCCTCGTAAATTTCAAAAAATTCATTGGAATAGCTGGGTTTTACCACAAATAGATTCTCAGCCAATAGGGATTTATCTTCGTCAGTGAAATAGAATTGGTTGAGATTCACAAGGTTGGATAAATCCGGTTCAACCGTGTAGGTTGGAACCGCCGCGGTCACCGCTTGCTCCGCCGCCGGAAACGAAAGAAGCTGCATGCGGTTGAGCGCCTTTACTTGGGATAGCGCCGCATTGATCTCCTCGTCTTCGCTGGGCGTCTCCTGGGGTGTCTCGTCTGTCTGCTGCGTTGGCGTTGTTTGCTGTTGGTCTTCTGTGGACTGCTGCATGGTTGTTTCCGCCGCACATCCCAGGAGCAGCACCCATACCAGCAACAGCGCCAGAAGCCGAAGCCCCTTGCGTCTCAATTCTATGATGTTCATGACCGTTCCTCCTCTTTTACCGAAATAATGTTCTTACCCAAAAGGCTTGCGAGTTGTTCCAGGTCTTCCTGGGCAATCTTGTTCTTTTGCAGCAAAAGCATGCGATTGTCCACAACGGGAAGAAGCAGCGAAGGTGTTTCATAGATCTCGGTGATGGCCTCCGGGGAGATCGGCTGCGTTTCGTCTCCCTTGGTCAGTGCCATACCCGTTTCGGAAACCGTCACAGAATAGTCCCCAAGGTGCTCCACCGTGCTCCACTGCCGGTAAAGCTCTGCGGCTTGCTTCTCAAAGCGCCGCTTTCTTCTTCCCCTGGGGAAAAAACCGAGAATCGCAAAGCACAGGAGAAATATCCCCAACGGCATCAGCCTCCCCAGCGTCTCGGGCGCCGACCCCGCGCCAAATAAAATGATTCCACCGAGCACCAGGTTTGCTGCCCCCATTATCTTTGGAATGATGTAGAGGAGTACCGCCTCCGCCAGCAAGGCACAAATCAACCCAAGGGGGATGAAACTGCCCAGTTCCTGCGGCGCAAAGAATGCCGGCAGCAGTAAAACCAGGCTCAAAACCCAAAGCACCGCCGCCAGGATACCGCGATAGATCCGCCGGAAGCGTATTTGTCGTGGCGCGCCTTTGGAATGGGCATGGAGCCAGTCAATGATCGGCCAAAACCTGGGGAGCCTTGCCCGGGAAGCAAGCTCCACTCGCTTTTCCAAGGCAGCGGCAAGTTCGGGAAGCAGCGCTTCATCCGGTAGTGCAAGGGAAATTTTCAGCTCCATAGAATCCTCCTATGCCGGATCAGACTTTGTTTTTCTCCATTATAACAGCCCTATGTAGACGCGTCCAGAACCTATGGAAATTTTGCAAGTCAGATACAAAAAGCCTCCTGCCGAGGCGAATCATCCAGGTGGATGTAACCATTCCCAATGTCTGCCCCGGGAAGCGAGTGGAACTCGCTGCCATTCTCACCGAAGTGGATCAGGACGGCATGGAGCATCAGCGCGGGATGAAGGCAATGACCATTCCGGCGCACAACTCCTCTGTGTGCCGCGATATTCTGGTCAAGTGCATTAAATTTGTCGTGCCGGATAACCTGGACGTCACCAGAAATCCCACATGCTCCGCGCGCAAATTTAAGGTTCGATTCCTTGCCAACAACATCGACACGGACTACCGCTGCTGCGAGTCGGATTTTACCCTCTAAACAGCGCCACCGCCATGCAGGCGGTGGTACATATCCCACAAAGTTGGTTGCCGTCAGGCTAGAGAATATGATATGATAAAGAAAAATCGCCTTACAAGGAGCAAATATGGAAGAATTGAAGCGATGCAGCTGGGTCAATCCCAAGGATCCAGATTCCATCCAATACCATGATACGGAATGGGGCATCCCTGTCCATTCGGATCGAAAGCTATTTGAAATGCTGATCTTGGAGTGCTTTCAAGCCGGGCTCTCCTGGTCTTGTATTCTCCACAAGCGTGAGGCATTTCGGCGTGCGTTTGATGAGTTCGATCCTGAGATCATCTGCAGCTATCAGACCGATCAAGTAGAACAATTGCTGCAAGATCCAGGAATTGTTCGAAATCGCCGCAAAATTGCCGCCGCCATCGTCAATGCCAAGATGTTTCTCTCCATCCAGAAGGAATGGACGAGCTTTGACCGGTATCTGTGGCATTTTACAGACGGCAAAATCATCTTCGAAACCGGCAAAGCAAGCTCTCCCCTTTCCGATCTGATATCCCGGGATCTCCAGAAACGGGGCATGAAATTTGTGGGTACAGTCATCATTTATTCCTACTTGCAGGCTGTTGGGATTATCAATTCCCATGAAGACGGCTGCCACTTTCAAACCCAGCCGCAATAAATTTGCAGCGAGGCACCTATCGCCATAAAAAAACGACAAGCTCCATTGGAACTTGTCGTTTCTTTGGTGGACCTGAAGAGATTCGAACTCTCGACCCCCACAATGCGAATGTGGTGCGCTCCCAGCTGCGCTACAGGCCCATATCACTGCCCGGCAAGCCGGGCAGAAATTTTAGAAACTAGAAGGGCTCCTCGTCCTCGAGATCCTCGGCGTCAAACTCCAGCTCTTCGCCGCAGTCGGGGCACTTGATGGAACCAGCGTCCAGCATCTCCTCATCGAGGTTGATGACAGCGCCGCAGGAAGGGCACTTCACTTCGTAGATGGTTTCCTCATCGCCGAAGTCATAGTCCTCGTCCTCATCGTCTTCTTCGTCCTCGTCCTCATCCAGGAGATAATCCTCAATATTGTCGAGATCCTCTTCGATGGAGTCGAGCTCGTCGCAGACGGCATCGACCACGTCTTCCATATCGGTGACGGTGAGCGCGATATCGTCCAGGGTTTCAATGATGGCCTTAAAGAGCTTTCCTTCATTGGTCTCGGTGTCCAGCTTCATGCCTTCCATCAGACCCTTGAGATAAGCGGTTCTTTCAGACAGCGTCATAATACGTTCTCCTTTCCCAGGCAGCAATCCTGCGGTGTGGGGTTAGCCCTTGGCGCGGCCGAGGTACTCACCCGTGCGGGTATCGATGGAGATGCGGTCGCCCTCGTTGATGAACAGGGGCACCTTGATCTCAGCGCCGGTCTCCACGGTGGCGGGCTTGGTGACGTTGGTGGCGGTATCGCCCTTCACGCCGGGATCAGCCTTGGTAACGGTGAGCTCCACAAAGTTGGGCGCTTCCACGCTGAACACATTGCCCTTGTAGGACAGTACGGTGCAGGTGTCGTTCTCCTTGACAAAGCGGAAGGAGCTATCGAGGATATCCTTGTCCACGGGCGTCATCTCATAGGTCTCCATGTCCATGAAGTAGTAGAGATTGCCGTCGGCATAGGAATATTCCATTTTCTTTCTTTCGATATAAGCCGTGGGATACTTATCATTGGGGTTGAAGGTGGTTTCTGTAACGGCACCGGTGATGACATTCTTCATCTTCACACGGACGAAAGCGGCGCCCTTGCCAGGCTTCACATGCTGGAACTCCACGATCTGCATGACCTTGCCGTCCATTTCAAAGGTGATGCCATTTCTAAAATCACTGACAGAAATCATAAACCTAAAATCCTCCTAAACTATCCAGCAGACAGAATAAAAAACAATCACTCAAAGACAAAGGAGATTATACTAAATCTTTCCCGAATTTGCAAGAGGTAAAATGAGAATTTTTACAGAACAATCAAATTTTTGGGGCTGGCGGTCAGATCCTCGCAGCCGTTCTCCCGGACAACCACCACGTCCTCGATGCGCACGCCGAATTTTCCGGGGAGATAGATGCCAGGCTCGGCAGAGCAAACCACAGCGGCAGCCAGCGGCTGATCGTTAGAGGGATTGCAGTTAGGCGCTTCATGGATTTCAAGGCCTACGCTGTGGCCATAGCCATGGCCAAAGTAGGCGCCGTAGCCCGCGTCGGCAATGACCTTGCGCGCGGCGCCGTCCACCGCCTGGCCGCTCACACCGGCACGGGTGGCGGCAATGCCCGCCTCCTGGGCGCGGAGTACCGTCTCATAGACCCGCGCCATCTCCTCGGACACAAATCCAATGGCCACGGTTCTGGTCATGTCGGAGCAGTAGCCGTCCACGATGCAGCCGAAATCCATGGTGACAAAGTCGCCGTAGGCGAGCTTGCGGTCGCCGGGAACGCCGTGGGGCTTGCTGGTATTGGGGCCGGAGACCACGATGGGCTGGAAAGAAAGCCCCTCAGCGCCCAGGCTGTACATGGAATAGATGAGCTCCGCAGCCACCTCTTTTTCCGTCATACCGGCGTGGATGATGCCGCAGATCTTCTCAAAGGTTTTGTCGGTGATGGCCTGTGCCTTGCGCATCCGCTCCAGCTCCCACTCCTCCTTGACATGGCGGAACTGAGAAATGGCCTGCTGGCTGGGCACCAGCTTGGCGTTGAGCTTTTTCTCATACGTCAGGAATTCTCCATAGGTGAGATACTGCTCTTCAATGCCGAGGGTCTTGGCGCCAAGGGTCTCCAGCGCCGCGTTGATCCGCTGGAAGTAGGGGTGCTCCCGGTCAATTTCCTGCACGGTGAAGGCACCGAGATTGTCCTGCGCCACTTCAATATAGCGGCTGTCGGTAAAGTAGAAGCTCTCCGTGCGGCCAATGACGGCGACGCCCTCGGCCACATCGTACTGCGCGGCGTACATCCGGCTCACCTGGCTGGTGAGCAGCAGCGCATCCACAGCGCCGTCTTTTAGAAGAGACTGATATTTTTCCAGATTGTTCATGATTTTGCTCTCCTTTTTCCAATGAAAATAAACGGAAGCTCCACTGCATGGCGCAAGCGAAGCCAGAACGTATGCAAATGAATGGGATGCACCAGAATGGAAATGGCGCCGGCGCAGTTGGCGCCCAGCACATCCGTATAAATCTGATCTCCCGCCAAAGCCGTATGGGAAAAATCCAGATGAAACTGTTCTTTACACTGCAAGATTCCCTTGGAGAAGGGCTTGCGGGCGTAAGTGATACAGGGAATGCCCAAGGCCTTGCAGAACACCTTCACCCGCTCCTTATGGCTGTTGGAGACGACGCACAGACCAATTCCCGAGCTAGTCATCTCTTTGAGCCACGCTTCCATGGCAGGCGTGGGTACATCGGAGGTATAGGGCACAATGGTATTATCGAAATCCAGCATCAAAAAGTCAATGCCAGCCTCCCGCAGCCGCTGGGGCGTCAAATCCGGGAGGGAATGCACAAGAATCTTGGGAATCAAAGAAAAGGACATACGGAAACCTGCCGCTTCATAAAATCTTTCGAAGATAGTATAGCACACTGGAGGTGCATTGTCCAATGGTGTTCGACAACCTCGGAGACTTTCCCCTGCTCACGCCCCAATCACCCCTGCTGCTCCTCTCGCCCTTCCCGGAGGAGGTGCAATCCCTCGCCCTGCGTGCCGGCACGGCCAGCTATGTGCTACCCCTCTGGGATAACACAGAGCCCCTGACGCAATTGGCTGCCATCCTGGGTCCCAGGCTGCTGGTGCCGGAGAAGCTCGCCCAGGCGCTGCCCCAGTGCGGCGTGCTCATCCCTTCCTCCATTTCCGGCGGAGAGTTCCGCCAGCGGCTTCTGGAGGCAGCCGAGCGGTATCCCAGGCGGTGCTGGCTGCTCCTGGAGCAGCTTTGCATGGAATTCCCGCTTCCCTGCCCTTCCGGCAACGGCACGGAGCTCCCACCAAAGCAGCTGGAAGCGCTGCTTCTGGCACATCCATCCTTCTATGATCCGGGGCTCTGCTGCCGTTACTGCCACTATTCCAGGGACGGGAGCTATTTTATGACGCTTTTCGACACAGCGGATACAAGCATGCAAAAAGCCGAGCTGGCCAGAAAAGCAGGCTTCTCGGGCGCCGTCTCCCTTCAGTCTTCTGCGGAGGGCAGCGTGTGATAGACCGCCGGGCGGCGCGCGGAGAGCAGCGGGAGCTGCCGGCGCACCGCTTCATTGCAGGAAAAGTCCAGCTCCACCAAAAGCTGCTCTTCCCCGCTGCCCGCCCGGGCAATCACAGTGCCCCACGGATCACAGGCAATGGAATTTCCATAGGAGACATACGTTCCCTCTTCGTCCCGCGCAGGCGCCACGCCCAGGGTGAAAAACTGGTTGTCCACCGCCCGCTGGCGGAATGCCAGCTCCCAGTGGGCAGGCCCTGTGGTCATATTGAAGGCCGCCGGGACAATCATGGCCTGTGCCCCGGCCAGCGCCATCACCCGGGCAAGCTCGGGAAACCGAATGTCAAAGCAGATGCATAGCCCCAGGCGTCCGAAAGGCGTGTCAAACACCGTGGCGCGATTCCCAGCGGAGAGCGTCTCCGATTCAAAGAATCGCTGGCCGCCTTGGACATCAATATCAAAGAGGTGAACCTTTCGGTGAAAGGCCACCTGATGGCCGCTGGAGTCAAAGACAAAGGATGTATTATAAATCTTCCCATCCGCCAGCTCCGGCATGGAGCCTGCCACCAGCCAAAGCCCTGCTTTCCGGGCGGCCTCGGCCATGGCGGTATGGATGCGGCCGCCGGCCTCCTCTGCGTTGGCGCGGAAGGAGGCGTTGGAGTAGGGACAGCAGAACATCTCAGGAAGGATCGCAAGCTCCGCGCCGTCTCTCGCAGCGCGCTGAATTTCTTTGGCTGCACGCGCTAAGTTTTCCGCCTTGTCTTTTACAACGGGCATCTGAATGAGTGCAGTTTTCATGGCTTCTCCTTTCCGTCAGGCGTGTTCCTTGAGCCAGTGGTAGAGCGCTTCCCTGCCCTCTGCGCTCAAGGGAAAGGTTTCCTCCGCCTCCATATCGCTCTTTTCATAGCAAAAGATCCCATGCCAGAGCTCTGCGTGCATGGAGCTTGCCTCCATGTCCACCTCCTTGGGCGTTTTCTTGACGATATTGGGTGTGATTTTAAAGCGAAGACTGCCCCAGCTTCCGGTGAAGATATTGTCATTTTCAAAGGTATGAAGCGTGGGCAAAAACAAATCCTCCATGATGCGTCCTCCCATTCCCCTCTTGACAGGTTTGCTTTCTCGTGGTACCGTAATGCAGAATGTTTTTGTGAAGAGGGGTTTCGTTTGTCAAAGCGTTGGATTGGAAACGGGCTATTGCTCCTGGGCGCCATGATCTGGGGCGCCGCGTTTGTTGCCCAGTCTGTGGGCATGGATTATCTGGAACCATTCACCTTCCAGGCAAGCCGCTGCCTGCTGGGCGCCGTTGTACTGCTGCCGGTGATCGCGGTGATGGATCGCAAGGGCGTCAGCCGCAGACCGGTGACCAGGGAAGCAAAGAAAAAGCAGCTTCTTTACGGCTTCCTCTGCGGCGTCATCATCTTTGCCGCCTGTTCCCTTCAGCAGTGCGGGCTGCTCTACACCACGCCGGGAAAATCGGGCTTTTTGACGTCCCTATATATCATTCTCGTGCCGCTGGCGGGGCTGCTCTTCGGGCGGAGGGTCAAGCCCTGGGTCTGGGGCAGCGTCGTGCTGGCGCTGGTGGGACTATATCTGCTGTGCGGCAGCACCGATTTCAGCCTGGGCGCCGGAGAGCTGTTGACGCTGGGCTGTGCCGTGGCCTTCTGCTGCCACATTCTCGTCATTGACAAGATCACCGGCCAGGTGGACGGCGTTCGGCTCAGCTGCACGCAGTTCTTTGTTTGTGGGTGTCTGTCTCTGATATGTGCCTTTCTCTGGGAGACGCCGCGGTGGGAAAACATCCTCGCCTGCTGGATCCCCATTGGCTATGCCGGTATCTTCTCCAGCGGCATCGGCTATACCTTCCAGATCATCGGCCAGGCCTATACCGAGCCCACGGTGGCTTCCCTGTTGATGAGCCTTGAATCGGTGTTTTCCGTGATCTTCGGCTGGCTGATTCTCCGCCAGAGCCTCACACCCACCGAGCTTTTGGGCTGCTTGCTGGTCTTCTCCGGCGTGCTGCTCTCCCAGGTGCCGGGCAAAGCGCCAAAGCTTCAGGAGAGCCATTGAAAGTTCCCCGCTGCAAAAGCAGCGGGGATATTTTTATAGCATTGCGGCAAATTCTTCCTCACTGAGGACCGGGATCCCCAGCTCCGTGGCCTTTTTGAGCTTGGAACCGGCATTCTCCCCCGCCACCACATAGGTGGTTTTTTTCGAGACCGACGAGGCGGCCTTGCCGCCGCGCGCCTCAATGGCCTTGGTGGCCTCGTCCCGGGTAAAGCGGGTGAGCGCGCCGGTGAGAACGAAGGTTTTACCAGCGAACGTATCACTCACAGGCTGATCCAGGCTTTCAAAATTTACCCCTGCCGTGCGAAGCCGCTCCACCAGGTCTTGGGACTGGGGCTGGGCAAACCAGCTGACAATGCTTTTCGCGGTGATTTCACCGATGTCCGGCACCTCGGTGAGCTCCCCCACCGTGGCCGCCCGCAGCTTATCCAGAGAGCCGAAGTGCTGCGCCAAAATCTTGGCCGCCTTGGCGCCCACCTGCCGGATTCCGAGGGCATAGAGCAGGCGGCTGAGATCGTTCTCCTTGCTCTTTTCGATGGCTCGCAGCAGATTGTCCGTGGACTTATCTCCCATGCGCTCCAGCGCCTCCACCTTCTCACGGGGGAGCGTATAGAGGTCTGCCGCCGAGCGGACAAGTCCCGCGGCGATGAGCTGCTCCACAATGGCGCTGCCCAATCCGTCGATGTCCATGGCGTCCCGGGAGACAAAGTGCGCCAAATTCCGGCTCAGCTGTGCCGGGCACTCGGCGCCGGTACAGCGCATGGCCGCGCCGTCCTCATCCCGCACCACCTTGGCGCCGCATACCGGGCAGGTATCCGGGAGGAAATAGGGCTTTGCATCCGCCGGGCGGCGGGACTTGTCCACCTCGAGAATCTCCGGGATAATCTCGCCTGCCTTGCGGATTTTTACGGTATCGCCGATGCGGATGTCCTTATCGGAGATGAAGTCCTGGTTGTGGAGGGTGGCATTGGTGACGGTGGTACCGGCCAGGCGCACCGGCGCCACCACGGCCTTGGGCGTCAGGACGCCGGTACGTCCCACCTGCACCACAATGTCCTCCACCACAGTCTCCTTGATCTCCGGTGGATATTTGAAGGCCGCCGCCCAGCGCGGGAACTTCGCGGTGCTGCCCAGCCGCGCCCGAGCGGCGAGATCGTTGACCTTGATGA
>DSTMR04002__coassemble_1315_pt1 | contig 17044 bp, 9 predicted proteins | sample DSTMR04002__metabat2_high_PE_040 | metagenome-assembled genome bin DSTMR04002 | reverse complement strand
CGTCACCGTGGGTGCCACCGAGGGACTCTCCACCGCCCTCATGGGCATGTTGGAGCCGGGAGACGAGGTCATCGTCCCCACCCCGGCCTTTGTGCTCTACCAGTGCATTGTGGGGCTGGCCGGGGGCGTCTTCGTCCCGGTGGACACCGCCCCGGCGGACTTCCAGCTCACCGAGGACATGCTCGCCCGGGCGGCGAGCCCCAGAACGAAGGCCATCGTGCTCAGCTCGCCCAACAACCCCACCGGCTGTGTGTTAAATCGGGAGAGCCTGGCGGCAGTGGCGGCGCTGGCAAAAACATACAACTTGTTTGTGATCTGTGACGAGGTCTACCGCCAGCTCTTTTATGGCACGGACTGCCCCCAGTTCTCCAGCCTCTACCCCGACCTCAAGGATCGGGTGGTGGTGATTCAGAGCTTTTCCAAGCCCTACGCCATGACCGGCTGGCGGGTGGGCTATCTCATGGCCGACCGCCCGGTGAAGCGGCAGCTGGAGAAGCTCCACCAGTATGACGTGGTCTCCACGGTGTCCTTCGTCCAGGAGGCCTGCCGGGCGGCGCTGAGGGAGGATCCCACCCTCATGGTGGAGACCTACCGCCGCCGCCGGGACTTCGCCCTGGCGCGCCTTTCCGAGATGGGGCTCTCCGTGGTCAAGCCCGAGGGCGCCTTCTATATCTTCCCGGATATCTCCCCCTCCGGCCTTTCCTCCGGCGACTTCTGCCGCAGGATGATTGCCGAGGCCGGGGTGGCCGCGGTGCCGGGGTTCTGCTTCGGCGGCGAAGGGCACATCCGCCTGAGCTATTGCTGTGACGACGCAGTGCTCGCCGCCGGGCTTGACCGCCTAAGTGCCTTTGTGGACAAGCTGAAGGGAGAGGGGTCATGGAACTTCTAAAGGAAGCCCAGGCGGATTTTCCCTGGATTCAGAGCCTGCGGCGGCAGATTCACCGCCATCCAGAGCATGGAAACCAGGAATTTAAGACCGCGGCATTGATTGAGGAAACCCTCACCGGCCTGGGGCTCAAGCCCCGGCGGCTTTTGGATACGGCGGTGGTCTGCGACATCGAGGGCGCTGCCCCGGGCAAGACCGTCGCCCTCCGGGCGGACATGGACGCCTTGCCCATCCAGGAGGAGACGGGACTTCCCTTTTCCTCGGAGGTTCCGGGCATGATGCACGCCTGCGGCCACGACTTCCACGTGGCAGGGCTCCTGGGCGCGGCCAAGCTCCTGTGCCGGGCGCAGTTTTCCGGCCGGGTGCGGCTCCTGTTCCAGCCCGACGAAGAATTGGATGGCGGCGCCAAGCGGATGATGGACGCTGGGTGCCTTGCAGGGGTGGACGCCGTCTTCGGCGCCCATGTCCGGCCGGATCTCCCGGTGGGACAGGTGGGCGTACGCTACGGCGCCTTCTACGCCGCCTCCAATCCCTTTACCATCCGCCTCCACGGCCTTGCCTCCCACGGCGCAGAGCCGGAGCGAGGCGCAGACGCCCTTCTGGCCGGGGCGCAGCTGGTGACGGCGCTCCAGTCCCTGGTGTCCCGGCGGGTGGCGCCCACAGACACGGCAGTGCTCACCGTGGGCACCTTCCACGCCGGTGTGCAGGAGAACATCCTCGCCGATCACGCTGAGCTCAAGGGCATTCTCCGCTCCTTTGGCGAGGAAAACCGCAAGAAACTCACCGCCGCCGTGGAGGCCATGGCAACGGGGATCGCTTCCGCCATGGGCGTGACCGCCGAGACGAAATTTACCTGGGGCTACCCCGGCATTCTCAACCACCAGGCGGAGACCGCCCTGGTGGAGCGCACAGCGCGGGCACTGCTGGGAGATACCCAGGTGACGGTGCTTGCCGCCCCCACCCTTACCACCGAGGATTTCGGTTATTTCCTCCAGCAGGTGCCCGGGAGCTTCTACCACCTGGGAGTGGGCGGCAGCGCACCCCTCCATGCTTCCCACTTCTGCCCCGATGAGGCGGCGCTGCCGGTGCTGGCCGCCCTGCATGCCCAAGTGGCCTTGGCAGCCTTAGAGAAATAAATTCATAAAGAGAGAGAGGGACGCACCATGAAAAAGCGCGCAGCATTGCTTCTTCTGGCTGTGGCGATCCTCCTGGCGCTGGTGGGCTGCCATGCCCCGGCCGTGCCCACGGAGTCCCAGCCGCCCGCGACACCCGAACCCGCAGCGACGGAAGAGACCCCCGCACCGGAGCCTGAACCCCAGCCGGAACCCAAAGAGGTGCCGCCGCCCCAGCCGGACACCATGCCCGGCAACAAGGCCTATGCCCGGGTGACGGTGATGGCGCATCCCCTGACCTACAGCAGCGTCACCGTGGACGGTGAGCCCTACTTCGCCCTCCAGGATCTGGCGGAGGTACTGGACGGAGAAGTGACCCTGGACGGCGCTACGGTGACCCTCACCTGGGCGGAGGGCAGCGTGGAGATCCGCGCCAAGAGCGGCATCTGGTTTTCCAATACCGCCTCGGGCATCCTGCCCGGCGGCGTCTATCGGAGCGGCGAGCTGCTCTTTGCGCCCCTGGCGCTTTTGGAGGACGTGCTGGGGCTCACCTGCACGGCCAGCGAAGATGGGAAAACCCTCTATTACTACGAGGCCGCCAGCTGGGACATCCCCAAGGGCTACTCCGTGCCGGTGCTCATGTACCACGCCGTCAGCGACGAGACCTGGGGCGTCACGGAGCTCTTCGTCCGCCCGTCGGAGATGGAGGCGCAGCTCCAATACCTCCAGGAAAACGGCTTCACGCCCATCTTTTTCTCCGATCTCTCCCACGTGGAGGACTTTGAAAAGCCGGTGCTCCTCACCTTCGACGACGGCTACAAGAATAACTACGAAGAGCTCTTCCCGCTCCTACAAAAGTACAATATGAAGGCCACCATCTTTGTGGTCACCGGGAACCTGGACAAAAATCCCAACTTTTTGACCTGGGATCAGGCACGGGAGATGGTGCAGTCGGGGCTGGTGGCCATCGAGAGTCACACCGTCACCCACCCGGATCTGGACGTTCAGTCCCGGGAGCGGCAGCTCCAAGAGCTGGAGGAGTCCCAGGCGAAGATCTTGGAGGAAATCGGCATCCCCTCTCAGGTGCTTTGCTTCCCCACGGGCAAGTACAACCAGACCACCCTGGCGCTCATGGAAGACCGGTACGAAATCGGCCTTCTCATGGACAGCGGCGGCTATATCACCGGCTCAGATCCCTTCCGCATTCCCCGCTGGTACGTTTCGCGCTATACGACCCTGGGGAGTTTTGCCTATCTGGTGAAATAATCGGACTGAGGCCGCCAGAGGCTTGGCAGGAAGGAAAGCTTGAAGATACGGCAAAAAGGCGTCCATCCCAGCTGGGATGGACGCCTTTTTGCCGTATGATTTCCTGTGATAGAAGGAAAATTACTTGTGGTCGACGGAGTACATGTGCTTGATGAGCTCGAGCACCTTGTTGGAGTAGCCGACCTCGTTGTCGTACCAGGAGACAACCTTCACGAAGGTGTCGGTGAGCGCAATACCGGCCTTGGCGTCGAAGATGGAGGTACGGGTGTCGCCCAGGAAGTCGGAGGAGACAACGGCGTCCTCGGTGTAGCCCAGGATGCCCTTCAGCTCGCCCTCGGAGGCTTCCTTCATGGCAGCGCAGATCTCTTCGTAGGTAGCGGGCTTGGCCAGGTTGCAGGTCAGGTCAACCACGGAGACGTCCAGGGTGGGAACACGCATGGACATGCCGGTCAGCTTGCCGTTCAGGGAGGGGATAACCTTGCCCACGGCCTTGGCAGCGCCGGTGGAGGAGGGGATGATGTTGCCAGCAGCAGCACGGCCACCGCGCCAATCCTTCAGGGAAGGACCGTCAACGGTCTTCTGGGTGGCAGTGGTGGAGTGGACAGTGGTCATCAGGCCTTCGGTGATGCCGAACTTGTCGTTCAGAACCTTGGCGATGGGAGCCAGGCAGTTGGTGGTGCAGGAGGCGTTGGAGACGAAGTTCATGTCGGGGGTGTACTGATCCAGGTTGACACCGCAGACGAACATGGGGGTGGAGTCCTTGGAAGGAGCGGACATGATGACCTTCTTGGCACCAGCCTTCAGGTGGCCGGCAGCCTTCTCCTGGGTCAGGAACAGGCCGGTGGACTCGACAACATACTCAGCACCCAGCTTAGCCCAGGGCAGGTTGGCGGGATCGCGCTCGGCAGAGATGGGGATTTCCTTGCCATTGACAATGATGGAATTCTCGGTGGACTCCACAGTGCCGTTGAAGATGCCGTGCATGGTGTCGTACTTGAGCATGTAGGCCAGGTAATCGGCGGGGCACAGGTCGTTGATGCCGACAACCTCAATCTCGGGATGGTTCACAGTGGCACGGAAGACCATGCGGCCGATGCGGCCAAAACCGTTAATACCAACTTTGATGGACATAATCGTTTTCCTCCTTCAATTTCCGCCAAATGATTTGGCGAGAAAAAGTATCATAAACCATACTTTTTCGTTTGGTTACATTATAATCCATTTTAGTTCCGCTGTAAACCGGTCATTTTATATGAAAGGCGTAAAATTTCGCTGTTTTGAACTGTGGAAAATAGGGAATTTCCACAAGGAGGCGGTTTTGAGCTAAAAGTTTGTCAGTATTGCTAAATAATTTTTGTAATTTTCGGCACTTGGGACGGCTGCGCGCCTTGCTTCGGGGGGAGAAAGATGGTACAATACAATTGAATAAACTACGAAAATCTATGTCCCCATGCCGCCAGCAGCTGTGCGCCCGGCAACCACAAGGGCAGGAGGAGTCAATATGGCTACATTTTTTGTCAACGGAACATCGGTCACGGTGGAGAAGAATCAGAAGCTCATCCGGTTTCTCCGGGATGAGATGCGCCTGACCTCCGTGAAGGACGGCTGTAGCGAGGGCGCCTGCGGCACGTGTACGGTGCTGCTGGAGGGCAAGCCCGTGCGCGCCTGCGTCCAGCAGACCGACAAGCTGGAGGGGAAGCACGTCCTCACCGTGGAGGGGCTTTCCGACTTTGAAAAGGAGCTCTATACCTACGCCTTCGGCGCGGCAGGCGCGGTGCAGTGCGGCTTCTGTATCCCGGGCATGGTCATGTGCACTAAGGCGCTTTTAGATGTCAACGACAATCCCACCGAGGCGGAGTGCGCCGCCGCCATCAAGAATAACATCTGCCGCTGCACCGGCTATGTGAAGATCATCAAAGCCATGGGCTTGGCCGCGGAGCTCAAGCGCAAGGGCGAGATTCCGCCCCTGGATCCCGACTGGTCGCTGGGCAAGCCCGTCCACCGGCTGGACGTGCGGGAAAAGGTCTTGGGCTACGGCCAGTACCCCGACGACGTGTATCTGGACGGCATGATCTATGCCTCCGCCGTCCGCTCGGCCTATCCCCGCGCCATCGTCAACGCCATCGACACCGAGAAGGCCAAGGCTCTGCCGGGGGTGGTGGGCGTGTTCACCGCCGCCGACATTCCCGGGCAGAACAAGGTGGGACACCTTAAAAAGGACTGGGACACCATGATCCCCGTGGGCGGCATGACCCACTACCTGGGCGACGCCATCTGCATCGTCGCCGCCGAGACGCCGGAGATTCTGGAAGCGGCGAAAAAGCTCGTGGAAGTGTCCTACGAGGTGCTCACGCCCATCCAGAGCCCCAAGGAGGCCATGGTGCCCGGCGCGCCGCTGGTGCATCCCGACGGAAACCTCATGGCGCACAAGCACATCCAGCGGGGCTTCCCCGCCGAGGCCATCGCCAAGTCGCCCCACATCCTCACCCGCCGCTACCAGACGCCCTGGACGGAGCACGCCTTCTTAGAGCCGGAGTGCGCCGTGGCCTACATGGATGGCGAGAGCGTGATGATCCTCTCCGCCGACCAGAGCGCCTACGACACCCAGCATGAGACGGCGCCCATGCTCGGCCTTCCCATGGAAAAGGTGAAGGTACAGAACATGCTGGTGGGCGGCGGCTTCGGCGGCAAGGAGGACGTGACCGTGCAGCACCACGCGGCGCTGGTGGCCTACCTCACCGGCCGCCCGGTGAAGGTAAAGCTCTCCCGCGCCGAGAGCATTCTGATCCATCCCAAGCGCCACCCCATGGACATTGAGATCTCCATGGGCTGCGACAACGAGGGCAACATCCAGGGCGTGGCCGTGGAGGTCATCGCCGATACCGGCGCCTACGCATCCCTGGGCGGCCCCGTTCTCGAGCGCGCCTGCACCCACGCTGCGGGACCTTACCACTATGAAAACTTCGAGTGCGACGGCTGGGCGTACTACACCAACAACCCCCCTGCCGGCGCCTTCCGGGGCTTTGGCGTCACCCAGACCTGCTTTGCCGTGGAGAGCCTGTTGAATGAGATGGCCGACAAGATCGGCATTTCCCCCTGGGAGATCCGCATGCGCAACGCCATTCGTCCCGGTGAGGCGCTTCCCAATGGCCAGATCGTGGACGACTCCACCGGCCTGGTGGAGACGCTCCTGGCCGTGAAGGAGCAGTACGAAAATGCCGAGTTTGCCGGCATCGCCTGCGCCATGAAGAACGCCGGCGTGGGCGTGGGACTGCCCGACACCGGCCGGGTGCGGCTGAAGGTCGAGGACGGCAAGGTGGTCATCTATGCCGGCGCCAGCTGCATCGGCCAGGGTCTCGGCACGGTGCTGGTGCAGATCGTGTGCACCATCGTGGGGCTGACCCGGGATCAGGTGGTCTACGTCCGCTCCAATACCTTTGAGGCGCCCGATTCCGGTACCACCTCCGGCTCGAGACAGACCACCGTCACCGGCGAGGCCTGCCGCCGCGCCTGCGTGGACTTGAAGGCCGCCCTGGAGGGCAAGACCCTCCAGGATTTGGAGGGCAGGGAGTTCTACGCCGAATACCTGGCCAAGACCGATCCCCTGGGCGCGCCGGTGCCCAACCCCGTGTCCCACGTGGCCTACGGCTATGCCACCCAGGTCTGCATTCTCAGCGAGGACGGCAAGCTTAAAAAGATGGTGGCCGCCCACGACGTGGGCAAGGCCGTGAATCCCATCTCCTGCGAAGGCCAGATCGAGGGCGGCGTGGTCATGTCCCTGGGCTTCGCCCTCACGGAGAAGTACCCGCTGGTGGACTGCAAGCCCACGGCCAAGTTCGGCACCCTGGGGCTCTTCCGCGCCAACCAGATCCCGGAGATCGAGGCCATCGTGGTGGAGAAGCCGGGCTTGCCCATCGCCTGCGGCGCCATCGGCATCGGCGAGATCACAGCCATTCCCACGGCGCCCGCTGTGGCCGACGCCTATTACCGGCTGGATCACCAGCGGCGCTATTCCCTGCCCCTGGAGAATACGCCCTATCAGAAAAAGAAATAGAAACATAAACCGGCGCCGCCTCGTTTCCATCGAGGCGGCGCCGGTTTACATGAATAAACCCGCGGCACGGTGTGTAGGGGTCGATGCCCACATCGACCCGCGCCGTCCTTACGGACGCGGGGTGACCAGTGCTGCGGCCACGAAGCCGCGGAACAGCGGATGGGGACGGTTGGGACGGCTCAAGAATTCCGGGTGGAACTGCGAGGCCAGGAAGAAGGGGTGCTCCGGCAGCTCGATGAGCTCCACCAGCCGCCCGTCGGGGCTGGTACCGGCCAACTCCATGCCATGGGCCTTAAAATCGGCGCGGTAGTCGTTGTTGAACTCATAGCGGTGGCGGTGGCGCTCGAAAATCTCCTGGGCGCCGTAGAGCGCCCGGGCGCGGCTTCCCTCGGAAAGCATACAGGGATACTGCCCCAAGCGCATGGTGCCGCCCTTGGCCGTGATGCCCCGCTGATCGGGCATCAGGTGGATCACCGGGTGGGCGGTGGCGGGGTCAAACTCCGCCGAGTGGGCGTCATCCCAGCCCAGCACGTGGCGCGCGAACTCGATGACGGCAATCTGCATGCCTAGGCAGATGCCCAGGTACGGCACGCCGTGGGTGCGGGCATACTGCGCCGCGACGATCATGCCTTCGATTCCCCGGTCTCCGAAGCCGCCGGGAACCAGGATGCCGGCGCAGCCGCCGAGCAGTGTGGCGGCAGTTTCCGGCGTGACGGTCTCGGACTCCACCCAGCGGATCTTCACCACCGCGCCGAGATCCGTGCCGGCATGGAAGAGGGACTCCACCACCGAGAGATAGGCGTCGTGCAGCTGGGTGTATTTCCCGACCAGGGCGATCTCCACCGGCGTATTGGCGCTGTGGATGCGCTCCACCATGGCGCGCCATTCGGTGAGATCCGGCGCGGGCACCGAGAGCCCCAGCTTTTCGCACACCCGGTCGGCCAAGCCCTCCCGCTCCAAGAGCAGCGGCACCTCGTAGAGGGTGGAGGCGGTGGCATTTTCGATGACGCAGTTCTCCGACACATTACAAAAGAGCGCGATTTTTCTTCTGACATCGGCTGGAATGGGGGCGTCGGTGCGGCAGACCAGGATGTCCGGCTGGATGCCGGCGGAGAGGAGCTCCTTCACCGAGTGCTGGGTGGGCTTGCTCTTCAATTCCCCTGAGCCGGGCACCTGGACGATGAGGGGCACGTGGATGGAGATGGCATTACCCTTGCCCTCCTCGGCGATGACCTGACGGATGGCCTCGAGATAGGGCTGGCTTTCGATGTCGCCCACGGTGCCGCCGATTTCGCAGATGACCACGTCCACACAGGCCGCGTCCATGGCATGGATGCGGCGCTTGATTTCATCGGTGATATGGGGAATGATTTGCACGGTGCCGCCCAGGTAGCTGCCCTCCCGCTCCCGGGAGAGGACGCTCCAGTAGATCTTGCCCGAGGACACCGAGGAAGCGCCGGGGAGACGCTCGTCCACAAAGCGTTCGTAGTGGCCAAGATCCAGGTCGGTCTCAGCGCCGTCGTCGGTGACGAAGACCTCGCCGTGCTGGTAGGGGCTCATGGTGCCGGGATCCACGTTGAGGTAGGGGTCAAACTTCTGGTTGCGCACTCGGAGACCCCGCTGCTTTAATAGCCGCCCCAGTGACGCGGCGCAGATGCCCTTGCCAAGGCCGGAGACCACGCCGCCGGTGATGAAGATGTATTTCATAGAGTTTCCCTCCTTGGAAAATGAAGTAAAACGAGACATAAGCTGCACGCGAAACGCCTCCCCTTGAGGGGAGGTGGCACGCGCAGCGTGACGGAGAGGTGTGCCGCCCCCCGGGGCGGCGGCGCGCCAGCGCCCTTGTGCACACGCCGATCCCCTGCGGTAAGCCTTTGGTGCGGTAACACCTCTCAGGCGCTTCGCGCCAGCTCCCCTCAAGGGGAGCCTTTCCCTCTGGCATCCGCCTCTGTGCGGTCGGCGATGATAAATTCGACTCGACGGTGCGGCAGGGCGCATATCCAATGCGCCCCTACGGCATGATTCGGTTGGCAGAACGGCTAAAATTCCAAAAAAGATAGCAGGGGCGACGTTGTTGGTCGCCCCTGCGGGGACTTATCTCTTACACGGAGAAGAGGAGATCGTAGTACGTGGGCACCGGCCAGTAGTCCGAGGCCACCAGGGTCTCCAGATGATCCACAATGGCGCGTACCTTGTTCATGTCGCCAAAGACCACGTCGTGGTAGTACTTGAGGAGCTCCTCGGCGCTGGCCGTGTGGGGCACGGTATTCACCGCGGTCTTGAGCTCGGTGTAGCGTTCGAGCAGGTCATTGGTGAGGTGGCTGATGGACTCGGCCAGGGCTTCCTCCACGCGGCAGGTGATGCCGGGCAAGGCCTGCTTCTTGGCAATGATGGTCTCGCAAAGGCTCTTGGTGTACTGGCTGGCGGCGTTGAGGAGCTGATGCTGCACCATATCCACCAGGGTCTGGGCTTCGATGTGGATGATCTTGCAGTAGTTCTCCATGTGGATTTCATGCCGCGCCATGAGCTCGCTGGCGGTGAAGACGCCGTGGCGGGTGAAGAGCTCGATGTTTTTGGGCAGCACGTAGGCGGGCAGGGCTTCGGCGCAGTTTCTCAGGTTGGCCAGGCCGCGCTTTTCGGCTTCCACCACCCAGGATTCGTCGTAGCCGTTGCCGTCGAAGATGATGCGCTTGTGCTCGGTGAGCGCCTCGCGGATGAGGTTGTGGAGGTCGCCGTTGAAGTCGTGGGAGCCCTCCAGGCGGTCAGCAAACCACTGTAGCTCCTCGGCCATGATGGTGTTCAGGGCGATGTTGGGACCCGAGATAGACTGGCTGGAGCCGGGCATGCGGAACTCAAACTTGTTGCCGGTGAAGGCAACGGGCGAGGTGCGGTTTCTGTCGGTGGTGTCCTGGGGAATGTGGGGCAGCACGTCCACGCCGATCTGGAGGGAGCGCTTGTTCTTATCCACATAGTCGGTGCCCTCGGTGATGGAGTCGATGATCTGGTGGAGCTCATCGCCCAGGAAAATGGAGATGATGGCCGGAGGCGCCTCGTTGGCGCCCAGGCGGTGGTCATTGCCCGCGAAGGCGACGGTGGAGCGGAGAAGCTCCTGATATTCGTCCACGCCCTTGATGAAGGCAGCCAGGAACAGCAGGAACTGGGCGTTCTGGCTGGGGGTCTTGCCGGGGGCAAAGAGGTTCTTGCCCGTGTCGGTGGCGAGAGACCAGTTGTCGTGCTTGCCGGAGCCGTTGACGCCGGCGAAGGGCTTCTCATGGAGCAGGCACACCAGGCCGTGGCGGTCGGCCACCTTCTTCATGGTCTCCATGGCCAGCTGGTTGTGGTCGCAGGCGGTGTTGGCATCGGTGAAGATGGGCGCCATCTCGTGCTGGGCGGGGGCGACCTCGTTGTGCTTGGTCTTGGAGTAGACGCCCAGCTTCCACAGCTCTTCGTCGAGATCCTTCATAAAGGCGGCGACCCGGGGCTTGATGGCGCCGAAGTAGTGGTCATCGAGCTCCTGCCCCTTGGGGGGCTTGGCACCGAAGAGGGTGCGGCCGCAGAGCTTCAGGTCTTCGCGCTGGTTGTAGAGCGCTTTATCCACCAGGAAGTACTCCTGCTCGGGGCCGACGCTGGCGGTGACCTTCTTGGTAGTGGTGTCGCCGAAGAGCCGCAGCACCCGCACAGCCTGGCGGTTTACCGCGTCCATGGAGCGCAGCAGCGGCGTCTTCTTGTCCAGCGCTTCGCCGGAATAGGAGCAGAACACCGTGGGAATGCAGAGGCTGCCGTCCTTGATAAAGGCGAAGGAGGTGGGATCCCAGGCGGTGTAGCCCCGGGCTTCAAAGGTGGCGCGCAGGCCGCCGGAGGGGAAGGAGGAGGCGTCGGGCTCGCCGCGCACCAGCTCCTTGCCGCGGAACTCCATAATGGCCTTGCCGCCGGGGGCGGGGGAGATGAAGCTGTCGTGCTTTTCAGCGGTGAAGCCGGTCATGGGCTGGAACCAGTGGGTGAAGTGGGTGGCGCCATGCTCGATGGCCCAGTTCTTCATGCCCTCGGCAATTTCGTTGGCGGTGTCCAGCTGGAGAGAGGTGCCGTCCTTGAGGCACTGCTTCCAGGCCACCACGGCGTCGCAGGAGACGTACTTGGCCATGGCTGTCTCGTTGAAGACGTTGATGCCAAACAGGCTGGGGATCTTTTCAAATTCCTTCATAAGAAAAACCTCCTAAGGTATGGTGAGCAAATGGATGGGAATACGCCGCCGGCGCTTTACACGCCGCTGCCGCCGTAGTTGGCGAGAACGCGGGCGGAGGGGTCGTTGACGTTGCAGCCGGCCCACTCCTTGTTGGGCATCCAGAAGTCCTTGACCATTTCGGCCTGGCCGGGATAGTATTTCTCAAAGATCTCCCGGTAGAGAAGGCTCTCTTTGGTAAAGGGCTGGGCGAACTGGTACTGCTGCCGCTTTTCCTCAAATTCCGCTTCGGTATAGACGGTTTCGGCGTAGGCCTTGAGATCGTCCACCATGGAGTGTCCCACGGCGTCGGAGAAGGCTGCCTTTTCCCGCCAGAGAATGCTCTCAGGGAGGTAATCTCCCTCGAAGGCCATGCGCAGCAGGTACTTGCCCTTGCCGTAGACGTTGACCTTTTTCCTGGGGTCGATGGCCATGACGTACTGCACAAAGTCCAGGTCGCCGAAGGGCACCCGGGCTTCCAGGGAGTTGACGCTGATGCAGCGATCCGCCCGGAGGACATCGTATTGGTAGAGCTCATCCACCCGCTTCTTGGCCTCTTGCTGGAAGGCCTCGGGGGAGGGCGCGAAGTCGGTATATTTATAGCCGAAGAGCTCGTCGGAGACCTCTCCGGTGAGGAGCACCCGCACATCCGTCTTTTCGTGGATGGCCTTGCAGCACAGGTACATGCCCATGCTGGCGCGGATGGTGGTGATATCGTAGGTACCCAGCATGGCGATGACTTCTTCCAAAGAATCAATTACCTGCTGGCGGGTCATGTAGACCTCGGTGTGGTCGGCGCCCAGGTACTCGGCCACCTGCCGGGCGTACTTCAAGTCGATGGCATCCACATCCATGCCGATGGCGAAGGTGCGGATGGGCTTTTTGAGTGCCTTGGCGGCGATGGCGCACACCAGGCTCGAATCGAGGCCGCCGGAGAGGAGGAAGCCCAACGGCGCGTCGGCGTCCAGGCGCTTTTCCACGGCCTTGGTGAGCTTTTCGCGGATCTTGGTATAGATGGCAGGCAGGTCATCGGACACATGGGTCTTCACCGTGGTGAGGTCGGCGAAGCGGATGAACTGGCCGTCGGCATAGTAGTGGCCGGGAGGGAAGGGATACACCTTTTCCACCAGTCCCACCAGGTTCTTCGCCTCGCTGGCGAAGACGATGTCGCCCTGGTCGTAGCCGTAGAACAGCGGGCGGATGCCGATGGGATCCCGGGCGGCGATGTAGGCGTCCTTTTTGCTGTCGTAGATCACCATCGCGAACTCGGCGTCCAGCATGGAGAACATGGCCAGGCCATATTCCCGGTACAGCGGGAGCAGGAGCTCACAGTCGGAGTCGGACTGGAAGGCGTACTTCTCTTGGAGCTTCTCCTTCAAGGGGCGGAAGCCGTAGAGCTCGCCGTTGCACACGCACATGTCGCCGTCCAGGTGGAAGGGCTGCATGCCCTCGGGGGTAAGCCCCATGATGGCCAGACGGTGGAAGCAGAGGTAGCCGGAGGGCGTCTCCTCCATGCGGGAGTCGTCGGGACCGCGGGATTTGGTTTTGTCAAAGAAGGGACGGAGCTCGTCCAGGGTACGGCGCTTGGAAGTAAAACCCATGATGGAACACATAAGAAAAAACACCTCCGAATTGTATATGCAGCCAGTTGTCCCAATATTTTAGGACGAATGCTGCAAATCCGCGGTGCCACCTAATTTACTGCCCAAGGGCAGTCCCTTTTTCGGGCTCTAACAAGCCCGTGCCTCGTAACGTGATGCAAGACGGCGCTCCTACTGGGGAAAATCCGTTCAGATTGCAGCTCGGAAGTGTTCTTTCTCTTAGACGCCGGCGTCGGGTTTCCACTGTCCCCGGCTCACTGAGGCTGCATTTCTAAGGTACTTTTCTTCGTCATCGCTTTTTTCACTATGTACTTGCCAAACCGAATTGGGTTTGTTGATAGCACATATTATAGAAGGGCAGATTTCCCTTGTCAACGGGCTATCTTTCACAGATTTCCAAGGAAAACACCTGGAGATGAACTGGTTTTTCTACAAAAAACCAGACGGCGCGGAGATTTTGCTTGCACCCAGGCCGGGATTGTGGTATGGTTAAAATCGATCCCCTTATTTTGATTTTCCCCATCCCCACCGGATGCCGGCTTTTGGCCGGCAATCCGGCGGGGTGTTTTTTGCCGCTCCGCCGCGAAATTTTACATAAACTTTACAATAATCTGCCGAAAACTTTTCCTTGGCTATAGTACGATATAAAAAATGCGCGCCGCCATCGGGTGCGCGCCCGGGATCCTGCCGGGTGAGAGGGGGGCTTTTTTGAAGCAGCGGCTGTTTAAATCCATATTTCTGGTGGCCATGGCCGTATTCCTCATGAGCGTGGCGGTATTCACGGTGCTGCTCTCCATCCACATGAACGAGGTCAACCGGCAAAACCTCCACAACGAGGCGGCGCTGGCCGCCGTGGCGGCAGAGCACGGCGGCGTGGCGGCGCTGGAGTCCCTCACCCTGCCCGACTGCCGCATCCAGTGGACGGACGCCAGCGGCGCCCTGCTGCTGGACACCGCTCCCGGCGAGGCCGACCGCACCCAGACCGCCGTGGAGCTGTCCGACGGCTCCACCCTCACCGTCTCCAACACGGGCTATACGCTTTCGCACCTTTTATTGCAGTCCTTCACGCCGCTCCTCTTCGTGGCGATATTGGCGGTGGGACTTTCAGCGGTGCTGGCCTCCCGGGCGGCGCGGTCGGTGACGGAGCCATTAAACCGAATCGACTTCTCCCGCCCCGACGAGCGGGACGTGGAGGACGAGCTCAAGCCCGTGGTGCGGCGCCTGGCGGAGCAGAACCGGCAGATCCGGCGGCAGATGGAGGATCTCAACGCCGAGCACGACCGGCAGGATCGCCTGCGGCGGGAGTTCACGGCCAACGTGAGCCACGAGCTCAAGACGCCCCTCACCTCCATCATCGGCTTCGCCGAGCTCATCCGCGACGGCCTGGCACGGCCGGAGGATGTGGGACGCTTCGCCGGCAAGATCTGCGACGAGGGCAAGCGCCTGATGGATCTGGTGGGCGACATTCTCCGCCTCTCCCGACTGGAAGAGCGCGGGCAGATGCTCTCCCTGGAGCCCCTCTCCCTCTATCAGGAGGCAGAACTGGTGATCGACCAGCTTGCCGGCGAGGCAAGGCGGCGCCAGGTGACCATCTCCCTGGCGGGGAGCCGCGGCGAGATTGTGAGCTCGCGGAAGATCGTGGCGGAGATCCTCCACAACCTGGTGGACAACGCCGTCAAATATAACCGCCCCGGCGGTACGGTCACCGTCTCCGTCTCGGAAGGCGAAGGGGAGGCCGCCCTCTCGGTGGAAGACACGGGCATCGGCATCCCCCAGGAGGAGCTGCCCCGGATCTTTGAGCGGTTTTACCGCGTGGACAAGAGCCACTCCCGGGAGCTGGGCGGCACCGGGTTGGGGCTGTCCATCGTCAAGCACGGCGCAGCGTGCCTGGGCGCCAAGCTCTCAGTGGAGAGCACCCTGGATGTGGGCACCACCATCACCGTCACTTTTTTAAGAGAATTCCCCGGCGCGGACGCGCCGAACAAGACCCCAGAGAAATAGATTAGGAGAGAATGAGATGAATTTTTACAACGTACTCAATTTGCTGTGCGGCCTGGCGTTCTTCCTCTTCGGCATGCAAGTCATGAGCCACAACCTAGAGCGCCTCTCCGGCGGCAAGCTGGAGGGTACCCTAAAAAAAATGACCGCCAATCCCCTCATCAGCCTGGGACTCGGTGCAGTCATCACCATTGCCATGCAGTCGTCCTCGGCCTCCACGGTCATGCTGGTAGGTCTGGTCAACTCCGGCATCATGCACTTCTCCCAGACCCTCAACGTGATCTTTGGCGCCAACATCGGCACCACCCTCACCGCCTGGCTTTTGAGCCTCACGGGCATTGAGAGCGACAACCTGTTCCTGGCCATGCTCAAGCCGGAGAACTTCTCTCCCCTGCTGGCGCTGGTGGGCGTATTCATGATTATGCTCTGCAAGCGTGACCGGAACAAGTCCATCGGCAACATCCTGGTGGGCTTCGCGGTGCTGATGATCGGCATGGGCTTCATGTCCGACGCCGTGGCGCCCCTGGCCGATATGCCGGAGTTTGCCACCCTGATGGTCAAGTTCTGCAACCCCGCCGTGGGCGTCATTGTGGGCACGCTCTTCACCGCCCTCATTCAGTCCTCCGCCGCGTCGGTGGGCATCTTGCAGGCTCTGGCCGGCACCGGCTCCATCACCTACGGCATGGCCATTCCCATCATCATGGGTCAGAACATCGGTACATGCATCACCGCGGTGATCTCCTGCGTGGGCGCCAACACCGGCGCCAAGCGCGTGGCCATCATGCACACCCTCATAAACCTCCTGGGTACGTTGATTATTCTGCCGGTCTACCTCATTCTCAACGCCATTTTCCACCTGCCCATCCACAACATGCCCATTGATGCCTTTGGCATCGCGTTGTGCCATACCATGTTCAACATCATCGCCACCGCCATTCTCATGCCCAACGGCAAGCTTATCATCAAGCTCACCGAGTGGCTCACCCGGGAGAAGGGCACCCCGGCGCAGCCCGACGCCGCCGCCTCCATCGGCGCCCTGGACGACCGCCTGCTCCGTTCCCCCTCCGTGGCCGTGCGCGAGAGCTTCAACTACACCAAGCAGATGTGCACCACCGCCCGGGATACCCTGGAGATGGCCTTCAGCCTCCTCTCCCACTACAGCGAGGAGCGCGCCAAGGACGTGGTGGAGCAGGAGGACATCATCGACCTCTACGAAGACCGGCTGGGCACCTTCCTGGTGAAGCTCTCCTCCCGGGAGCTCTCGAGCCAGGACAGCCATGCCGTCTCCCTGATGCTCCACTCCATCGGCGACTTCGAGCGCCTGGGCGACCACGCTGTGAACATCCAGAAGGTGGCCGAGGAGATGTGGGAAAAGCGGCTGAGCTTCTCCCCTGAGGCAAAGCAGGAGATCAGCGTGCTGCTCTCGGCCATCCAGGAGATCTTGCAGCTCACCGAGGAGGCCTTCACCAAGGGCGATCTCTCCGTCGCCGCTCAGGTGGAGCCTCTGGAGCAGGTGGTGGACAAACTCATCGCCAAGATCAAGGATCACCACATCGACCGCCTCACCCGCGGCGAGTGCACCATCGAAATGGGCTTTATCCTCTCGGATCTTCTCAACAACTGTGAGCGCGTCAGCGACCACTGCTCCAACATCGCCGTGGCCATCATCGAGGTGGAGCACAACAGCTTCGACACCCATAAGTACCTCAACGACGTCAAGTACGGCTCCGAGGACTTCGCCGCGGCCTTCCAGGCATTTGCCGAAAAGTACGCCTTGTAAGCGCCATGGAGCGTGCAAAAGCAAGGGCATTTGAACCATGAAGGGAATGCCGCAAGATTTGGAGCATACCAAATTAAGGCAGCACCGCACAATTTGGCAAGAGCATTCGGCCAAAGATTTTGCCTCAT
>DSTMR04002__coassemble_1250_pt1 | contig 17915 bp, 16 predicted proteins | sample DSTMR04002__metabat2_high_PE_040 | metagenome-assembled genome bin DSTMR04002 | reverse complement strand
GGGATCTTCCGACTCTGCTGGAGCCTCCGGCTCTTCCGGCAGGGTGTTGGCCAGATTATAAGCCGTAAACAGGGAGGCAGCCTCCACCACCACATCTGTGCCCACGTCCTGGGTGTAGACTGCCAGGAGGTAGGGCTCTGGGGTGTAGATGATGCCCACATCGTTGACGGCGCCCTCAAACCAGCCGTACTTGTGCGCCACCTCATATTCCTCCGGCACGCCGGCCTTGAAGTATTCTCCCGGCTGCGCCTCCTTCATGTAGCCCAGCATTTCCTCAAAATCGGCGCTGTTGTCGTAGAGGTAGGTGAGGGCGTCGAGCATCATTCTGGTGCAGTAGTAGTTATCCACATAATAGATGTACTCGATTTCCTCGTCGGTCATGGTGAAATACTTGCGCATCAAGTTTTTATAGGTGCGAAAATCGCCGAGATTGTATAGAAGACCGATGGAGACCTCGTTGTTGGAGTAGACCAGGCTCTGGTAATGGGCATTGGAAAGGGTGGTGCCCGCGCCTTCAATATAGGCGTCGGGATCCAGCTCCCCGGCGTGCTCGAGATCATAGTAGTAGAGGTTCAGCGGCAGCTTGAAGGTGCTGGCCGCCACCATCATGTGGGTATCGTTGAAGGCGTAGCTTTCGCCGGTGACAGTATTATAGTACGACACGGCGAAGTTCTCGCTGTTGAGCCCCCAATCCGCCATAAAATCCGCCATCACATCCTCCAGCGTAAGGTCGGAGAAGTCCTCCGGGATTTCATAGGCGGCAGCCGGAAGGATCAGCGTCGTAAGAAGCAGAAAAAGGGCTATTATGGGAACAAGCAGTCGTTTCATAGGCCACACCTCCACCGCCATTATACCGGGAAAATGTGAACAATTTGTAAATAGACGCCAGGAGTTGCGAATTTCCACGAAATTTGATAAAATCAATGTATCTGCCGTTCTGCGGCCAACAGGAGGAACTTCCATGGGACGTTTTTCAGATTATCTATTGATTTCCGATTTTGACCTGACCCTCACCGGCCATGATGACCGCGTGCCCCAGGCAAATGTGGACGCGATGAAGGAATGGATCGCGGAGGGGGGCGCTTTTTCCGTTGCCACGGGCAGGAGCCTGATGATGGCCTGGCGGCGGGTGCGGGATCTTCCTCGAAATGCGCCGCTCATCACCTTCAACGGCGCCTTCTGCTCCGAGCCTACCACCGGGGAGACGGTGTTCTCCTTCCCTATGCCCGAATCGTATAAGGAACTTCTCGCACCCATTCTGGCTGAGCGCCCCGATTTAAGTGTGGAGCTCCAGGGGCTGGAGGGGCACTATGTTTATCATATTGACGAAAACCGTGCCCAGTATCTCGATTCCCACGGCGTGACCACGTTCCGCTGCCCGCTGGAAGAGGTGAAGAGTGAGATTCTGAAGTTTTCGATCTATGCGCCCGGGGATCTCCTCTTCGGCGCGGACTATGAATCAGAGACGGCGCGCTATTTCCGTGCCCTGTCCCAGTCCTTCAATGCCCAGGGCGCCGGCTGGTTTGAAGCGGTCAACTCCCGCCCCAACATGGTGGAGGTGCAGTCCGCCCGATGCTCCAAGGGAAAAACCGCCCGGGCGCTGGCGGATCGGCTGGGACGGAAGTATCTGGTGGCAGTGGGCGACTCGGAAAACGATCTGAGCATGATCGAGGCGGCGGACTTTGGCTTTACCCCCAGCGACGGCGACCCATCCTTCGCCGCCCGCGGCATTGCCCAGGCGGCGCCCTGCGGCGAGGGCACCGTGGCCGATGTGATTGCCAGGATGCGGGAAATGGTTTAGGCACATTTTTCCCTTCACCGGCATAGAATTGGGATGAACCAATTCTCCGGGGAGTGATTTGATGAGTCAACAATATCGTACCACCGGCGGCGACTGCGGCTGCGGCCCGGTCTGCCCCCCGCCTCCGCCGCCCCAGAGCGGGTGTGGCTGCGGCGAGAGCTTCCGTCAGGCGCTGAATCTTCTGTGCAGCCAGCAATTTTATACTCTGGTGGATTTCAGTGCCTTCGCCTTCCTCAGTTCATACTATGTCCTGGGCGCCTCGGTGGAAGCGCCCACCGGCGGCTCTGCGCCGGGTGACAATCTCACGGCGCTCAGCGCCACCTACCGCTGCGGCACCTGCGGCTGCGAGACTGTGGCGGCCTCGGGCACGCTCTATCCGCCCACGGTGGGCGGCCTGGCGCAGAATATCACCGTGTCCCAGGCGGTGCTCTGCCGTCTGACGGCGGTGGCCTTTGATGCCGCCGACGATGCAAGTCTCACCTCCACCGCCAACTTCCAGGCCATTTCCCAGCTCTTTACCCAACTGCTTCAGCCTGCCCAGCCCCAGGGCTGCGTATCGGTGATGGATTCGGTCACCGCGGGCGTCTCCCGCACGGCTACGCTGTCCGCTGGCCCCTTGCTCTTGGAAAACGTCCAGGTACTGGGACAGCTGGGACAGCTCCTGGTACTGGCCAACAGCACCGACGAGCGCTTTTATCTGGTCTGTGCCGACAAGATCGACTTCATCGGCTGATGCAAAAAATCCAGCGTGGCGAAAACATCATTTCGCCACGCTGAAAAGGATTTTTTAACTTTGAAAAAGTTGAAAAATCCTCCCTGATTGAACGCGCAGGGGGCTTTTTGCCCCCTGCACACATCCCCCGCTGCTCTGTCTCGGACATCTTCAGCGAGATGATTGACAGTCTCAATCCGCCCTTCGGGGTGGATTTTTTATACATCAAGGGCAGTTTTCTTTTGTCTGCGCTTTTCCCGCAGGGACTGAAAAAACGCCTGCAACAGGGTGCGGCTTTCCGCTTCCAGAAGCCCCGCCTCTACCTGGGGGCGGTGGTTGAAGGGCAGAGCGAAGAGATCGACGACGGAGGCACAGCAACCGGCCTTGGGATCGGAAGCACCATAGACCACCCGGGGGATCCTGGCGTTGATGATAGCGCCGGCGCACATGGGACAGGGCTCCAGGGTCACATAGAGTGTGCACTGCCACAGCCGCCAGCCGCCCAGCGTGCGGCAGGCCTCGCCGATGGCCTCGATTTCCGCGTGCGCCAGGGCGGATTTTCCCACCTCCCGGCGGTTGCGGCCTCGACCCACGACCCGGTCTCCCAGGGTGATGACGCAGCCCACCGGCACCTCTCCCTCGGCACCTGCTTCCTCGGCCAGCGCAAGCGCCAGGCGCATCATGGCTTCGTCCAAGGCGATCCCTCCTTTCCGTAGCACTATGATACTGGAAAGGGGAGGGCGGGTCAAGCAAAAAATGCCCCGGAGGAACTCCGGGGCGGAAACAGAGGTGGGATTCAGGTGAAAAACTCGTCATTGGTAAGGCTGTAGCCTTATCATAGCGCGGTTTTGAAAAAAAGTCTGTCGAAGGGACGTACTTGCAAAAACTTTCCTCCCCTGATAAAATGGACAAGATAAGAAAGCGGGGGTAACCATGGAATATCTGGCAGGAGAATATGAGATTGCCGTCATTGGCGCAGGACACGCCGGAATTGAGGCAGGCCTTGCCGCGGCGCGGATGGGGTGCTCTACGGTGGTGTTTACCATCAACCTCGACGCGGTGGGCAACATGCCCTGCAATCCCGCCATCGGCGGCACGGGCAAGGGGCAGCTGGTGCGGGAGCTGGATGCGCTGGGCGGCGAGATGGCCAAGGCGGCCGACCGCTGCTGCATTCAGTACCGGATGCTCAACCAGGGAAAGGGGCCTGCCGTCCACTCCCTCCGTGCGCAAGCGGATCGCCGCAAGTACCAAGAGGACATGAAGCGCACATTGGAGCGCCAGAAGAATTTGGATCTCAAGCAGGCCATGGTCACCGATATCCGCCTGGAGAACGGCCGCGTGGCGGAGGTGGTCACGCGGCTGGGCGCGGTGTACCGGGTCAAGGCGGTGGTCATTGCCTCGGGAACCTATCTCAATGCCCGGGTCATCACCGGCGAGTGCGCCTATGAATCAGGCCCCGACGGCATGCACGCGGGACTCTTTCTCACCGAACGCCTGGAGGCAATGGGGCTTCGGATGCGCCGCTTTAAGACCGGTACGCCGCCCCGGGTCAATGCCCGCAGCGTGGACTTTGACGAGATGGAGGTGCAGCCCGGCGACGAGGATCCCCAGCCCTTTTCCTTCTCCACAGCGGAGGCGCCCCGGAACAGAGCCTGCTGCTATCTCACCTATACCAACGAGAAAACTCACGAGATTATCCGCCGGAATTTTGCCCGCAGCCCGCTTTTCAACGGCACCATCGAGAGCGTGGGTCCCAGGTACTGTCCCTCCATTGAGACCAAGATCCACCGCTTTCCCGAGAAGACCCGCCACCAGCTCTTCATTGAGCCCTGCGGCCTGGGCACCGACGAGCTCTATATCCAGGGCTTGAGCTCGTCCCTTCCCGAGGATGTGCAGCTTGAAATGCTCCATACCATCCCCGGCTTAACCCACGCCGAGATGATGCGCCCGGCCTACGCCATTGAGTATGACTGCATCGATCCCACGGAGCTATTGCCCACATTGGAGAGCAAAAAAATTCCCGGCCTCTACGGCGCGGGACAGTTCAACGGCTCTTCGGGCTATGAGGAGGCGGCGGTGCAGGGCTTCGTAGCCGGCGCCAATGCGGCACTTCAGGTGCAGGGGCGGGAGCCTCTCATTCTCCAGCGCTCCGATGGTTATATTGGCATTCTCATTGATGACCTGGTCACCAAGGGAACCGAGGAGCCCTACCGGGTGATGACCTCCCGGTCGGAGTATCGCCTGCTCCACCGCCAGGACAATGCTGATGCGCGCCTGAGCGCCATTGGCCTGCGCCTGGGACTGGTGAGCGAGGCGCAGTATCAGGCGGTGTGCGAGAAATACGAAGCGGTTGCCCGGGAGATTCAGCGCCTGGAAAGCTGCGGTGTGGCAGAGAGCGAGGCACTCAACGCGCTCCTTTTGTCACACGGTACCACACCGGTCTCCGGCTCTGCCCGTATGGCGGATCTGGTGCGGCGCCCGCAAATTGGCTATGACCTTTTGGTGCCCTTTGACCCCACCAGGCCAGCGCTGTCCAAGGCAGTCCGGGAGCAGGTGGAGATCCAGCTCAAGTATGCCGGCTATATTGCCCGGCAGGAGAAGCAGGTGGCGGAGTTTCAAAAGGCCGAGGGACGGCGCCTGCCGCCCGATGCCGACTATACGGCCATTCAAGGTCTTCGCCTGGAGGCGCGGCAAAAGCTCCAGGAGATGCGCCCGCTCTCCATTGGCCAGGCCAGTCGAATCTCCGGCGTCAGCCCTGCCGACGTGGCGGTGCTGCTCATCTGGCTGGAGCAGCAGAAATAAATAGAACCCGGCGTCTGCTGCTTGCTGCAGACGCCGGGTCAGCGTGTCGAAAAACTTCCGATAGCGGGAAACAAGCCTCGCAGAGTTTCGCCGCATCTCCGCGCCAAGAGCCGCCGCAAGCGGCGGTTGCGCTCCGAAACGCGCCTGCGGGCGCAGGCAGCGGCGAAATAAAATTAAAATCGCGATTTCCGGGGACATGCGCATCGGAAATCGCACTTTACACCCCAAAAGGTTCGACAGCTTTTCGAAGAAAACCGAGAACCTTTTGGGGTGCAATCCCCTTTGTCAAAAAAGCAACGCTTTTTTGACAGTCTGACCCGGCGTCTGCTGCTTGCTGCAGACGCCGGGTTTTGTTATCCGTTGAGTTCTTGAAGGGTCGGCATGGCGGGGATGGCGCCGGGACGGCTGGTGGTGATGCTGGCGGCCTTATTGGCAAAGGCCACCACGTCGTTGAGCTGATCCTTGGTGAGGGCTTTGAGATCGTCAAAGCGGACCAGGCGGGAGAGTGCGGCGCCAAAGAACGTGTCGCCTGCGCCGTTGGTATCGGCCACTTTGCAGGGAACGCCGGGCACTGTCCCGGTGAGATCCCCCAGCCGGTAGTAAGCGCCGTGGGAGCCCAAGGTGAGCAGGATCAAGGTGATACCCTGGGCAGCCAGCAAGGCCGTGCCCTGGGCGGGGTCGCTGGAGCCGGTGAGGAGGGGAAGCTCCTCATCGGAGATTTTGAGAATGTCGGCCAGGGGCAGGACAGCCTTCATCTGGGCAAGCGCCGTCTCCTCATCCGGCCAGAGGCTGGCGCGGTAATTGGGATCATAGCTCACCAGCTTGCCCATCGCCTTGGCGCGCTTGGCGGTCTCGATGGTGGCGCTGCGGGCAGGCTCAGCCACTAGGCTCACCGAGCCAAAGTGCACGAGCTTCGTCTTTGCAAGAAGCTCCTGCGGCACATCATCCGCCGTGAGCATCACATCGGCGGTGCGGTCACGGTAAAAGCAGAAGCTGCGTTCGCCCCGTTCATCTACACTGACCACTGCCATGGTGGTGCGCTTTGTTGGATCAACGGCCATGGCGCTCACATCCACGCCGTTGTCCAGGAGCGTCTTGCGCAAAAATGTACCAAAGCTGTCATCTCCCACTTTGCCAATAAAAGCGGTGGAAGCGTCCAGCCGCGAGGCTGCCACAGCCAGGTTTGCCGGCGCACCGCCGGGATTGGCGGAAAATTGGGGGATACCCGCCGGGCTTATGCCAGTCTGGGTGAAGTCGATGAGAATTTCGCCGATTGCAATGAGATCCATAGTGCTCCTCCTACTCTTTGCCGGGTCAGTTTTTTCCATTATAGAGCGAGAAACGGTGTTCGTAAATAGGGCATCGGATCATAGAGCCGTTTCCAACAGCTGCCGGGTATAGGCGTTGCGGGGGACTAACATACCATTTGGATCCAGCGGTAGATCGGCCGCAGGGCTTCGCCGCGGCTCTTGCCAGGGCACTCTCGGGGTGGATAGAATGTGTAAAAAACCCGCCCGGTGAGGGGCGGGAAGGGAAGCAAATTATTTGGCGATTTTCTGTCGGGCAAGAGCTTTTTCCAGCCAATTCTTGCCGTCCACAAACCGGGAGACAATGAAAGAGACCACATAGTCGCCGGCGGAGTTAATCATGGTTGCGGGCGGATCCACCAGGTTGCCGATGGTCACCAGGATGGGGAAGGCCAGCTCCATCTGGGTGGGGAAGAAGATGGAGCAGATGATGTACTCGCCGATGTAGCCGCCGCCGGGCACGCCGGACATGCCAACCGAGGAGAGTACAGCCACCAGAATGACCTTGATGAGCATGCCGATGCCCTCAAAGGGAACGCCGAACACGCCGAAGACGAAGGCAATTTTCAGTACGCAGGAGAAGCAGGAGCCGTCCATATGCATGGTGGCGCCCAGAGGCAGCACCATGTCGGAGACATCCTTGGAGATGCCGGTGTCCTCAGCCGCTTCCATGTTGGTGGGAATGGTGGCCACGGAGGAGCAAGTGCCCAGCGACACCATGGCAGGGCGGAGGATGTGGCGGAACATTTCACGCGGGCCATGCTTGCCTCCGCCGAAGAGGGCGAAGAGGGGGAAGGCGGTGAAGACATAGACCACGCAGAGGGGATAGTACACCGCCATGGCGCGGCCATAGTCGGCAGTAATCTGCGGGCCATAGGTGGCCACCAGATTGGCAAAGAAGCCGAAGAAGGCGATGGGGGCGTAGTAGGTGATAATCTTGACGAACTTCATCATCACGTTGGCCAAGTCGTCCAGCCATTTGCCTACCACGGTGTCCTTGCCGCCGTTGAGGTTGACAGCGAAGCCGAAGAGCAGGGAGAAGACAATGAGAGGCAGCATGGCCTTGCGGCTCAGAAGGCTCACAAAGTCCTCGGCGGTGAAGAAGTTGACAATCATCTGCGAGAGGGTGGCGTATTCGCCCAGCTCTTCAGCGGGGATGTTCTGCCAGGGCACGAGAACAGGGGGGATGAGGCGCATGAGCACGTACATGATGGCGGCGGCGATGGCGCCTGTGACCACGAAGGTGCCGATGGTGACGCCCATGATTTTACCGGCGCGCTTGCGGCTGCCCATATTGGCCACGGCACCGGCGATGGACGCGAAGACCATGGGCACCACGATGCAGAACATCATGTTGATGAACACCGTGCCCAAAGGCTCGAGCACCTTGGCGCCGGAACTCTCCTCAGTGGCGGGGAACAGGGCGCCCACCACGCAGCCGGCCACAATGGCAACTAGCATGGCCGAGAGCAGGCCGTAATTCTTGAGCCAGCTGGATTGCTTGCGATGCGTTGACATAGTATCTTCCTCCTTATATTCCGCCCGCGCTCTCTTACCGCGGACACGGAATATTCGATGATGGGTACTATTATACACAAAAACCCCGGGGAGGTAAATCCCTTCTTTTCGCAAATCCTCCCAAAACGTGACGGCGCCAAGGCATTGCTTTTACTTGACGCGCCGGAAAAAGGGTGATACAATAATGCCGCAGCATCTGCCGCTGTGATGGAATGGTAGACATAGCGGACTTAAAATCCGCCTGAAGCGATTCAGTACCGGTTCGAGTCCGGTCAGCGGCACCACGTCGGAGCAAAGTCCGCTTTGCTCCGACGTCTTTTTATGCTCACGGCAAAAAAATGACGTCATCCGCCCGCTCCCTTGCTCCTCCTCTCCAAATCGAACCCGCTTCGCTGGGCTTCGATTTGGCTTTGGGTGCAGACATGAACTGTTGAATGTTCCCCCAAAATTCACGCCTATTGGGTGTGGATTTTTTGGTGCCGCCGATCCCAGCCGCGGAGCATCGTTCAATGCCCGTCAGAGTTGGGAACTCCATCTCGACGAAGCCGCCGATTCATGGTATACTAAATATAATAATCTCAAAAACTGGAGTGTCTGACGCATGACGAAAATTCTGTTCATCTGCCACGGCAACATCTGCCGCAGTCCCATGGCGGAGTTTGTGATGAAGCAGCTGGTCAGGAAAGCCGGGTTGGAGCAATCCATCTATGTTGCCTCGGCTGCCACCAGCACCGAGGAAATCGGCAATCCGGTCTATCCGCCAGCCCGCCGCAAGCTAAAGGAGCACGGGATCGACTGCTCGGGCAAATGTGCCCGGCAGCTGCAGAAGCGCGACTACCGGGAATTTGATCTGCTCATCGGGATGGATCGCGCCAATCTCAGGAATATGGCGCGGATCTGCGGCGGCGACCCCGAAGGCAAGATGCACCTGCTCCTGGACTTCACAGATCGCCCCGGGGAGGTGGCCGATCCATGGTATACCGGCGATTTTGACGCCACCTGGCGGGATGTGGAGGAAGGCTGCCGGGGGCTGTTGGAGAAGATCAAGAAATAAAGAAAGGACGGAAAAACATGGGCGATTCTATTTTGTACTTTCCCCAAAAGGAATTGGAAAACCTGGATTTGAAGGAAATGTCCTTGGAGGACTTGGTGGCGCTGCAGGAGAAGCTCATGGAACGTATGGGCGCCCTTTCGGAGATCGAGCCTGAGGATATGGACAGCGAGGCGTTCGAACAATGGTCGGAAGCATATGAAAAGCTGGAGGATCTGGCCGACGACGTGGCCGACCTTCTCGGTTAAAGAGGATGCGGCTGCTCATCGATGCTGACGGCTGCCCGGTGGTGGCGCTTGCGGTAGCTGAGGCAAAGGCACGGGGGATCCCGTGCCTCATCCTTTGCGATACGGCGCATGAGATGGAGCACCCCGGCGCCGAGACGGTGGTGGTCTCTAAGGGGGTGGACAGCGTGGACTTTGCGCTTTTGCGCCGGCTGGCACCCGGAGACATTGTCATTACCCAGGACTATGGCCTGGCGGCACTCTGCCTTGCCCGCCGTGCCTGGGTATTGGATCAAAATGGACGCGCCTATACTGAGGAAAATATTGACGCCCTCTTGACCTTCCGTGAGGCAGCCGGGCGTATTCGCCGTGGCGGCGGACGGCTCAAGGGCACCTCCAAACGAAAGCGGGAACAGGATACCGCCTTCCTCCAAGCGTTGCGCCAAATTCTGGACGATGTGGGAAAAACGGAAGGAAATCGGTAATTTTCCCCTTTACAGACGGCTGGAACATCTGTATAATAGTCTTTAACTGTGAATAAGGCGTGGTATTGATTTATGAGTATGATTGAATTTGACGATTATAAGACAAAGCTCCATAATATCCGTCCCAAGCTGGACGAGTTGTCGGATTCTTTGAATCTGAATGCCTGCCGGGAGGAGCATGAGCGGCTCCAGGCGCAGATCGAGTCCCCCGGCTTCTGGGACGACCAGGAAACCTCCCAGAAGGTGATGAAGCGCTCTCGCCAGCTGGAGGCTAAGATGGAGCGCTATGCCCATATGGTCTCCCAGTGGGACGACATGATGACCATCTGCGAGATGGCCATTGAGGAAAATGACGAGTCTATGCTCGACGAGCTGAAGACCAGCTATGAAGACCTGGAGAAGAAGATGGAGGAGGCGCGTCTTGAAACGCTCCTCACCGGTGAGTACGACGGCAACAATGCCCTGGTCTCCTTCCAGGCAGGCGCCGGCGGCACCGAAGCCCAGGACTGGTGCCAGATGCTCTACCGGATGTATACCCGCTGGGCGGAGCGCCACGGCTATACCTATAAGATTCTCGACTATCTCGATGGCGATGAAGCCGGCCTCAAATCTGCCAGCATTATGATCGAGGGTGCCAATGCCTACGGCTTCCTCAAGAGCGAGTCCGGCGTCCATCGCCTGGTGCGCATTTCGCCCTTTGACGCTGCAGGCCGCCGCCACACCTCCTTCTCCGCGGTGGAAGTGATTCCCGAGATCACCGATGATGTAGAAGTGGAGATCCGCCCGGAGGATATTGAAATGCAGGTCTATCGCTCCTCCGGTGCCGGTGGCCAGCATATCAACAAGACCTCCTCGGCCGTGCGCCTCATCCACAAGCCCACGGGCATTGTGGTCTCCTGCCAAACCCAGCGCGATCAGTTCCAGAACAAGGAGACCTGTATGCGCATGCTGCGCTCCAAGCTCATGGAAATCAAGGAGCGGGAGCACTTGGAGAAGATTTCCGACATCAAGGGCGTACAGCAGAAGATCGAATGGGGCAGCCAGATCCGCTCCTATGTCTTCATGCCCTACACTCTGGCCAAGGACACCCGTACCGGCTATGAGATGACCAACATCAACGCCGTCATGGACGGCGACCTGGACGGCTTCATCAACGCCTACCTCACCTGCGCCGCCACCGGCCAGTGGGCGACAAAGTAAGACTTTTTTCAAATTTTCCCTTGCAATCTAGCCCTTGTTGTGGTATGATACCATTTGCGATAAAACGGATTACAGCTTGCCGTCGGCCGAAGGAACGGGCACGGAAGCATGAAAATTGGAGGAAATATGGAAGTTCTGCATCTCATTCTCACCATTATTCAGGTTCTTGCCGCCGTTGCACTGGTCGCCATTGTTATGCTCCAGTCTGGCAAGAGCGCCGGTCTGTCCGGTGCCATCGCCGGCTCTTCCGAGGGCTTCATGTCCAAGAACAAGGGCTCTACGCTGGACGCCAAGCTGGCCAAGTTCACCAAGTGGATTGCTGTGGTGTTCCTGGTGCTCACCTTTGTACTGAACCTGTTCTAATTTGCCTTAAAAAACCCGGTTGGATGTCCAACCGGGTTTTTGCTGTATTCAGGTGGCTTTGCGCCGCTTTCCCAGGGCGTACCATACCACCACGGCCAAGCCCTCCAGGAGATAGATGCCCAGGAAGATCTGGTTTCGCAGCTTCGCAAGATCGAGTGCTTGGCGCGCTTGGTCGAAGGTGATCACCTCCACAGGCAAGATGGTATCCTCAGTGGGCTTGTAGCGCAGGAAGCAAATTCTGTGATTCTGCACCGTAAAGCTGCTGACAGTTTTGCCCTTGATGTTGGTGATGACAATATTGCTTCCGTAGCTGTTCATCATAGGGCGTGTGATTACGCCGTCGGAAGAGCGCATTGTGAGCTGCTGGCGCTCTGACGCCGTAAGAGGCACTTCGTCTTGCCACCAGCGTGTTTCCACGGTAGCGACAAATTCCGCCTCCTGGTCGTAGACCGTGCCATGCATCATCTTTGCCGGCGTCCACAATAGTGTGGCTGCCGCATGGGATGCCGCCGTCACCGCGACAAGGATGAAAAGTACCAGAGCAGCACGGTTTTTCCGGCGATGGCTGCGAAGCAGCGCCTGGGCTTGGACTTCCGCCAGGGAGAATACGCCCTTTTTGAGGAGCAGCGGATTGAGGAAATGGCATACAACCAGGGACAGCAGCGCCAAGATTCCACCACTCAAAATGCCCGTTGCCCAATACAGGCTGCAGACGTAGCTGGTGGAGAGGAGAAGGGCTTGAGAGAGAACGCGGCTCCAGGCCGTCAGCCCATTGCCGGCGTATCCCCAGATGACGCCCAGCAAAAAAAGACTAAAGCCGAGGGAGAACTCTGTGAGGCGGAGAATGCGGTATTTCCACGCGCCCACTGTGATGCCGTCCAGCGTTTCATCAGAGAGGGAGAGCCAGGCGCTGTTCCAAAAGACGATTTGAAACACGACGCCCAGGAGCACGAATGCCGCGCCCAGCCAAAAGCCCAGGGTGCGCTGGTAAAAGGCATCCGTGGCTGCAACCGCGGCGAAGAGCCCCAAGAGAGAGGCGGATGCGGCGAGCAGGGTACGGCTTTTATATTGAGAGAGCGTCTTTTTGAGGATCCACTGCCGCTGCTTTTCCGCCTTGGCCGTGGTGTTGGAACTGGGTTCTGCTTCGGAAGCGTTGGCGCGGGCGCCGCGCAGAAGCTCGTCGCAGGTGACACCGAAGATTTCCGCGATTACCGGGATGAGGGCGAGATCCGGCGCACATTCGTCGCGCTCCCAACGGCTCACGGCCTTGTCTGATACGTGCAGCAGCTCCGCCAAATCCTTTTGGGTCATGCCGCTGGCTTTGCGCAGTGCGGAGAGAAACGAACCCATGGTTTTCTTTTCCATGTAAGCCACCTCCTTGTGGTTTCTGGCTTCATTCTACCTGGTCGAGAGAAAAAAAGCCAGCCCATGGAGATAGAATGACTCTCGCAAAGCGAGAAATACGGGGAAAGCGCAAAAAAGCGCGGGAATGGAGCCGACCATTCCCGCGCTTTTGCAGGTTACACCGTGGGATACTCGCCATCCCAGAGCACCTTGCGGAACTTCATGGGATCGGTGTTGCCTTCGGTGGAGAAGAGCAGCACCTGGCTGAACCGGTCGAGACCCAGGTAGTCCCGAAGATCCTTGTATTCGTCGGTCTCCATCAATGCCGCGATAAGACCCATGCCAACGGCGCCGGATTCGCCGGAGATCACCGTGGGATCGCCCTTCACCGGCACGCCCAGCATCCGCATGCCTCGGGCGCTGACCCAGTCGGGGCAGGAGACGAAGGCGGAGACGTGGTTTCTCAGGATATCCCAGGAGATGATGTTGGGCTCGCCGCAGGCAAGACCGGCCATGATGGTTTTGAGATCACCCTCGACGATTCGAGGGTTGCCGTCGCCGGCCAAAGCACCCTCATAGAGACAGTCGGCAGCGCGAGCCTCCATGACGATGAACTTGGGCGGATCATTGGGGAAGAGGTTGGTGAAGAAGCCGACCACCGCGCCGGCCAGGGAGCCGACGCCGGCCTGGATGAATACATGGGTGGGACGATTCACGCCGATTTGCCGCATCTGCTCAGCGGCCTCGCTGGCCATGGTGCCATAGCCCTGCATGATCCAGGTGGGGATCTCCTCGTAGCCCTCCCAGGCAGTGTCCTGGACAATGACGCCATGGTGGGTGGCAGCTGCCTCGGCAGCGGCCATGCGAACGCATTCGTCGTAGTTCACGTCCTCAATGGTCACCTGGGCGCCTTCCTTGGCGATGTTCTCAAAGCGCGCCTGGCTGCTGCCCTTGGGCATATGTACCACAGCCTTCTGCCGCAGCTTGTGCGCTGCCCAGGCCACGCCGCGGCCATGGTTTCCGTCGGTGGCGGTGAAGAAGGTTGCCTGGCCAAACTCCCGCTCCAGCTCTTCACTGGTGAGGTAGTCGTAGGTCATCTCGGCCACGTGCCGCCCCATCTGGTGGGCGATGTAGCGTGCCATGGCGAAGGAGCCGCCCAATACCTTGAATGCGTTGAGACCAAAGCGGAAGGACTCGTCCTTGACGAACAGGCCGCCCAGACCCAGATACTGCGCCATGCCGTCAAGCCGAGCCAGGGGCGTGATGGAATATTGGGGGAAACTGGAGTGGAAATATCGTGCCTTGGCCACCTCGTGAAGCGCCATAATGGGGAGGTTTTTGTCCGCGCTGGGGGGCATGTGATTGTCAATCCATTTGATTTTCTCTTTCATATTGAATCTCCTGCGCATAAAAATTTTTTAGCACAAATGAATTTTCTTTGTCGTCAAGAAAAGCATACCATAAATTCCTGGAAAGTCAAGAGTGCGGCGGGAAAATTTCCGAGAATCGGAAATGAAAACGTTGCCAAGTTGAATTGTAAAATGTGCATAAAGAAATGATGACAAATGGCACTGTTATTGATTTTTCTCACAATTCCAAGTATAATAATGAACGTGAACAACAGGTTCCTTGTCCCATTTTTGATGAAGGAGGGGAGATAGTATGCAGCCAACGGACAAACACTACCAGGATTATGTGCAGATCCTGCGGGAAGAGCTTGTCCCGGCCATGGGGTGTACGGAGCCCATTGCCATTGCCTATGGAGCGGCTAAGGCACGGGAAGTGCTCGGCAGCATTCCTGAGCGTGTCTTGGTGGAGGCCAGCGGCAATATCATCAAGAACGTCAAGAGCGTTGTCGTCCCCAATACCGGCGGCCTTCACGGCATTGAGGCATCTGCGGCAGCGGGCATTGTAGCCGGTAAGGCAGACTTGATGCTCGAAGTCATTTCCCAGGTGACCGACGCGGAAAAGGATGCCATCCGTGATTACATGGCCACTCACAAGATTGAGGTTCGCCCGGCGGAAGGGGATATCGTCTTTGATATCATTCTCACGCTCTGGGCAGGGGAGGACAGCGTCAAGCTGCGCATCTCGGACTTCCACACCAACATCGTCTATATCGAGAAGAATGGCGAGGTGCTGCTGGAAGCCGGACACAGCTGCGCGGAGACGCCCACCGAGGCGCTCACCGATCGCAGCTTCATGTCGGTGGAGGGCATTCTCGAGTTTGTGGAGACCATGAACGTGGACGATGTCCGGGAGATGGTGGAGCGGCAGATCGACTACAACTACGCCATCGCCGAGGAGGGCATTCGAAACGACTGGGGCGCTAATATCGGCTCGGTGCTGCTCCGGCACAATGGGGACGATGTGGCCACCCGCGCCAGAGCCATGGCGGCTGCTGGCTCCGATGCCAGAATGAGCGGCTGTGAGATGCCGGTCATCATCGCCTCGGGCAGCGGCAACCAGGGAATCACGGCTTCGGTGCCGGTGATTGTCTTTGCTAAGGCACTGGGCGTGGATCACGATACCATGGTGCGTGCCGTCACCCTTTCGGATCTCCTGACGATCCATTTAAAAACGGGCATTGGCCGTCTCTCGGCCTACTGCGGCGCGGCCAGCGCCGGCTGCGCCAGCGGCGCCGCCATTGCCTGGCTCCACGGCGGCGGCTATGCGGAGATCGCCCATACCCTGGTCAACTCCCTTGCCACCATCTCCGGCATGGTCTGCGACGGCGCCAAGCCCTCCTGCGCGGCCAAGATTGCCCTGGCGGTGGAGACGGGTCTCCTGGGCTACCATATGTACCAGGATGGCCAGCAGTTCTATGGCGGCGAGGGTATCGTCACCAAGGGCGTTGAGAACACCATCCGCAATGTCGGCCGTCTGGGACACACGGGCATGCGGGAAACGGACAAGGAAATTATTCGCATTATGACTGGATTATAAGAGAAATTTGGAGGAAAAGAAAGATGAAAGTATTGAAGAGTCTCCCGTTCCGCCTGTTGGTGGGCGTGGTGCTGGGTATTGTGGTGGGTCTTCTGATCCCCGATGTCTCCAAGATGACGCCTGAGCAGGCAGCCCTTCCCAGTGCGGTGCTGCAGATCATCGTGACTGTGAAATTTATCCTCAATCAGCTGATCTCCTTCTGCGTGCCGCTGATTATCATCGGCTTTATCGCGCCTTCCATTGTGAAGCTGGGCTCTAACGCCTCCCGGATGCTGGGCATTGCGCTGATTCTGGCCTATGTCTCCTCTCTGGGTGCCGCCCTCTTCTCCATGGGCGCCGGTTTTGCCATCATCCCCAGCCTGAACATCGTCTCCACCGTGGAGGGTCTGAAGGAAGTCCCCGAGGCGATTTTCCAGCTGGAGATCCCCGCCATCATGAGCGTCATGAGCGCCCTGGTGTTCTCTATTCTAATCGGCCTGGCTGCCACCTGGGTCAAGGCAAAGACCATTTCCAGCGTACTCCAGGAGTTCCAGGATATCGTGTTGAAGATCGTCACCAAGGTTATCATCCCCATCCTGCCCATCTTCATCGCCTGCACCTTCTGCACGCTGTCCTATGAGGGCACCATCACCAAGCAGCTTCCCATCTTCCTCATTGTCATCATCATTGTCATGATCGGCCATTACATCTGGCTGGCGCTGCTCTATGGCCTTGCCGGTGCTTATTCCAAGACCAACCCCATCGAGGTGGTCAAGCACTATGGCCCGGCTTACCTCACCGCTGTGGGCACCATGTCTTCCGCTGCCACCCTGGCCGTTGCCCTGCGCTGCGCCAAGAAGGCCACGACCCTCCGCGGCGACATGGTGGACTTTGGCATTCCGCTCTTTGCCAACATCCATCTCTGCGGCTCTGTTCTGACGGAAGTCTTCTTCGTCATGGTGGTCTCCAAGATCCTCTACGGCGCGCTGCCGGCACCCGGCACCATGGTGCTCTTCTGCGTGCTGCTGGGCGTGTTCGCAGTCGGCGCTCCCGGCGTCCCCGGCGGCACGGTCATGGCCTCTCTGGGTCTCATCATCTCCGTCCTGGGCTTCGATGATACCGGCACGGCTCTGATGCTCACCATCTTCGCCCTGCAGGATTCCTTCGGTACCGCTTGCAACGTCACCGGAGACGGCGCTTTGACCCTGATCCTCACCGGCTACGTCAAGAAGCACAACATCAAGGAAGAAAAGATCGACTTTGCCATGTAAGGCTGTACGCAAAAACCGCGTCCTCACCGGGACGCGGTTTTTGTATCCCGAAAACCATATGATTGTTGCGTAATTCCGGTATACAAAAAACATCCGCCGACGATTGTCAGCGGATGTTTTATGGTGGAGACTACTGGACTCGAACCAGTGACCTCATGCGTGTGAAGCATGCGCTCTAACCAGCTGAGCTAAGCCTCCGTAACTTGCTTCGTTATTATACACGATGGTTTCAAAAAAAGCAAGTCTTTTTTTCAGAGATTTTCGTTTTTTTCTACCAGCTCTTTGAGGTGGGCGAAAAGTGCGGGATCCCGGCGCTTGACGATCACCGGATGGCGCTTCTCGTCGAGGAAGCAGTGGCTGGAGGTGCCGTCGGCGGAGAGAACGCCGCTACTGTGGAAGCGCACCTCATAGCGGTAATCCATGCGCACGCCGTTGAAGGAGGTGAGGTAGGCGTAGATGTCCATGAGATCGTCGTACTTGGCGGACACATGATAGCGGCAGCTTACGTCCACCACCGGCACAATGAGGCCGGTTTTTTCCATCTCCCGGTAGTTGAGCCCCACCTGGTCGAGAAAGTCCAGCCGGGCTTCTTCAAACCAGCGGATGTAGTTGGAGTGATGGACAATGGCCATTTGATCGGTCTCATAGTAATTGACGCGACGGGAATAGGGACGGTATTCCATGGCGGCAGCCTCCTTATTCATAGCGCCCTACAATGACGCTGGAATTTTGACCTCCGAAGCCGAAGGCGTTGGACATGGCATAGCGGATCTCCGCTTGACGCGCCTGGTTGGGGATGAAGTCCAGGTCACAAGCGGGATCGGCAACTTCATAGTGGAGCGTGGGGGGCAGGATGCCGGTCTCCACGGCTTTCACACAGGCAATCACTTCTGTGATACCGCCGGCACCCAT
>DSTMR04002__coassemble_1206_pt1 | contig 18788 bp, 19 predicted proteins | sample DSTMR04002__metabat2_high_PE_040 | metagenome-assembled genome bin DSTMR04002 | reverse complement strand
CCGAATAGCCGTACCAATCCACGTACTTCTCCCGCTTGAGCTCATCGAACATCAGGGTAAACTGGTGGAAGAAGGTGGTATAGCGGATGACGTTCACGTAGGGGTGCTCGGCGATGAACTTTCTGAGTCGTTCCATGGTGAATTTGTGCGTTTTGGGCTGACGGACGTCAAAGGTGATCTGGTGCTCAAAGTCCTTCCAGTCGTTGGTGACGGCGTTGTACATGTGCACCGGATCCCAGATGAGATAGGCGAGGAAGCTGACGGTGTAGTCGTGATAGCTTTCCGGATGGGAGATGACCACGCAGCCGCTTTCGGCGTCATAGTGCCACTGGTCGGGATCGACCACGGTACCGGCGGTGCGATCCACCACCTCCCACCAGCGCCGGATATCATCGCGGGTGTTGACCATCATCAGCTCATCGCTGATGCCTTTCATCAGCGGGATGGAGAGAGCGTCACCCGTGGCGGTGTAGAATCCGGTCATGATATAGCACTGCTGCACCTCGTCGGGGTTGGCCTTTGCCCAGGCGTTGTCCTTGCGGGTGGTGTAGTAGGTGGAATAGACCTTTGCATCCACATCCTTGAGGGCTTCGGGGAAGTCAGTGCCGTCGCAGTCGCGGATGGCGTCGGCACCCCAGCGCTTGAGAATTTCCAGGGTTTCGGGCACTACGTCCACATCCGTGGGAATGGTGACGCGCCCCCGATTTTGTAACATGTCGCTCATTGCAGTCTCCTTTTCATTACCGTTTGGGATCCTCAAAGGGCTTATTATAGAGCAACAGCGCCGTGAGGAGTAAAATCAGGCCGACGATCATAATGATCAGACCACTCATTTTGCCGGTCATGGTCCACCCGAAAATCACGAGTCCCATCCCCGCCAAGAAGAAAATCAGCATCAGAGCCGCCCGAAGGGGCATATGTTCTTTCCAAAATTTCATAGAGCACCTTATCCTTTCAGTCCGCCGACGGTCATGCCCTGGATGAGCTTCTTCTGCACGCAGATATAGAGGATCAGCGTGGGCAGCATCACCAGCACGAGGCCGGCGTACATGGTGCCGTACTGCGCGGCAGACTGCTGCGCCTGCATCAGGTTGAGGAGGCCGACAGGCAGCGTCTTGGCGCCGGTGGCGGAGCTCATCAAGGTCATGGAGATGATGTACTCGTTCCAGAAGGAGAGGAAGTTAAAGAGGATAATGGTGATGATGGAGGGCTGCGCCATGGGGAAGATGATCTTAATCATGGTGCGGCCATAGCCGGCGCCGTCGATGTAGGCGGCCTCCTCATAGTCATGCGCCAGGGTGGCGAAGTAGCCCGAGAGGAGGTAGATGGTAAAGGGCAGCGCCGTGGCGGCATAGACAATGGCGAGAACCACCAGATTGTTGAGGAGGAACGAGGTTCCGAAGGTGTTCTTGAGGAAGGTGTCACCGTCGCGGAGCATCAGGAAGATGGGCACGACAATGTAGTTGACATTGATGAAGAGGCCGGCCATAAAGGCGGTGTTGAGGAACTTTCCGCCCCAGAACTTGAAGCGGGACAGGCAGTAGGCGGCAGGCAGTGCCACCACCAACAGGATGGCCAGTGCCAGAGCAGTCACCAGCACGGAGTTGAGCATATAGTCGCCCATCTTCGCGGTGGTCCAGGCGTTGACAAAGTTCTGCCAATAGAAGCCCAGGGGCAGCGTCCAGGGATTGCCGTAAAACTCGCTGTTCTGCTTGATGGAGGCCATAAAGACCCACAGAACCGGGACAATGATACTCACGGCCAGCAGGATGAGTACCAGGTAGATAAACGCCCTGTAGAGCTTATCGCTGGAGTGGTTTTTTCGCTTTTCCATTTCGTTCACAGCCAGAGCCTCCTCTCAGAATTCCAGGGGGGTACGCTTGGTAACCTTGTTCACCAGCGCCGAGAGGAGGAAGGAGAACAGGAAGATTACCACGCCAATGGCCATGGAGTAGCCATAGAGGCCGGCATCCTTCTGGCCGTACATATAGGAGAGTGCGACCTCGGACGCGCCGTTGGGGCCGCCGCTGGTCATGGCCTTGACGAAGAGGAAGGCCATGTTGATGGTAGAGATAATGAAGAAGGTGAGGGTGGTGCGGATATTGGTCCAGATCAGGGGAATGGTGATCTGGAAGAACTGGGTGATGCGTCCGGCGCCGTCCAGACCGGCGGACTCATAGAGGCTCTGGGGCACGGCGGCCATGGAGGCCATGTACATGACCATGTAGTAGCCGATGGCCTGCCAGACCATGGCGATGATCAGGCTCACCATGACGAGATTTTCACCCTTCCACAGGATCGTCACGGTTTCACCCTTGAACATGGAGAGAATGCTGTTGAGCATGCCGTTCTCAGGCTGATAGATGGCCGAGAAGATACCGGAGATGACGACCACGGAGAGGATGTTGGGAATGTAGAAAACCACCCGCAGGAACTCCTTGCAGCGGATTTTCTCCCGGGTGAGGATGCCGGCGAATATGAGCGCCAGGGCGAAGGTGATGATGGTGACCACCACGATGAGGAGAATGGTGTTCTGCATGGAGCGGATGAAGTTGGCGTCGGAGATCAGGGACTTGAAGTTATTGAAGCCGACGAAGGTCTCCGTGGGGGAGTAGGCACCCCGCTCATAGAGGGACATGCGGAACACGTTCAGCGTGGGATAGATCATGAAGATGACAAACAGGATGACAGCAGGCGCGACACAAAGGAAAATAAACCGGCTGCGACCTTTGTTCTTTTCCACGAGCGCAGCTCCTTTCCGAACAATTTAGGATTAGGATCTCTTTCTTCTCATGGGGATTGGGGGACGCTGAGCAGGCGCTCATCGTCCCCCAAGACGGTACGGCAAATTCAATTATGCGAGGTTGGCTCTCATCTGATCGCTGGCGGTCTTGATGCCGTTGATCCAGTCATCCTTGGTGATGGAGCCGGAGACCAGGCTGTTGACGGGATCGAAGAACACTTCGCGCACGGTGCCGAGACCGGCAACGGACTTGTAAGCGGCGAAGTTGCCCATGGCGGCCTTGGCGCCGTCGTCATAGATGGAGTAGAAGAGCTTGTTGTCGCCCTCGAGGGTGTCGGCGATGCCCAGCACAGGCTGGATGGCGCCATACTTGGCAAAGATCTCGCAGGCCACATCGCTGTACATGAAGGCCACGAACTGCTTGGCGGCGTCAGGGTTCTCCGCGCCGGCGGGGATCCACATCTGCTCGAACCAGGTGTAGCTGTAGCGGTCGCCGCCCTCGGTGACGGCGGGCAGAGCGGTCATGCCCCACTCAAAGCCATCGGCGCGGGGCGCCTCGGCCATCTCGCCCACGATCCAGGTGCCGTTGGGCATGAACAGCGCCTTGTTGTCGAGCACCAGCTGCTGGTTCATGGTGAAGTCCTGGTCGTTGGCCTGGGCGGTGGTGATGGGGTTGGTGTAGGAAGCCAGCTTCTCCACGATGTCGAAGCAGGTCTGGGCGGGCTCGGTGTCCCAAATGCCCTCGGTGTAGACGGTGGCTTCGTTGAAGAACTCGGGGCCGCCGGCCGCGTACATCAGCGCATAGAAGAAGGCGTCAAAGTAGCCGGTGGTGGGGTAGGTGAAGAGGTAGATGCCCTCTTCCATGGCCTTGTCGCCCAGCTCCCACATCTCGTCCCAGGTCTGAGGCACTTCCCAGCCCTTTTCCGCAAAGAGACCGGCGTTGTAGAACAGGCCGCAGGGAGAGTAGAACATGGGGGCGAGATAGGTCTTGCCGTCGCCATAGGGGTTGGTGAGGGAGGTCTCGGTGAAGCCGCCGGCAATCTTGTCGGAGACAATGGCGTCCTCGCCGGGCACGGTCATGGAGAGCACATCGGTGATGTCGAGGATGTTCTTATCCTTGATGAACTGCTCGGTCAGGCCGGCTTCACGACCGGTGGCCAGATGGATGACGTCGGGATAGTCGCCGCCCTGCATGGCGGGGCCGATGACGTCTTCCAGGTTGCGGTCGACAACCAGGTCAACGTTGATGCCAGTGGCCTCGGTGAAGGCGTTGGCGATCTCCGTCCAGACATCGGCGCCGTAAGCGGTCTCGATGGCGGCAACCTGGATGGTGGTGGCTTCCGTCGTGTCAGTGGTGTCGGTGGTATCGGTGGTATTAGTGGTGTCGGTGGTGTCGGTGGTGTTGTTGGTGTCGGTGGTGGTGTCGCCGGAATTGTTGGCGCAGCCAGCAAACACGGTGACAACCAGCATCAGAGCGAGGAGCAGCGCAAGGACTTTTTTGAATTTCATTTCTCTACCTCCTGATGATAATAATAATGGGGCACTGAAAGCGGAAGCTGGCTCCGGCGCCTCCAAGGCAAGGAGAAAACGAAGGCGTTGGGAACTGGATCAACCGCTTGATTAATTCCAGTATATCGGCCGTTTGATGGGAATACTTTCAAAAATTGACGCATTTTTGTCAAGATTTATATATTTCGGAACTGCTTCTGGAATTTCATACAATTTCTATAATTTGAAACGACATGATTTATGCAATATAACAACCAGAAATGGATATTAATAGGAAATTATTGATGCGATTCAAATCTGTATGGATGGAATGACAAAAATAAGCTTGAAAATTCCACCAGCTTATGTTAAAATAACGAAAATTAACGGCTGTTGTTTATGCGATCTGACCATAGGAAGAGGGATATGGCTCGGTGAATCAACCTTTACGATCGAACTGCGTCCAGCAGGTTTTGGTGGACAACGCCTTGGAGCAGGTCTTTCCAGACCATTTCCATTTCTCCACCCATTTGCACCGGAGCATCGAGCTGATGATCTGCCTGAGCGGCTGCGTCATCATTCCGATTTTGGGGGAGCCCCATTCCATTTCCGCGGGGGAATATTTGGTGGTATTTCCGGACATTCCCCACAGCAACGATGTGCGGCAAGGCAAATCCCGTGTTCTTCAGACGCATTTTCACAGTCAGTCCTTTCAGCCCGCGTGGAATCCTGCCATGCCCATGTCGGATTCCGCCTTCTCGGTGGAGCTTTCCCTGGGCAACCGTAAATTCTTCCGGGGGAAGAGCTCGCCGCAGCTGGAGGCCTGTGTGCGGGGGCTCCAGGCGGAGCTGGGCGCCCAACGGGATTATGAGAGCGAAATGATCCGGCTGTATCTGGCGCAGATGGGTCTGATCTTTTCCCGGGATCTCATGGCGCAGTCAGAGCAGGAGGGACGCCGGGAGCTCTATGAGAACCCGTACCTGATGGAGGCGGTGCTCTATATCAACGAGCACTTTTGCGACAAGCTCACGGTGAGCGAAGTGGCGCAGGCGGTGGGCGTGTCGGCGCGGTATCTTACCCGCCTCTTTCAAGAGCACCTCAATCTTGGCGTTTCGACTTATATCACATATGTGCGCATCAGCAAGGCCATTGACTTCAAGCACCAGAATCCCCAGTATCCCCTGACGGATCTGGCGTTGGACATGGGCTTTGGCAGCCAACAGCATTTTTCCAAGGTCTTTAAGGAGCGCATGGGGGTATCCCCCAAGAAATATTTCTCCATCGGCACAGTTGTGGATTAACTTCTCCATGAGATGCAGCCTCCCTGCATCTCTTTTTTGCGCCGGTGCGGCAGGGGGCAAGCATGGATTATCAAGCATTTCGGAAAACCTATGGCCTGCGGCTGGACGAGCAGCAGGAAGCGGCCGTGCAGGCACCCGAGGGTGCGGTGCTGCTGCTGGCGGTGCCGGGCAGCGGAAAAACCACGGTGCTGGTGAGCCGGATTGGGTATCTCCTCCACGTCAAGGGCGTGCCGCCTCGGGAAATCCTCACCATGACCTATACGGTGGCAGCCACCAGGGACATGCGGGCGCGGTACGCGTCCTTTTTTGGGGAAGCGGAGGCAGAGCAGTTGGCCTTTCGCACCATCAACGGCGTTTGCAGCCGCATTCTCTATCATTATCAGCGCCTCACCGGGCGAACGGCCTTCTCCCTGCTCAGCGATTTGGGACAGCAGAGCGCGCTTTTGGCGTCCATCTACCGCCAGCAGACCGGCGACTATGCCGGGGAGAGCACCATTCGGGCACTCCAGACCGCCATCACCTATGCTAAAAATCAGATGCTGTCCGCCCAGGAGCTGGAGAAGCAGAAGGTGGAGGGGGAAGCCTTTACGCCCATTTTCCGGGCATACTGTACCGCCATGGAGCGCCAGCGGCTCATGGACTATGACGATCAGATGGTCTATGCCCTGCGAATCCTGCGCCGCTACCCCCAGATTCGAGCGGCCATTCAGTCCCAGTATCGCCATTACCTGGTGGACGAAGCCCAGGATACCTCCAAGATCCAGCATGCGCTGCTCCAGGTTCTGGCACAGGGCGCCGCGAGCGTTTTTATGGTGGGCGACGAGGATCAGAGCATCTACGGTTTCCGGGCGGCCTATCCCCAGGCGCTGACGGAGTTTGAAGCCCGCTATCCCGGCGCAAAGGTGCTCTATCTGGAGCAAAACTACCGCTCTGTGGCGGAGATCGTGGCCGTGGCAGATCGCTTCATTCAGAAAAATACCAGCCGCCGTCCCAAGCATCTCAAAGCCACGCGGGGGAGCGGCGCCCTGCCGCGGGCGGTGGAGGTCTATGACCGGCTGCAGCAGGCTCGCTATCTTGTCAAGGTTGCCGAGGCGCCGGACAAGGAGACGGCGGTGCTCTACCGGGACAATGAGAGTGCCCTGCCCCTCATCGATCTCCTGTCCCGCGGCGGCATTCCCTATCGTACCCGTCCCATGGATGGGAGCTTCTTTTCCAGCCGCGTGGTGCGGGATCTCACGGATCTGCTGCGCTTTTCCCTGGATCCCACCGACGGAGAGCTGTTTCTCGGCTTTTACTATAAGCTGGGGGCGGGGATCAGCCGGGAGCTTGCCCGGCGGGCGGCTTCCCAGCGGGAGATTCCCATGCTGGTGTTTCTCGCCGACTTGGAGGAGACGCCGCCCTACACCCGGCGGCAGTGCCGCGCCCTGAACACCCACTTCACCCATCTGCGGGAGGAGGCGGCCGACCGTGCCGTCTATCGCCTGGTGCACTTTATGGGCTACGGCGATTACCTGCAGGAGCACGGCATGGACGTGGGCAAGGCGGAGATTTTGGAGCTTTTGGGGGCGCAGGAACCGACGGTTTTGCGGTTTCTTGGCCGGCTGCAGGAGCTGGAGGAGATCGCGAGAGCCGGCGGCGGCACAGAGGGGATTGTGCTCTCCACCATCCACGCCAGCAAGGGCTTGGAGTATGATCGGGTAATTCTCATGGACGTGGCCGACGGGATCTTTCCCCGGTCGGTGCCCGCCACCCGCCGCCGGGATGAGGCATGGGAGAGCTACGAGGAGGAGCGGCGGCTCTTCTACGTGGCCATGACCAGAGCCAAGCAGGAGCTGTGGATCATGCGGTTTACCAAGGATACGCGCTACTCCACCTTCGCTGAGGAGGTCTTTCCAAAGCGCAAGGAGGAAAAGCGGCGCAGGCTTCCAGCAGACGGAAAGAAAAAACCGCCTGCCCCACCGGCGGAACTGTTCCAGGTGGGCAAGGCGGTGCGGCACCAAACCTTTGGCCGGGGCGTCATCAAGCAGCGGCGTGGAGATGTGGTGGTGATTCAATTTGACGGGGGAGAGGAAAAGTGGTTTTCCCTGTCCCTGGCGCTGAAGCTACGGCAGCTCACGCTGGAAGGATAAAAAGCGAGGCGGTGTGCCGAAAAACGGCACGCCGCCTTGCTGTGTTTAGGGCAGCACCGCACAATTTGGCAAGAGCATTCGGCCAAAGATTTTGCCTCATACGAAAGTTATAAAAGGGCGGGAATACTGTATGTATTTCCCCCTTTTATAACTGCACGGATGGGGCAAAAGATTGGGCGAAGGCCGCAGACACAATTGTGCGGTGATGCCTTAGGAGAAGCTGTAGATGGCACCCTGGGGACAGGCCTCCATGCAGGCACCGCAGCCGGTGCACTTGCTCTGATCGATGGAGGCAAGGTTGTTTGCCACGGAGATGGCGCCGCTGGGGCAGACCTTTTCGCACTTTTTGCAGCCGATGCAGCCGGTGGAGCAGGCCTTTTTGGTAATGACGCCCTTGTCTTGGCTGCTGCACTTGACGATGGTCTTCACCGTGACAGGCACCAGGGCAATGAGGTGGTTGGGACAGGTTCTGGTGCAGATGCCGCAGCCGGTGCAATCTGAGCGGTTGACCCGTGCCAGGCCGTCCACAATGTGGATGGCGCCCTGGGGACAGGCATTGGCGCAGTCGCCGTAGCCGAGGCAGCCATAGGAGCAGGCGCCGTCACCGGCAAACATGAGATTGACACCGGCGCAGGTGGTGATGCCGGCATAGTCGCACTTCTTCGAGGAATGGACGCAGCCGCCGTTGCAGCGGACGTAAGCACGCTGCTCCACCACGTCTCCGGCATCCACGCCCAGCACGGCGGCAATGCCGGCGGCGGCATTCTGGCCGCCGGGGACGCAGAGATTGGGCGCCACGCCGCCCTGGGAGAGCGCCTGGGCGTAGCCGTCGCAACCCGCGTAGCCGCAGGCGCCGCAGTTGGCGCCGGGCAGGCATTCGCGCACTTTGGTAAACGTCTCATCCACGGGGACGGACATAAACTTGGAGGCGGCGACCAGCATGATGGCGGCCAGAAGACCAATGACGGTCACGGCCAAAATGGGAATGAGGAGTTCCATGGTCACGCCTCCTTAACCGAAGAGATTGGTGATGATTCCCGCGAAGCCAAAGAAGGAGAGGGAGACGATGGCGGCGGAAACCAGGGTGATGGGCAGACCTTCAAAGGACTTGGGCGGCTTGGCCACCGCCACCCGGGAGCGGACGCCGGAGAAGAGCACCATGGCCAGGAAGAAGCCCAGGCCGCAGCCAAGAGAGGTGAGCATAGAGTCGAGGAAATTCAGTCCATCGCGGATGTTGTTCACCGTCACGCCCAGCACCGCGCAGTTGGTGGTGATGAGGGGGAGGTAGACGCCCAGAGAGGCATGGAGCGCTGGGAGGTACCGCTTGAGGATGATCTCCACCAGCTGCACCAGGGCGGCGATGACCAGGATAAAGACCACGGTCTGCATGTAGGCGAAGTTGATTTTTCCGGCCAGCAGGTAGTGGTAAATGGGCCAGGTGACGGCGGTGGCCATGAGCTGGACGAAGATAACGGCCAGAGACATACCCGTGGCCTGATCCAGCTTCTTGGATACGCCCAGGAAGGGACAGATGCCCAGGAATTTCACCAGAACATAGTTGTTGGTGATGGCAGCGGTGAGAATGGTCACCAGCATGGCTTTCATTTGCCCTCACACTCCTTTCCCTTGCAGCCTGCCGCGGCAGGACAGCCGGCACAGCCACCCTCCTTGGGGACTTTTTTACCCTTGGTGAGCTTGTTCACCAGGGCGATCATGCAGCCGAAGATGCAAAAGCCGCCCGGCGCCATGGAGAGAATGGAGATGGGATTGTCGCTGAGCCAGGGGATGGGCATGCCGAGGAAGGTGCCGCTGCCAAAGACCTCGCGGATGCAGGCCATGGCCGTGAGCGCCAGGGTAAAGCCCAAGCCCATGCCTACGCCGTCCAGCGCGGAGTCAAGCACTGTATTCTTGTTGGCGAACATCTCGGCGCGCCCTAAAATGATGCAGTTGACCACGATGAGCGAGAGGTATACGCCCAGGGATTCGTAGAGGCTGTAGGCATAGGCCTCCAGCACCATGGACACTACCGACACAAATCCCGCGATGAGCACGATGTAGCAGGGGATGCGCACCTGATCGGGAATGACCTTCCGAAGGGCGGAGATGGCCATGTTGGAACAGATGAGCACCGCCGTAGCGGCCAAGCCCATGCCGATGGCAGCCGAGACAGAGGTGGAGATGGCCAGGGTGGGGCAGGTGCCCAGCACCAGCACCAGCACGGGATTTTCCTTGATGAGACCGCGGATTAAAATGGACAGTTTGGAATGCTTCATCCTCTCAACCCTCCTTTACCAGTGAAAACGCGGTGAAGCAGTCGCGGATGCAGCTCTCGTAGGCCGTGGAGGTGATGGTGGCGCCGGAGATGGCGTCCACGCCGGAGAGGCTCTCGTCTTGACCTTTGTACTGGCTGGTGTAGCTCTCGTTGGCGGTGAGGCCGCCCAGGGTCTTGGTTTCGCTGGTCACGTCGATGGTGGCCACGGCCACAATTGTTCCGGCAGGGTCGATGGCGGCCATGACGGTGATGTCGCCGTCAAAGCCCCGCCCCTTGGCGGTGAATACGTAGCCCACCACCTGCCCTGCGCCGTCGAGTCCCTTGTAGGCCGCGGTGATGGATTCGGGAAGCCCCTCCAGGGTGCAGGGTTCAAACTGCTCAGCCTGGGGAAGAACATCCCGGCGGCTTTGATCCTCCCGCTCCGCTGCCGCGGCGGCAATCACCGGCGCGGTGAAGTGGTTGACAACGGCCAGGGCGGCGGAGATCACCAGGCAAATGGCCACCAAAATGAGAATGCTCTTGAGACCTACTTTGCTTTTCATTTCGCAGCACCTCCCAGGGGACGGCTTCTCGTCCATTTGGAGAGATAGGGCGTGAGGATGTTCATAAAGAGGATGGCAAAGGAGACGCCCTCGGCGTAGCTGCCCCACTGGCGGATGAGCACTGTGAAGAGGCCGCATCCCAATCCGAAGAGCACCCGCCCCCAATTGGTGGAGGGAGTGGTGGCATAGTCGGTGGCCATAAAAATGGCGCCCAGGAGGAGACCGCCGGAGAGAATTTGGCATAGGGCGTAGTAAGCTGAGCCGCCCAGTGGCCAGGAGAGGAGGAATACCACGCCCACATATACCACCGTGGTGTGCCAGGAGATGACCTTGCGGATGAGCAAATAGGCAAAGCCGATGAGCAGCGCCAGGGCGCTTACTTCACCCAGGCACCCGCCCTTGAGCCCCAGGAACATCTTTCCCAGCGAGGGGAGGGCGGAGAGGTCACCGGCGCGCATCAATGCCAGCGGCGTGGCGGTGGATACGGCGTCGGGGAACTGCCAGGTGGTCATGGTCTTGGAGAAGGAGAGGAAGAGGACAATGCGCCCCACAATGGCGGGATTGGCGAAGTTGCGGCCGATGCCGCCGAAGAGCTGCTTGACCACCACAATGGCAATGGCGCTGCCCAGTGCCGCCTGCCAGAGGGGAATGGTCGCCGGCAGGTTGAACGCCAGGAGCACGCCGGTCACCACTGCCGACCAGTCGGCAATGGTGTTGGGCTTGTGAATGGCCTTTTCGAAGAGATACTCAGAAAGCACTGCGGCGGCCACCGAGACGCAAGTCACCACCAGCGCCCGCAGTCCGAAGATCCACACGGCTGCAACCAGCGCCGGCAGCAGGGCGATGACCACATCCCGCATCAAAACGGCGGTGTCGGTGCGGGTTTCAAAGTGGGGCGAGGAGGATACCAGTAGCTTCATTTCTTGACCGCCTCCTTTTGCTTTTGTGCGCGAAGGTATTCCGCGATTTTGGCCTTGGCCAGCCGGTTGGTCTGCACCAGGGGGCGGTGCGCCGGGCAGATGTAGCTGCAGCAGCCGCACTCCATGCAGAGATTGACTTTTAGTCCCAGGAGGGCTTCCACATCACCGGCGGCGTAGGCATCCTCCACCTCGGCGGGCATCAGCCGCAGGGGACAGTGGGCAATGCACTGGCCGCAGCGGATGCAGGCCGTGGAGGCGGGCAGCGTGGCTTCCTCTTCGGCAAAGGCCAGAATGGCGTTGGTATTTTTGAGAATGGGCTCGGAGAGCTCCGGGACGGCAATGCCCATCATGGGGCCGCCGTAGAGCACCTTCCGCGGCTCGGCGCGGAAGCCGCCGCAGAAGGCAAAGACATCGGCCATGGACGCGCCGATGGGCGCCACTACGTTCTTCGGCTCCTTGACAGCACTGCCGTCCACGGTGATGCACTTGCGCACCAGGGGAAGGCCGTATTTTAAGTACCGGGCGATGGAGGCCAGGGTGGTCACGTTGATGACGATGGCGCCCACGTCGATGGGGAGCTTCCCCTCGGGGACAAGCCTTCCCATGGTGTGATAGATCAGCACCTTTTCGCCGCCCTGGGGGTACATGGTGGGCAGGGAACAGACCTCCATGGAATCCTCTTCCTTGCATAGCTTCTCAAAGAGGTCGATGCACTGGGGCTTGTTGTCCTCAATGGCGAAGAGGATTTTGGGCGCCTTGAGATACTTCTGAAGGATCCGCGCTCCCTCCATCACCAGCTTGGATTGATCGAGCATGGTGCGGGTGTCGGAGGTGATGTATGGCTCACATTCGGCGCCGTTGACGATCACGGCATCGATCTCAGCCATATTGCGCACGGTGAGCTTCACCGAGGTGGGAAAGCCCGCGCCGCCAAGACCCACGATGCCGCTGTCGGTGAGCGCCTGGAGAAATTCTTCCTGATTGCGCACCACCGGCGGCTGCAAAGCCTCATACCGCGCCATCAGCCCGTCGGACTCAATGGTGATGGCCGGGATCCGCCGCCCGTTGGAGGCGAGGAAGCTGTCGATTTTCTTCACTGTGCCGGAAATGGAGGCGTGGACAGGGGAGGAGACAAAGCCGTCGGCCTCGGCGATGCGCTGCCCCATCTTCACATACTCTCCCACCTTCACCAGCGGACGCGCCGGCGTGCCGATGTGCATGGACATGGGGATGGTCACCGATTTCGGGCAATCCATGATGACGGCAGGCCGATCCGCGGTGTTTTTGTGGTGCGGTACGTGGACACCGTGCATTTTAAGCTGCAACCAGAAATTCATTTCCTGTTCGCCTTCCTTTCTTCGATGAAGTGGGAGCTTGAGAGCCGCAGCAGCACGAGCTGGGCGGCAAGACCGGTGCAAGCCCCTGTGGCAATGGCGCTCAGGAGCAGCACGGGAAGATACCAGAAAACGCCTCGGTTTCCCACCACCAAGGCGGCGGCAAGGATTTGCCCCACCTGGTGCGCCATGGCGCAGAAGATACTCAGGAGCCAAACCTGCCGCAATGTGGTGCCCCGGTGGAGCAGGAGCAGGACAAAATAAGATAGAAGCCCGCCCGCCAGGCTAAAGAGCAGCGCCTGTACCTGCCCGGTGAGCAGCGCCCCCAGCAGGATGCGCAGAAGGAGCACGGCCAGCGCCATGGAGGCGTTGAGAGCAAAGCAGGTAAAGAGCGTGAAGATGTTCGCAAGTCCCAGCTTCACGCCGGGAATGGGTGCAAGGGGCGGAAACTGCGCTTCAATGAGATAGACGCACAGCGACGCGGCGGTGAGCACGGCGCCCAGCGCCAAAAGACGTACGCGGCTCATGGGGCGTCCTTCCACGAGATGATCAGCCGATGAGGTAGGCACGTGATGGGCGTGCCGCCCGGCTTCAGGGCGCCGTGGCGGACGCAGACCTGATTTTCGCAGTCTGCTTGGGATACATACACGGTCTCCGGGGTAATGGTAATCATATTGTAGCCGTCCTCCCAGGGGATGGTGATGGAATAGGGTTCTTGTACCTTGGAAAGGTCGATGGTGTAGAGCACCTCACCGTCCTGGCTGATGAGAACCGTCTTGCCCGAGGGCATCAGCTTTGCCGCCGCCAGCGCGGCAAGGCACAGTAAGACGATGATGCCGAGAATCCAAAGGGCGCGGCGGGTGTTCATGGGGCAATCACCTCAAAATCCGCCGAGGTTTGGATGGAATCTGCCAAACCTGCTGTGACAAAGAGACCTTCGTCCGCCTGGAACACCGCCTCAAACTCGTAGACTCCGCTGCGCCAGAATGCTTCTGCCTGGGAAAGCCCCATGACAAACAGCGCCGTGGAAAGGCCGTCGGCCAGGGTGCCATCTTCACAGACCACCGTGACCGAGTGAAGGCCGTTGTCTGTGGGATAACCCATCTTGGGATCGAGAATGTGGTGGTACCGCATGCCGTCTTCTTCAAAATAGCGCTGATAGTCGCCGGAGGTCACCACGGCGCAGTCAGATACAGGGAGGGTGGCGAGATATGCGGCGGGATCTCCGGCGTCGGCAATGCCGATGACCCAATCCGACCCATCGGGCTTGGTGCCAAGCGCCTGGACATTTCCGCCCAAATTGATCAGCGCCGAGGATATGCCGTGTTCCGAGAGCATATGCGCCACGTGACTGGCCGTATAGCCCTTGGCGATGCACCCCAGATCCACGGCCATGCCGGAGCGGGACAGCGATGCTTGATTGCCTTCAAGGGTGAGGCCGCTGCCGTCCACCAAGGAGAGCGCCTGGGAAAGTGCAGCGGCGTCCGGTACGGCTGTGTTGCCCTCGTACCAGCCCCAGCAATCGACCAGCGGGGCAATGGTCAGCTCCAACGCGCCGCCGGTTGCCTGGGAAATTTCCTGCCCGCGGGCGAGCACCTGGGCGGTTTCCGGCGCGATCTCCGCTTTGCCATGGTTATTGAGCCGGGAGATGTCGCTCTCTTCTTCGCCAATGGAAAAGAGGGAATCGAGCCGTAAAATCTCCTCCTTGGCTGCTTCCAGCGCCGATTTGTCCCCATAGAGCTCCAGGGTCATCACGGTATCCATGGCAAAAAACGTGGTCTGCACGGGGGAAGCTGTGCAGCTACAGCAAACGGAGAGGAGCAGCACACAAAAAAGAACCTTTTTCATGGCAGGCCACCTCTCCGTAGAATGCGGAACACGATATCTTTATGATAGCAGAAATGTGGAAAAAGTCAATAAATAATCGAATACACCGCCGTAAGAAATTGGCGAGAATTCACAGAAGCTGAACTGCATTATTCCCTGTGGAGGCTTGCCACCAGGGCTTCTGCGCAGCGCATCCCATCCACAGCGGCCGAGAGAATGCCGCCGGCATAGCCTGCGCCCTCTCCGCAGGGGAAGAGCCCGCCGATGGGCGATTCCAGCGCCTCATTGCGGAGAATGCGCACTGGGGAGGAGCTTCTGGTCTCCGGGGCGGTGAGCACGGCATCCGGCAGGGCATAGCCGTGGAGCTTCTTGTCCAGCGCGGGAATGGCCTGCTCCAGCACCCTCGTCATCCGCGGGGGCAAAACGTCGTGTAAGTCGCACAGCGTCACGCCGGGACGGTAGCTGGGTGTTACGTCGCCCAAGGCAGTGCTGGGGCGCCGTGCCAGGAAATCCTCCAGCCGCTGCGCTGGGGCGCGGTAATTGCTGCCGCCGGCTTGGAAGGCGCGGGCTTCGATCTCCCGCTGCCAGTACATGCCGCCCAAGGTGCTCTTGTCGGGAAAGTCCTCCGGCTGGAGCGTCACCAGAAGAGCGGCGTTGGCGTTCTCGCCGTCTCGGGCGGCATTGCTCATGCCGTTGGTCACCACGCGCCCTTCCTCCGAGGCGGCGGCCACCACTTGTCCGCCGGGGCACATGCAGAAGGTGTAGGCCGAGGTGCCGTCGGGCAGATGCACATTGAGCTTGTAGTCCGCCGGGGGCAGTAAGCCGGTTTTGGCCGCTTCCCCGTATTGACTTTCGTCGATCAGCGCCTGGGGATGCTCCACCCGCACGCCCATGGAGAAGGGCTTGGGCTCCATGGGAACGCCCTGGGCGAGAAGGGTTTCAAAGGTATCCCGGGCGCTGTGGCCGATGGCTAAAATCACGCGGTCACAGGGGAGCAGGTAGGAATCCGCCTCTTGGGTGACCTCCAAACCGGTGACGCGGCCTTGGGTGAGGGAGAGGGCGGTGACCTGATGGCCGAAGCGCACTTCTCCGCCCAGCTCAATGATTCGCTGCCGCAGCACCTGCACCACGGTGAGCAGTACGTCGGTACCCACATGGGGCTTGGCGTCGTAGAGAATTTCCGGGTTGGCGCCTGCGGCGGCAAACTGCGAAAGCACCCACTGCCCCCGGGGATTCTTCGTGCCGGTGTTGAGCTTCCCGTCGGAGAAGGTGCCGGCGCCGCCCTCACCGAACTGTACATTGCACTTTGGATCCAGCTTGCCGGTTTTCCAGAATGTCTCCACCAGCTGGTGCCGCGTCTTGGCGTCGTAGCCGCGCTCAAGTACAATCGGGCGCAGCCCGGCTTCGGCCAAAACAAGCGCGGCAAACATGCCGCCGGGGCCAAAGCCCACCACCACCGGACGATGGGTGGGCGTCACTTCCGGCTTTGGAATGTCATAGGAATAAGGCTCTGCCAGGGTAATTTTCTGATTTTTCAGCTTGGAGATGAGCTTTTTCTCCTCCCGCCGCACGGCAACATCCACCGTGTAGATCCAACGGATGTCCTGCTTTTTCCGGGCGTCCAGGGAACGTCTGTGGATTTCCAGATAGGAGATCTCCGCTGGAGAGAGCTTGAGCGCCTTGGCCGCCAGGGCATGGAGGCGGCTCTGGCTTTCGCCCGGGCGGAGCGTGAGGTCACGGATTCTGATCATAGGTTCTCCTTTTGGCCGAGTCTGCCGGCCAGCCGGCCGGAGCTCCAGGCCCATTGTAGATTGAAGCCGCCGCAGTCGCCATCGATGTCCAGAAGTTCGCCGCAGGCAAAGAGGCCGGGGCAGAGGCGGCTTTCCAGGGTGTCGGCGCGAAATTCTCGGGTGTCGGCGCCGCCGGCGGTGACCTGCGCCTGGTCAAAGCCCATGGTGCCCAGCACGGGAAGAGGAAAGTGCTTGGCGATTCGCACCAGCGTGGTGAGCTCCGCTTCCGTGAGGCTTTCCGCCGGGCGGCTCAGCTCCAGACCGGCCTGCCGCAAAATGGCGCGCCCCAGGCGGCTGTGGAGGGCGCCGGTGAGAAAGTCCTGAAGGGGCAGCGCCGGAAAGGCTGCTTGCCGCGCCTTGAAAAACGCGAAAAGGGCTTCGCCGTTCCAGGGGCGCAGGAGATCCAGAAGCAGCGTCTGTCCCGGCCGCACCGCCCGGGAGAGCTCAAAGATCGCGATGCCGCTGACGCCGAAGTCGGTAAACTGTATTTCTCCGCCGCCGCGTGCCACGGTATCGCCGCCGTCCTTGAGTACCAGTCCGGCGTCCGCGCGGACGCCTTTGAGGCCGCGAATGGCTTCCGTCTCGGTGCGTACCTGCACCAGTGCGGGGGAGAGGGGCGTGATGTGGTGTCCCAGGGATGTTAAGAGCCGGTAGCCGAGATCGCTCCCGCCCAGCTTGCCCCCTGCCATGCCGCCGCAGGCGAGGATCACCTTGTCCCCATAAAATTGCTCTGTCGCAGTTTTTGCGCTGTAGCCCCGGGCTTTTTTGGAGATGGCGGTCACCTCGCAGCCGCAGACCACGTTGACGCCCGCCCGCTCCAGGGCAAAGCGCAGCACGTCCAGCACGCTGTTGGCCTGATCGGAAAAGGGATAGACCCGCCCAGTGGCATCAGTCGAAGTCAAAAGCCCCAGGGATCGAAAATAGGCCAGGGTGTCCTCCACGGAAAAGCGCTCCAATGCGGCAGCGGGAAATCCCTGGCCGCCGTGGTAACGGGAGGGGGCGGCGTTGACGTTGGTGAGGTTGCACCGGCCGTTTCCCGTGGCCAAGAGCTTGCGGCCCACCCGCGCCTGCCGCTCGAGAAGCGTCACCTGATTGTGGGGATCCTCCGCGGCTGTAAGGGCGGCGATCATGCCGCTGGCGCCGCCGCCAATGACCAGTACCTTCATGCGCTTGTCTCCCTTCTTGCCGTGGGCACAGTGCCCGTTTCCACTTAGTATAATATAGAATTGGCCATCTCACAAGAACCATTGCTTTTTTTCGAAAATATGGTACTATGAAACTATGGATAAACAGACGAGAATTGACCGGGTGGCTCAGACGCCGGAGGATCGCATCCTCTTTGCCCGGCTCTATGAAAAACTGACCGGCGCGGAGCGGCGCTCCATTGTGGGCGTGACCTGTTTTCTCGCGCCGCGTGAGCAGGTATTGCTCCGGCGGATGCTGCCGGATTTGCCCCTCACCTTTTTCGGCGGATACGAGGGCGCGGAGCGGACGCTCTGCTGTTATCTCCCGGAATACCTGGATGAAACGTGGCTCCTGAGCGAGGAGAGCCCGGTGGCCGCCGTGCGGGCGACCTACTATGAGAAGGATACCCTCACCCACCGGGACTTCTTGGGAGGTCTCATGGGGCTTGGGATCAAGCGCGAGACCGTGGGGGATATCTGCGTCGCGCCCGGCAGGTGCGATATTCTTATCACCCGGGAGATTTTGCCCTACGTGCTGGACAATCTCACCAGTGCCGGACGTACCAAGCTCTCCACCGAGGAGATCCCCCTTGCGGCGGTGCAGCCGCCACGGCAGACGGTCAAGGAGCGGCGGGATACCGTGGCTTCTCTGCGGCTGGATGCCCTGGTGGGCTCTGGCTTTGGCCTATCGCGAGGGAAGGCAGCCGATCTCATTGCAGCGGGGCGCGTCTCCCTGGATGATCTACCCTGCCTCAAGGGTGACAAGCTGGTGGAGCCTGGGAGTAAGATCTCCGTGCGCGGCATGGGAAAGCTCATGCTCAAGGACGTGGGCGGCCGCACGAAAAAAGACCGCATCTCTATTTTATTGGAAATTTATTGTTAGGAAGTGCTCCATGGAACAGGCAAAAATCGACCGGATCAATGTACTGGCGCGGAAATCCAAGACCGAAGGACTGACTGAGGCGGAGAAGGAGGAACAGGCAGCGCTCCGCCGGGAATATGTGGCCGCTGTCAAGCGAAACCTCACAGCCCAGCTGGAGAACACCTATTTGGTGGATGAGAAGGGACGAAAGCGAAAGCTCCGGCATAAATGAGTGGCAAGCGGCAGAAGAATTTGCCGCTTGCTTTGTTTATGGATCATATTGCGCCAGGGCTGCCCGGCAGAGCGCCACAAAATCCCGCACCACCCAGTCGGGACTGAGAATCTTGGCGCCATCGCCAAAGCTTGCCAGCCAGGCAAAGAACGGCGGCGAGACGG
>DSTMR04002__coassemble_1204_pt1 | contig 18808 bp, 16 predicted proteins | sample DSTMR04002__metabat2_high_PE_040 | metagenome-assembled genome bin DSTMR04002 | reverse complement strand
AGGGCGTTTTTCTTTTCCTGCGCCGCGTCACAATTTAAGAAATTAATTTCCTTAATTTCTATTTTTCCTTTGGTTCGCGTCAAAATTCGCAGCATATTTCTTTTAGTAATATGGTGATAATCCACAGTTTTGCAGTCTATTCCTTGTAGAAACAGCACATTTTCATTTGTATACTAGTTTCGTATTCTGCCGTTGACCCGCCCCATTCTGGATGGTACTATAGCTTCAGAGGATCCCAAATTGATTAAGAGAACGGAGGTCAAACAATGAAAAAAGTTCTGGCAATGCTTCTTTGTATTTTTCTGATCGCCACACTCAGCACCGGGGTTTTGGCGGACGCGGCCGAGATGGTGCCGGTGATGGCGCAGGTGCCGGCCGACTGGCAAGGCGTGTGCTGCTGGGCTTGGGCAGATGACGGCACCAACGCCTTTTCCGCCTGGCCGGGCGGTGCCATGGAGCCCCTGGGCGATAGCGGTTGGGTATACATCTACGTGCCGTCCTTCGTCCAAAATGTCATCCTCAGCGCCAATGAAGCCACGGTGCAGACCGCCGGCGATGTGGTGGAGGCCGGCAAGGCCGTCTGGATTTCTGTGGCCGACGATCTCACCACCACCGTCAGCTATGATGCCCAGGCCGATGTGGAAATCCCGGCCTATGTGGAGACCTACACCGTTCACGCCTATGTGCCCTTGGAGTGGGAGACCGTAGCCGTCCAGGGCACGGCCATGACCGGCGGCGAGGATGGCTGGTTTACCGCTCAGGTACCGTTGACGGAGACATCCCTGGTGCTCTCGGGTAACGACGGCGCGGCTCAGACCGATGCCATCACTGTGGAGCCCCAGGAGGTCTGGATCACTGTCTACAACGACCTCACCACCGAAGTGGTCTATGAAGACCCCGAGGCGCCTCAGGCAGAGCCCATCACGGTCTATGCCCAGGTGCCCGATGACTGGGCTGCCCCCTGCTGCTGGGCATGGTCGGCGCCCGACGGCACCAACGCCTTCTCCGCCTGGCCGGGCGAGGCCATGACCCAGGGCGAGGACGGCTGGTATGCCCTGGAGGTGCCCGGCTGGGTCAACTCCATCATCATCAACGCCAATGAGGGCAGCATCCAGACCACCGACCTCTCTGTGGAGGTGGGCAAGGATCTGTGGATCACCGTAACTGACGCGGAAAACGCCGCTGTTTCCTATGAAGCACCGGCTGCCGACGCCGAGGCGCCCACCGACGCGGAACCACCCGCCGAGGATGTCTCGGAGCCGGAGACGCCGGAGGAACCCGCTCCCGTGGAAGAGACCGGCAGCAGCAGCGCCGCGATCTGGATCGTGGCAGCGGTGGCTGTGGTGGCCGTGGTGGTCATCGCCGTGGTGGTCTCCAAGAAGAAAAAGAAGTAATCCCACTGTGAGAAAGGGCGGGCACGCGAAATCCGTGCCCGCCCCGCGGAGTATCAGGAGGAACCCATGAAAAAAATATGCGCAATTCTGTTGGCGTTGGTAATGATCCTGACCCTGGCTGCCTGCGGCGGGAAAGAGACCGACCAGAATAGCCTCGTCATCTGGCACGACAAGGAGGATGCCGTGGCCAAGGTGCTGGAGGACTATCTCAAGACCGCCCTGCCCGACTACGTCATCACCCTGGAGAAGAAGACCAGCCTCACCGATTCCCTCAAGCTGGTGGGCAACGACCCCTCCAGTGCGCCGGATCTCTTCCTCTTTGCCCACGACAAGGTGGGGCTCTTTGCGGAAATGGGAATTCTCGCGCCGGTGGAGGATCTCCTCCCCGCCGGCGCTTTGGACGCCTACCTTCCCATGACCGTGGAAGCCGCCACCTACAAGGGCACAGTCTATCAGCTGCCGCTCTACTTTGAAACGCTCCTCTTCCTCTATAATAGCAAATATATGACGCCGGAGATGGCGCCGGAGACCACCGAAGACCTCTATGCCTACATGGAGGCCAACACCGGCCGGGATCGCTTCGGCTTTGTGGAGCAGCACTCCACGGCCTACTACGCCGCGGCCTGGATCCACGGCTTCGGCGGCGAGATTCTCAGCGCCGACGGAACGCCCTTCCCTGATCCCCAGGCCGTGAAGGATGCGCTGCGGTATCACCAGAAATTCGTGGCGCTGATGCCGGGCGAAACCGAGTACGCCACGGTGAACACCCTCTTCCTGGAAGGCAAGGCCGACTCCACCATCGGCGGTCCCTGGATGGTGCCCAGCGCCCGGGATGCGGGCATTGAACTGGGCATCGCGCCCATGCCCACGGTGGACGAAACGGGTCTTCCCTTGGCGCCCTATTCCGGCGTCCAGGGCGTCCACGTGCTCACCCATGCAGCCAAGGACAAGCCTGAGGCCGTAAAAGCATTGCTGGAGGCACTGCTGGATCCGGCGGTGGGTGTGGAGCTGGCGCTGGCCAGCGGCTGCGCCCCGGCGCGCAGCGACTGCTACGAGGACGCCGCTGTGGCCAATGATCCCATGGTGCAGGCCATGCGCACCACGGCGGAGATCGCCGTGCCCATGCCCAATCTCCCGGAGATGGACGTCATGTGGACGGTGCTGAGTAACCTTCTCACCGATGTAAACCTCTCGGGCAAGGACGTGGACGAGAGCTTTGACGAAGCCCTGGCGGAGGCGGAAAACCTCATCGCCAACATGCAGTAAGCCTATGGACAAGAAGAAAAAATCCGTGCTCGTGAGCTATCTTGTCTCCGCGCCGTCGCTCATCCTCATCGCGCTGATGGTGGTCTTCCCCATTCTCTACACTTTCTTCATCTCCCTCACCAACATGAGCGTCTACCACTGGTTTGACTTTACCATCATCGGCCTTCAAAACTACTATCGTGCCCTCTTCGTCTTTGATTCCGGCTTCCTCTCGGCGCTGCTGGCAACGGTATTGTGGACGGCGGTGAGCATGCTCCTCCAGCTGGTGCTTGCCTTTCTCCTGGCCAGCGCCCTCAACGTCCCCAAGCTCCGCCCCCGGAAGGTCTATAAGACCCTTTTGATGTTTCCCTGGGCTATGCCGGGGTATGTATCCATTCTTCTTTGGAAGACCGGTATCTTCAATTCCGAGTTTGGCCTCCTCAACCAGCTGATGGAAGCCCTGGGCAGAGAAACCGTGCGCTGGCTCTCCACGGATCTCTCGGCCTTCCTCTGCTGCACGGTGGTCAATCTCTGGCTGGCGCTGCCGTTTATGATTATGATTATGGACGGCGCTTTGCAGAGCATCGACCGGAGCTACTATGAAAGCGCCATCCTCGACGGCGCCACCTGGCTGGAGCGGACGCGGTACATCACCCTGCCTGCCATCCGCCCCATCATCGCCCCGGCGGTCATCATCACCATTTTCACCACCTTCAAGCAGTTTGACGTGGTGTACCTGCTGACCCAGCAGATGGGCGCGCGCACCGGCTCGGGATTTCACACCATCCTCACCTATGCCTACGAAAATGCCTTCGTCACCAACAACTACGGCTACAGCTCCGCCATTTCCATCCTCATTTTCCTTCTGATGCTGGCCTTTTCCGCGCGGTTTCAGCTGCGAGAGGAGGGAGACGCTTGAAAAAACGCATGCGGGAGACCCTGGGACTTACGGCGCTCAATCTCTTTTTCATCGTGCTGTGCTTCCTCACCCTCATTCCCATCCTCTATGCCCTGCGGGTGTCCCTCTCGGGCAGCAATTCCCTTTTGAGCAGCGGTCTTTCCCTGCTGCCCGAGGAATTCACCCTTTCTAACTATCTGGCCGTCTTCACCGGGGAGGACATTCTCACCTGGTTTGGAAACAGCATTTTCTTGGCGGCAGCCACGGTGGCCATCTCCCTGGCCGTGAGCGTTCCGGCAGCCTACTGCTTCTCCCGCCGGCGGTTTCCCGGACGGCGGCTGGTACTTAAGTGGCTGGTGCTGCTCAACTCCTTCCCCGCGATTTTGAGTATGTTTGCCATCTACCGGCTCCTGCGCCCCCTGGGGCTGGTCAACCACCGGCTGGGGCTGATCCTGGTCTACACCGGCACCATGGCTGTGTTCTCCCTTTGGAATATGAAGGGCTACTTCGATACCATCCCCCTGGAAATTGAAGAAGCTGCCCGCATGGACGGCGCCACCGATCTTCAAGTGGTCACGCGGATCGTCATGCCCCTGGCCAAGCCCAGTGTGGTGGTCACGGCGCTGATGGTACTCATCTACGTGTGGAACGAGTACATCTACGCCACCACCTTTATGACCGGCGAGGCAAACTACACCCTGGCGGCCGGGCTCTATGCCCTCCAGGCCACGGAAATGCGGGGCAGCTGGCCGGTGTTCGCCGCGGCCAGCATTGTGGTCTCGGTGCCGGTGCTGGTGATCTTCTTCCTCTGCCAGAGGCATATGACCTCCGGGCTCACGGCGGGAGGTGTAAAGGGATGAATCTAGCCGCCGTTTTCCACCAGCCCATGAGCGAATACTGCTTTGGCCTGGATGAGACGCACATCGTCTACCGCCTGCGCTGCGCCCGGGGAGATGTCCGCCGGGTCACCCTCTCCTACGGCGACACCGCCTGCCGGGTGACGCCCATCGTGTTTACTGCCGTGGAGATGGAGCTGGTGGCCTGGGATGAGACCCACGACTACTGGGAAGTGGTGGTGGACAGCCCCTACAACCGCGTTTACTACTACTTTACCCTCTTTGGCACCGATGGAAGCTGGATATACTACTACGGGGACGAATTCACCCAGGTACTGGTGGACGAGCGCTCGGAATACTTCAAACTCCCCTTCAACCACCGCGCTGACATCGTCCAAGTGCCCGACTGGGCGCGGGACGCCCTGGTCTACAACATCTTCCCCGACAGCTTTGCCTCGGGGCAAGGCGAGATCACCGGAAGAGGTTTGACCACCACCTACAAGGGGCAGCCTGTCTCCTCCCGCCTGGGCGGCACCCTGGACGGTGTGGCAGCCAACGCCTCCTATCTCAAGGATTTAGGCTTTAACTGCGTCTACCTCAATCCCATCTTTGCTGCCGGGGAATACCACAAGTACGACACGCTGGACTATTTCCATGTGGATCCCTGCTTCGGCGGCGATGAAGCCTTCCGCCGGATGGTGGACACCCTCCATGGCCAGGGAATCCGGGTCATCATCGACGGCGTGTTCAACCACTGCGGCTGGCACTTCTGGGCCTTTGAGGACGTGGTGGAAAAGCAGGAGCAATCCCCCTACTGCTCGTGGTTTTATGGCCTCCAATTTCCTGTGGAGCGGCCGGAGGATCCAGACGCCTACCCCACCTACACCACCTATGCCTACGAACGCATGATGCCCAAGCTGAACACGGCCAACCCGGACGTGCGGGACTATCTTCTCCGGGTGGGAGTTCACTGGGTGCAGAAATTCAAGATCGACGGCTGGCGGCTGGACGTGGCCAGTGAGGTGGACGACGGTTTTTGGCGCGCCTTCCGCCAAGCGGTCAAGGCCGCCAATCCCAATGCACTGCTTATTGGCGAGGTCTGGGAGACGGCGCGCCACTGGCTGGCCGGGGATATGTTCGATTCCACCATGAATTATGACTTCCGCCGCCACTGCCTACGCTTCTTTGCCCAGGGAAGCCTGGATGCAGCAGGCTTTGCCGCCCGCTGCGGCGGCATGGTCATGCGCTACCGGCAGCAGCTCACCGGGGTACAGATGAACCTGCTGGACAGCCATGATGTCCCGCGGTTTCTCACCCTCTGCGGCGGTGACCAAAAGCGCTACCGGCTGGCAGTGCTCTTTCAGATGACCTTCGTGGGCATGCCCACAGTCTTTTACGGCGACGAGCTCGGGATGACCGGCCTGGAAGAGCTGAACTTCCGCGCCCCCATGGTCTGGGATGGCGGTGACCGGGAGCTGGCTCAATTTTTCCGCCGTCTGGCGGCGCTGCGGACGCGCTTCCCTGCTCTGCGGCGGGGAAATTTCCGGGTGCTTTGCGCCGAAGGCCGCCTAATGGTCTATCAGCGGCAATTGGATGACAGCAAGGTAACGGTGGCACTCAACGCCGGAGACCACCCGGCCGCGCTGCCGGAAATCGCAGGCGCGCTCCTGTGGGCGGAGGGGCTTCGCGGCAATTGTCTCGATGGCTGGGGTTTTTCCCTGTTCCAGGAATAAAAAATATACCATCCCGCTTTCCGGGATGGTATAATTGTTTCAAAAAGGGGGTGTGTCCATGGCAGTTACCATCAAGGATGTGGCGCGGGAGGCAGGCGTCTCGGTTTCCACAGTGTCAAAGGTGCTCAACGGCCACTACAGCATTTCCGAGGCAACCGCCGCACACGTCCGCGCCACCATGCGCGCCCTGGGCTACTATCCCAACGCCAGCGCTCAGAGCTTCGCCCGAGGCGCTACCCGCCGGGTGGTGCTGCTGACCGATCTCCACCGGGACATTGCTTTTGAAAATCCCCACATGTTTGAGATCATTGCCGGGGTGGAAGAAGCCCTGCGGCAGCGGGGATATGCGCTGGAATTGCGGGGCACCGACAAAACCGACGCCGGTGAGGCCGCCCGGGAAATCATCTCCCGCCGAGGTGCCGACGCCATCATGGCGCATGTGTCGGTGACATCCCACGATTTGGCAGCGCTGCTCACCGAGCGGCGCTTTCCCCACATCATCCTCGGCGTTCCGGGATTTGTGAGCCAGGTGTGCTGGGTGGACATCAACCATATCTATGCAGGTGTACTGGCTGCGGAGCATCTTTTCCGCCGGGGCTGCCGCCGCATTGCCTTTCTCGGCGGACGCGACTACGACTTGAGCTCCACCAACCGCCTGGAGGGCGTGCGCCGTGGGCTCTCCGACCTGGGCTGCCCCTTACAGGAAAGCCGGATCTGGCTGGGCGATTCCACCCTGGCTGACGGAGCCCGCATGACCAAGCGCCTCCTGGCGCAGACGCCGCCGCCGGATGCCATCGTCTGCGCCAACAATGCCCTGGCGCTGGGCTGCGTTGTCGCCCTGAGAGAGGCAGGCATCGCCATTCCTACTGCCGTTGCCGTGATGACCTTTGATGACTATCCCTTCTCTCGCCAGTCCACACCGCCGCTGACCACGGTGGACATCGATGTCCGTGACATGGGCATGCAGGCCGCCGAGCTGCTATTGTCCATTCTCCGGCATCCCAACAAGCAGGTGCAGACCTACATCACCACCTTCAACCTTCTGGAGCGGGAGTCCACCGCCAAGTGACAGACCGCCTTTCGCAGCACGTATGATCAATGCGGAAGAATGAGACCCCCCAGCAAAATACTTTTCTGGCACGGCGCCCTTGCCGTATTTCCAATTGGTGCTGTTAGGGGGCAATGTTGGAATTGCAGATTTTTGATACAAAAAGCTATTTATGCAAATTTAACCACTGTTTCCTAAACATATGTAGTTGTATTCGAAATTATAATGTGCTAGAATGTATTCTGCCAAAAAAGTTCCCATTTAGACAGGTTTCTTCAAATCCTGTCCTGGATCGGCCGTGGGAACTATGGAAAAATGCATGGTATTTATGCTGTGATGCAGCATTCCGCGCTGGAAATTGACATGCATGCAGCGGATGGCTTCATTCATATCAGTTCGTAGCAAGAGCGTCGAAGGCTCTGCCGGCGCTGCCGCCAGCATGAACCTCCGTCGCTTTCATCTTGTTTATTGCATACCAGAGGAAAACCCATTCAGATTGGAAGAGAAAGAGATCATGCGTAAATACATAAAAATTCGCTGGAAGCTCGTTTGGTACGATCTTCTCATGTTCCTGGTCATTGACTGGTTGATGCTGGTCTTGCCGGGGCGGAATATGACCCCCAGGGGAATCTTGTCTCAGGCTATCGTGGGTTTCCTGTGCATTTTCTCCGCACGAGTGTTGGCCAATGTCTATCGGCAAATTTGGCGCTACGGCGGAATCCAGTGCTACATTCGCTTGGTTGTGGCTGATGCGGCCGCGTTTCTGGCAGCTATCGTGCTGGAGAACTATTTCACCATAGAACACATCTCCTTCTCCAAGCTGCTGGCTATCTCCAGCATGAATCTGCTGTGTTCCCTGATTATTCGGATGTTTTACCGCTACGCCTACAAATGCAGCAATGACTATACCCCCTTGGGGAAAGTGCTGCTGCTTGTCCTGCGGCTGTTTGCCGGCTCCAATATCGTTGGCGAGCGCAACAGGAGCGTCAACAAAATTAAAATCGCCATCATCGGCGCGGGGCGTGTGGGTATCAGCCTGGCCGAAGAGCTTCTGGGCAACGCGGCCTCGTCCTATATCCCTTGCTGCTTCGTGGACATCAGCAAAGAAAAGGCCGGCAAAACCATTCAAGGGATCACGGTACTGCTGGAAAATGAGGACACGTTGAAGCATCTGCGGGTGCTGGGGATCCAAGAAGTGGTGTTTGCACTTCCCAGCACCTACGATTCCAAAAAGAAAGAGCTCTATGAGCGCTATCAGGCAGCCGGCTATAAAATTAAGGTATACGACTACCCCACCATGCAGACCCCCGGCGGCGGCCGGCATCTTCGTGAATTTGACGTGGAGGAGCTGCTGTTCCGAAAGCCCATTGTGGTCAACGATGCGCGCACCACCCAGTACTACCGGGATAAAGTCATCATGATCACAGGCGGCGGTGGTTCCATTGGCTCAGAGCTCTGCCGGCAGCTTGCCAAAATGAACCCCAAGCAGCTGATCCTGCTCGATATTTACGAAAACGGCGCCTATGATGTCCAGCAGGAACTTCGCATTGCCTATGCCGGAAAGCTGGACGTGCAGATCGAAATCGCGTCGGTCACCAATGAGGCAGCGCTGGAAAAGGTATTTGCGGCTTATCATCCCCAGATTGTCATCCATGCCGCCGCCCACAAGCACGTCCCACTGATGGAGCACAACTGCGTGGAGGCCGTGTGGAACAACGTCTTCGGCACCGCCCACGTCATCAAGCTCTGTGAAAAGTATGCCGCCGAGCGACTTATGATGGTATCCACCGACAAGGCCGTAAACCCCACCAACGTCATGGGAGCTACCAAGCGGATGTGCGAGATGCTGGTGCAGTGCGCCAGTACCTACGGAAAGGTCAAATACAGCGCCACTCGCTTTGGCAATGTATTGGGCTCCGCCGGCTCGGTGATCCCCCTCTTTAAAAAGCAAATTGCCAACGGCGGCCCTGTGACACTCACCGACAAGCGCATCATCCGCTATTTTATGACCATCCCCGAAGCCAGCCAGCTGGTGCTGGCCAGTGGCGCCATGGCAAAAAACGGCGAGCTGTTTGTGCTGGACATGGGGCAGCCGGTTCGTATTCTGGATTTGGCCGAAAACATGATTCGTCTGTCCGGCGTCCACGGTATCGAGATCGTGGAAACCGGCTTGCGTCCCGGCGAGAAGCTTTACGAGGAGCTGCTTCTCAAAACCGAAAATCTGGACAAAACCGACAACAGCCTGATTTTCATTGAGCGGGACACGCCCCTTACAAAAGAAGTGATTAACGAAAAGCTGCAGCTCCTCCGCCGCGCCTGTGAAGCTGAAGATGACGAGGCAGTGCGCGCTGCCCTCCATCAAACCGTCCCCACATTCCAGAGGCCGGAAGACGTCAACAAAGATGCGAAAAACGCCGCCGAGATGCAAAATCAGAGGAGAATTGCCACGGCATAACGTAAATACGTCTAGGGCAGCACCGCACAATTTGGCAAGAGCATTCGGCCAAAGATTTTGCCTCATACGAAAGTTATAAAAGGGCGGGAATACTGTATGTATTTCCCCCTTTTATAACTGCACGGATGGGGCAAAAGATTGGGCGAAGGCCGCAGACACAATTGTGCGGTGATGCCCTAGTTTTATCTGGAATTTAAGCAAGCCAATGCATGGCCTGCCGCCCTGTCCCCAGTAATTTATAAACCTCCTGTGTGGTGCCGTATGGAGCATCACACAGGAGGTTTTTCTTGTTTTCATGGGGCGCATGTCCCGGCTAAATCATCCGCTATGAGGGCGTATCAGATGAATTTTGTTTTGGTATCCCCTCTTGCCGCTCCATGATAAAGAGAGAGATCATCAGGTACAGTCTCTTCCAAGGGTCATCCAGATCAATCCCCAAAAGAGGCTGCAGCTTTTTGAGCCGGTATAGGAGCGTGGTGCGATGAATAATCAATGACTGCGCCGTTTTGGGAATGTCGCGCTCCTGGAGCAGATAAGCCCGAAGCGTTTCAAAATACTGCGTTCCCTTTTCGAGGTCATGATCCTTGAGCGCGATGAGCCCCGGCGCAATCAAATTCTGCGGCATCAGCGGCGGGGCAACGCCATTGAGAAGGTAGTCCAGTGCGCAATCTGAAAAGAATAAGATCCATTGCTCATTGCGCAGCTGAAATGCCCGTTTTACGGCAGCTTCCGCCTCACAGTAGGCCAAATGCAGATCTCTAAGTCCCGCAGCCGGTGAGGAGATACCGGCATATAGACAATAGTCTCTGCAAACCGGCGCCAGCTTGTGGTGCAGCTGCGCACGGGAGATGGGATTCCGGCAAATATTCAAAATGAGGCACTGGGCACCCCCGGAAAGTAAAATATATCCATCAGGGAAAATTTGAAATAGCTCGCTGTGCAATGCATGCTCCAAAAACGAAGTTTCACTGGTCTCCTGCGGCTTGATGATGACGCAGGCCAAGCGGTCTGTTCCGCTCCATCGAAGCGTATGCAGCAGTCGGTCGAGCTCCGCCGGCTCCGGCAGCTCGCCCGACAGCAGCTGATAGACAACCCCATCCATTCCCTGGTAATACTCCAGGTTCTGCCGTTCCAGCATCGACATGGCTCGCTGCGCCAGGAGCTCAGCCATCAAATAATCTTCTCTTCGAAATGCGTGCTGCTGCTGAAACACCAAAAGCCGCCCGCGGTAGATGGCGCCATCCCACAAGTTGACATACAGCGAATTGCGCGCACCATCGGTTCCAACCCAAAGCCGTGCCCTTCTGTGCGCATAGGTTTCCAGGTAATCGCTGTCGTGCTTGAAATCCTCCAAGATCGCTCTTGGGATAAACCCCTTGACCGAGGTTGACACATACTCCGGCGAGATAATTGCTTGCACACCAGGGGACATGGCAGTCATGATAAACCAATCGTCATGAATGCAAACTGGGTTACCCAACAGCTTCTCCCCCAGGCAGCACAGTTCCTGTAAACCTGCACCGCGAAATATCAGTTGGTCAATTTGAAACTGAATATCCTTGCAGGAATCAAAATATGAAAGCAGCCGGTTCAGCAGCGTTTCCTTGGCACTGCCGGCACAAATCAGATGATCCGCCTCGCCAGAACGTTCATCCGTGGAGATATAGGCGTAGGTATTCGTAGGAAAGTTGGCTTCCTGCTCAGTCAGTAAGTATAAAATGTTTTCTTGAAGTTCCTTTTGTCCCCAGTAAGTACGAATTCCGGAATACGTTCTCGCCGGTTTCCGCACTGCACGCATGCATGGGATCTCCATCTCAATTAGCGCATCTGCAATCATATCCATTGTTGGGAGATACCGCAGCGTCATGGCCTGCTCCATATGAACGCCTCCTTTCTTGACACGTTTGTATTTTATCCTCATTTTTGCGGAATGTAAAGTCATGAAATAGGAGAATTGTGAAAAATGCCGACCGAATATTGGATTGAATTGACAAATATTTTTATAAATGGTACCATAAATAAGGTGTAATTCACCAAAAATTTTACATTTATTAAAGCACAAATATGCGGAGCAGCTTCCGCCGCTCCGCTGAATAACAAATAAGGAGGAATATATTTTATGCTGACCGCAAAAGAAAACATGCGCGAAGTAATTCGTGGCGGCAAACCGGATCGGTTTGTCAACCAGTTCGAAGCCATCGCACTTCTGTTCCACCCCTACCTGATGACCCAGCCCCTGCTGCAAAGAGGCATGGAGAATGTGGTCAATGGTTGGGGCGTCACCAACTCCTTCCCCGCCAACGCTCCTGGCGCTTTCCCCGTACATACGCCGGACAAGATCGTTGTGAAGGACATTGAAGAGTGGAAGAAGTACGTCAAGGCTCCTTCCCTGAAGTTCCCCCAGGAGCTGTGGGACACGGCCAAGGGTATGTACGACGCGGTGGACGGCACCAAGGCCTACAAGGCCGCCTTCATTGCCCCCGGCATCTTCGAGCAGTGCCACTATCTCTGCTCCATCGAAGAGGCGCTCATGAACTACATGGAGTACCCCGATGAGATGCATGATCTCATCAAGTACCTCACCGACTGGGAGCTGGAGCTGGCCGAGGGCATCTGCTCGCACCTGCATCCCGATGCCATCTTCCATCATGACGACTGGGGCAGCGAGCAGAACTCCTTCCTGCGCCCGTCCATCTTTGAGGACTTCTTCCTGGATTCCTACAAGCAGATCTACGGCTACTACAAGAGCCACGGTGTGGAGCTCATCTTCCACCACTCCGACAGCTACTGTGCCAACATCCTCCCCACCATGATCGAAATGGGCATCGATGTGTGGCAGGGCTGCATGAAGTCCAACGATGTCCCGTCCCTCATCAAGAAGTACGGCGGCAAGATTGCCTTCATGGGCGAAATCGACAACAAGCAGGTGGACTTTGAGGGCTGGACGCAGGAGGACTGCACCAAGGCCGCTGTGAACGCCATGGAGCGCTGCGGCAACAAGTACTTCATCCCCTGCATCACCCAGGGCGGACCCGGCTCCCTGTACGAAGGCACCTACAAGGGGCTCTGGGACGCCATCGACAAGTACAACTGCGAGCACTTTGGGCTCAAGCAGGAGGACATCGAGGCTGCCCGCCTTCCCATGAACATCATGTTCTAATGCCCTGATACGAGCTTAAATTTCAAGGAGGAACACACACCCATGATTATTATTGGCGAAAAGATCAACGGTTCCATTCCTGTGGTGGCCGACGCCATTGCCCGCAGAGATGCGGAATTCATCAAAGCTCGTGCCGTTGCCCAGGCAAAGGCCGGCGCCACCTTTATCGACTGCTGCGCCTCCGTTCCCGAGGATCAGGAAGTTGAGACGCTCCATTGGATGATCGACTGCATCCAGGAGGTCTGCGACCTGCCCATCTCCGTGGACAGCCCCAGTGCCAAGGTGCTGGCGGAGGCCTACAAGTTCTGCAACAAGCCGGGTCTTTTCAACTCCGTCTCCGGCGAGGGCGACAAGATCGACGTGATCTTCCCCATCATGGCCGAGAACAAGGGCTGGCAGGTCATTGCCCTGCTGTCCGACGATACCGGTATCCCCAAGAATGCGGCTGATCGCCTGCGGGTGTTTGACCGCATCATGGAAAAGGCCAAGGAATACGGCATTTCCCCCAACCGCATCCACATCGATCCCCTGGTGGAAATGCTCTGCACGTCTGAAAACGGCATTGAGACCAATGTGGAAGTCATCACCACTGTGCGCGAAAAATATCCTTCCATTCACATCACTGCCGCTGTGTCCAACATTTCCTTCAACCTGCCGGTGCGCAAGATGATCAACCTCGGCTTCACCGTTTTGGCCATGAACGCCGGTCTCGATTCCGCCATTCTGGATCCCACCAACCGGGATCTCATGGGCGTGATCTACGCCACTGAGGCGCTGCTGGGTCTGGATGATTACTGCATGGAGTACATTAGTGCTTACCGCGAAGGTCTTTTTGGCCCCGTGAAATAAGCCAACAATCATAGAAAAAAGGAGAAACGATTATGAGTATCGAAAACGTAAATGATCTGGTTATTCGCGGCAAGGCCAAGCTGGTTCCCGCTGCGGTGCAGGAAGCGCTGGACGAGGGCTGCGATGCCAACGCGCTGCTGGATACTATGATTGCCGCCATGGATGTGGTGGGCGAAAACTTCAAGAATGGCAATATCTTTGTCCCCGAAATGCTCATTTCCGCCAAGGCCATGAAGAAGGGCGTTGAGGTGCTCAAGCCCCATCTGTCCTCCGGCGCCACCGGCGCGCTGGGCAAGGTCATCATCGGCACCGTCGCCGGCGACCTCCATGACATCGGCAAGAACCTGGTTTCCATGATGATCGAGTCCGCCGGCTTCGAGATCATTGACCTGGGCGTTGACGTGCCCGTGGAGAAGTTCCTGGCCGCCTACGAGGAGAACCCCGACGCCAAGATCATTGCCTGCTCTGCCCTGCTGACCACCACCATGCCCGCTCTGCAGGCCACCGTGGCCGCCATCAACGCCGCTCCCTGGCGCAGCAAGGTCAAGGTTATGGTGGGCGGCGCCCCCATCACCCAGGAGTTTGCTGACAAGATCGGTGCCGACGCCTACACCGCCGACGCTGCTTCTGCCGCCAAGCGCGCCAAGGAACTGGTTGCCTAATTCCTACAGCGAATGACTTTTCGGGAGCCGATGCCAGGCATCGGCTCCCATTTTCCTAATATCTATGGCCATGCAGGAGATGAGATATGTCATGCCACAGTATACAATCACCTTCCAGCCCGGCGGACAGCAAGTGCAAGTGCCCGCGGGAACCACGCTGCTGCAAGCACAGATCATGGCAGGGTTAAAGCCGGATGCTCCCTGCGGTGGCCACGGCACATGCAAAAAATGCACCGTTCGCCTGGCCGACGGCCGGGAGGTGCTTGCCTGCCAAACGCAGGTGCAGCAGGATGAAACCGTCTATCCCGCCCAGGCGGAGAAGGCGCAGATTCTGACCACCAGCAGCCATACGGCTCTGCCCAGCCCTGACGGCAGCGATGCATATGCCCTTGCCATCGACATCGGCACAACCACGTTGGCCGCTTATCTTCTCTCTGGCACGACTGGCGCTGTGCTTGCCAGTGCCAGCAGCCTCAACCCCCAGCGCCAATTTGGAGCGGATGTGATATCTCGCTTACAGGTGGCGCTGGAGGGCGGCGGCGATTCTTTGCGCCGGTGCGTGATCGACGCCTTGGCTAGCTTGACGCGGAGCATGGCCAAAACCATCTCCATTGCCCCGCAGGACATTACGGCCGCTGCCATCGTGGGAAACACTGCCATGCACCACTTGCTGCTGGGAATCGATCCTGCGCCGTTGGTCACGCCGCCATATATGCCCAGAAAGAAGGAAGCCATGGAGCTTCCCGCCGAAACGCTCCTTCCCACCGCTGGCACCGTGCGCATTCTTCCCAACATTGCAGGGTTTGTAGGCGGCGATACCGTGGGCTGCATGGTGGCCACCAGATTTGACCAGCTGGATGCTCTGACGCTGCTGATCGACATCGGCACCAACGGAGAGATGGTATTGGGAGATCGCAATCGCAGAGTTGCCTGTTCCACTGCCGCCGGCCCAGCATTTGAAGGCGCCAAAATCTCCTGCGGCATGCGCGGCGCCGCCGGAGCGGTGGATCATGTGACGCTGGAACAGGGTGAAATTTCATACCATGTCATTGGGGAATGTGAAGCCGTGGGGCTTTGCGGCTCCGGCCTGTTGGATCTGACCGCCGCACTGCTGGATGCAGGCATCATTTCCGAATCGGGATATCTGTCTGGGGGTACCTACCAACTCTGCCCCAGTGTATCTTTGACGCAAAAAGATGTTCGGGAGGTGCAGCTGGCAAAAGGCGCCATTCGCGCCGGCATCGAGCTTTTGGCCAGACATTTAGGCGTCTGCGTAGACGAAATTCAGCGAGTCTATCTGGCCGGCGCCTTTGGAAACTACCTCAATCCAGCATCCGCCTGCCGAATCGGCATGATTCCCCCGGTTCTCCAGGATCGGATCATTCCCATCGGCAATGCTGCGGGCGAGGGCGCCAAGCTCTGCGCCGTCAGCCGCCGGGATTTCGCCTACAGCCAGCATCTGGCCGATACCACGGAATTTTTGGAATTGGCCAGTCTGCCGGCGTTTCAAGATCGGTTTGTGGACGCGCTTTCATTTTCGGAGGAGGAAGAATGAACGATGCACAGTTAGCGGCGTGTGCCCAGGCCGCCGGATTCAGCCACTGGGCAACATTAGACGTCAGTACCATTGTGCTCAAGCAGGAAGTGCGGGATATGTGCGCCACCAATTCCTGTGGAAGATACGGAAAATGCTGGAGCTGCCCGCCCGGCTGCGGCTCTCTGGAGGATTGCAAGCAAAAGCTCAGTGCCATGTCCAGAGGTATTTTGGTGCAGACAGTGGGAGATGTGGAGGATAGCTTCGACTTTGAGGCAATGATGGAGGTAGAGGCGGCGCACAAAGCCCACTTCACGCAGATGTATGAGGCGCTGCGTGCCTCAGAAGGCTCGGTGCTGGCACTGGGAACGGGCTGCTGTACCCAGTGCGCTTCCTGCACGTATCCAGACGCGCCATGCCGCTTCCCTGAAAAAATGGTCTCCTCCATGGAGGCCTTTGGCATCCTGGTGCTGGAGGTCTGTCAGGCCAACGGGCTCAACTACTACTATGGATCCGATCAAATTGCCTACACCGCCTGCTTTCTCCTGCCTTGATGCGCCCTGTGGGTAGCCCGAGCTTGCGCTCCATCGTTTGAGAAAACCAATTGCTTTTCTCTCCCCTTTTCGGTATCATATCTTAGAGGTGATTGGTATGCTGGCCTATACCTATGTGGAGCCAGGCAAGTTTGCACTTTTGGAGAAGCCGAAGCCCCAGCTCCTGCATGCGCGGGACGCCATAGTGCGGGTGACGCTCAGCAGCATCTGCACCAGCGATCTCCATATCAAGCATGGTTCCGTGCCGCGGGCAGTGCCCGGCATCACACTGGGGCACGAGATGGTAGGCGTTGTGGAGGCCGTCGGAGCCGCGATTGAAAACGTCAAACCTGGCGACCGTGTGACCGTAAATGTGGAAACCTTCTGCGGCACATGCTATTTTTGCCAGCACGGGTGGGTCAACAACTGCACCGACCCCAACGGCGGCTGGGCTTTGGGATGCCGAATCGACGGCGGACAGGCAGAATACGTGCGCGTTCCCTATGCAGACCAGGGATTAAACCGCATCCCCGATGGCGTCTCAGACCTTCAAGCGCTGCTGGTGGGCGATCTCCTGTCCACCGGCTATTGGGCAGCCAAAATCTCCAAGATCAAGCCGGACGACACGGTTTTGATTCTCGGTGCGGGTCCTACGGGAATCTGCACGCTGCAATGCGTACTTCTTTGGCATCCGGGCAATGTCATCGTCTGCGATGTGGATCAAAAGCGGCTGGAATTTGTCAAGGCGCACTATCCCAACGTTATTCTTGCCACGCCGCAGGATGTTTCCCAGACCGTCCAGGCATACAGTGCCCATGGCGGCGCCGACGTGGTGCTCGAGGTTGCCGGTTCGCCGGATACATTTCAAATGGCCTGGGTCAACGCCCGTCCCAACGCCATTGTGACTGTAGTTGCGCTATATGATAGCGCGCAGGTGCTTCCGCTGCCGGAGATGTACGGAAAAAATCTGACCTTTCAAACCGGCGGTGTGGATGGCTGCTTCTGCGACGAAATTCTTTCCCTGATTGCCCAGGGACACCTGGATCCCTCGCCGCTCATCACCCACACCTTCCCCCTGCAAGAGATTGAAGCGGCTTATTCCCTCTTTGAGGCGCGCCAGGATGGCGTGATGAAAATTGCGATCCAAGGATAAGGAGGATACACATGCTGGAAGTTGGAACAAAAGCGCCGAATTTTACCCTGCTCGATCAGCACGGCACCGCCAGAAGCCTTTCCGATTTTCTGGGGAAAAAGGTTGTGCTCTATTTCTATCCCAAGGACAATACCCCTGGCTGCACCAGACAGGCCTGCGCCTTTGCGCATCGGCATGATGATTTTACGAGCAAGCAGGTGGTTGTGATTGGAGTCAGCAAGGATTCTACCGCTTCCCATCTGAAATTTGCCGAAAAGTATCAGCTCCCCTTTGTCCTGCTCTCTGATCCGGAGCACACGGTGATGGAGACCTACAGCGTCTGGCAGGAGAAGAAGCTCTATGGAAAAGTCAGCATGGGCGTCGTGCGCAGCACCTATTTGATCGACGAGCACGGGATGATTGAAAAAGTCATGCCCAAGGTGAAGCCAGACACCAATGCCGGCGAAATTCTGGATTACCTTGGGGCTTCTCAGAAAGCATGAGAATCATCATATCTCCCGCCAAAAAGATGCGGGTTGACACGGATAGCCTGCCCATCCAGGCACTTCCGTCGTTTCTTGACCGCACGGAACTGCTGCTCCAAGCCATGCGTTCCATGGATGCTGCCAAACTGCAGTCGCTTTGGAAATGCAACGAAAAAATCGCCGCATTGAATTTGCAGCGACTGCGTGACATGGACTTGCGGCATGGCCTCACCCCAGCCATCCTCTCCTACGAGGGCATTCAGTATCAATACATGGCGCCCGGCGTTTTTACCGGCGATGAATTTGACTATATCCAGGAGCATCTTCGCATTGTGTCGGGATTCTACGGACTGCTGCGCCCGTTTGACGGTGTGACGCCCTATCGGCTGGAAATGCAGACAAAACTGGCTGTGGACGGCGCAAAAGATCTCTATGCATTCTGGGGCGATCGCCTGGCAAACGCGCTGTGCAGCGAAACAAATTGTATTCTAAATCTCGCCTCTAAGGAGTACTATCTCAGCATACAGCGGCATTTGATGCCCTCTGTGCGCTTTATCACCTGTGTATTTGGAGAATTAAAAGGCAGTAACGTGGTGGAAAAGGGCACCTTGTGCAAAATGGCGCGTGGTGAAATGGTTCGCTTCTTGGCACAGTATCACATCGTTTCCCCGGACGAACTCCGTTCATTCGATCGTTTGGGTTTTCGGTATGCACCGGCATATTCCAGTGCGCAAAGATTGGTCTTTCTTAGAGAAGAGCATCTTCTCGCCACTCCATCATAACTCTAATCTCAGCGTGTCGAAAAAGTCTTTTCGCCACGCTGTGCGGATTTTGAAACTTTCAA
>DSTMR04002__coassemble_1132_pt1 | contig 20268 bp, 15 predicted proteins | sample DSTMR04002__metabat2_high_PE_040 | metagenome-assembled genome bin DSTMR04002 | reverse complement strand
CCAAAGCCAGGGACGAGCATGAAATCTTCACCCTGGTCACCGACTTCTACCGCGCTTACGGCGTGGGCATGTTCGGCCTCAACCGCGCCTTCCGCATTCAGAACAACGGCCGGGGCGTGGAATTTTTGCCCATCAACAACACCGACAAGGTAATGCTCCATGATCTCATCGGCTACGAGCTCCAGAAGAAGCAGCTGGTGGAGAATACGGAGGCCTTCGTGAAGGGGCGTCCGGCCAACAACGTGCTCCTCTACGGCGATGCCGGCACCGGCAAGTCCTCCTCGGTGAAGGCGCTCATCAACGAGTACTATGATTCCGGTCTTCGGATGATCGAGATCTACAAGCACCAGTTCCGGGATCTCTCGGCGGTGATTGCCGCAGTGAAGGGCAGAAATTACCGCTTTATCATCTACATCGACGACCTCTCCTTTGAAGAGAACGAGGTGGAGTATAAATTCCTCAAGGCCGTCATTGAGGGCGGCGTGGAGACGCGGCCGGATAACATTCTGATCTACGCCACCTCCAACCGCCGCCACCTCATCAAGGAGACGTGGAAGGATCGCAGCGACATGGAGTATGAAAACGACGTACACCGCTCCGACACCATGGAGGAAAAGCTCTCCCTGGCCGCTCGGTTCGGCGTGGCCATCAACTACTCCATCCCCAACCGCACGGAGTTCCAGACCATCGTCAAGGAGCTGGCCAAGCGGCAGCTCACCGCGCCGGTGGACGAGAGCGAGCTTCTCGCCCTGGCCAACCGCTGGGAGCTGAGGCACGGCGGCGTCTCCGGACGCACCGCCCAGCAATTCATCAACTATTTAGCCGGAAAGGAGCCCCCGGATCATGATTACCCTGGATAAAATCTATCATGCAGCCTTCGTACTCAAGGAGGTGGCGCGCCGCACCGACCTCATTTACGCGCCCAATCTTTTGAGCGACGCGGAGCTCTATCTCAAAACAGAGAACCTCCAGGTGACCGGCAGCTTCAAGCTCCGGGGCGCCTATTATAAGATCAGCCAGTTGAGCGACGAGCAGAAGAAGGCCGGAATCATCGCCTGCAGCGCCGGCAACCACGCCCAGGGCGTCGCCCTGGCCGCCACCCGCCAGGGGGCGAAGAGCGTGGTCTACATGCCCGATTCCGCCCCTATCAGCAAGGTGGAGGCCACCAAGCGCCTGGGCGCCGAGGTGGTGCTGGTGGCCGGCGCCTATGACGACGCCTACGCCGCTGCGGTGAAAGCCCAGGAGGAGACTGGCGCTACCTTCATCCACCCCTTTGACGACGACGAGGTCATCGCCGGCCAGGGAACCATCGGCCTGGAGATCCTCGAGCAGATGCGGGATGTGGATGCGGTCATCGTGCCCATCGGCGGCGGCGGCCTCATCTCCGGCGTGGCCTATGCCATCAAGCAGCTCCAGCCCTCGGTGAAGGTCTACGGCGTCCAGGCCAGCAACGCCCCCAGCATGTTTGAAAGCCACCGCCAGGGACATCAGATTACCCTGGACACGGTGCACACCTTTGCCGACGGCATCGCCGTCAAGCACCCCGGCGACACCACGTTCTCGTTGGTTGAGCAATATGTGGACGATATTGCCACCGTCTCCGAGGACGAAATCGCTACAGCGATCCTCGCCATGATCGAAAAGCAGAAGCTCATTGCCGAGGGCGCCGGCGCGGTCAGCGTGGCCGCCGCCATGTTCCACAAGCTGCCCATCCAGGGCAAGAAGGTGGTCTGCCTGGTCTCCGGCGGCAACATCGATGTGAATATCCTTTCACGGGTGATTACCCGCGGCCTGGTGACCTCCGGCCGCAATGCCAACCTGGTCATCGCCCTGGAGGATAAGCCGGGACAGCTGGTGGGCGTGAGCGAGATCATCTCCCAGTGCGGCGCCAATGTGGTCTCGGTGCGCCATGAGCGCTCCGATCCCAACATGGCCATCTCCAGCTGCTTCCTGCGCGTGGGCATGGAGACCCGCGACTTTGCCCAGATTGAGGAAATCCGCCGCCGCCTCACCGAGGCGGGCTTCGAAATCGTACAGTGAGTCATTGGGCGCTGAAATGAAATCCATTTCAGCGCCCAAGCTATATCATAGGCGATCTAATATCCACTGCACCCGTAGGGGCGGATTATATATCCGCCCGTGGCAGCGGCAATTTCGCAGGTGCCAGCCCGGGCGCATATACAATGCGCCCCTACAGCCGGGATCGATGGTGCACCGCACTCGTAGGGCGGCATGCCCTCATGCCGCCGCTGCCGTCAGGCCGCCTACACGGCTCCCGTCGACCCCACCACAAGATTTCTCTTCTTGCAGGAATGGCTCGAATGGGGTATAATGGCAGCATTACTGACTGGGAGGATACCATGGGTTTTGGACTGTCCGTACTCTACACCGCCGTTCTGGGCGTGGTGTCCCACTATGTGGGGCAGGCGCTGCCGCGGCGGTGGTTTGACCCCACGCGCTTTCCCTACCGGAGCTTTGCCTGGGAGAAGGAGGGAACCGTCTACCGCAGGGTGGGGGTTCATAAGTGGAAGGATCTGGTGCCGGATATGAGCAAGGTCATGCCGGACATGATTCCCAAGCAGGTAGCGCTGCGGGAGACATCGGAAGAGGCCATGGTGCTGGTGCAGGAGACCTGCGTGGCCGAGGCGGTACACGCCGCGCTGATGGTACTCTCGGTGGGAAACTATCTTCTCTGCCCCAACCTCATGGGGCTCCTGTTGGCGCTTTTCAATGCCATCTTTTTAAACCTGCCCTATTGGATCATCCAGCGCTATAATCGTCCCAAGCTCCTGCGGGTGGCAGAGCGGCTGAAATTAAAGGAGGAACAACGGCTTGCAGATTCTGATTCTCACCTGTAATACCGGCGGCGGCCACAACGCCACGGCTGCCGCACTGGAAGAACAGTTTACCGCCCACGGCCACGGCTGTACGGTGCTCGACTGCCTGGAATTTTTGCCGCCGGCCAAGGCGCGGCTCATCAGCGAGGGGCACGTGCTCCTCTACCGCAAGGCGCCCAAGCTCTTCGGCCTGGGATATAAGTTTGAGGAGAACCATGTGCCCCGGTACCTCCGGGCGCAGTGCGAATCCTGCGCCGGGGAATTTAGCGAGGCGGTCAAGCGCATGGGATGTGACGCGGTGATCTGCGTCCATGTGTTCCCGGCCATCATGATGACTGCCGCCGTGCGGCAATTTGGCCTGACGCTGCCGGGCTATTTTGTGGCCACGGACTATACCTGCAGCCCCGGCGTCTCTCTCGCGGATATGGATCTCTATTTCATCCCCCATCCGCTTTTGGCCGACGAATTTATCCGCTGTGGGATCCCCGCAGACCGGCTGGTGCCCACAGGAATCCCCGTGCGCAGCTGCTTTTTAACCCAGGTTCCCCAGCCCCAGGCGCGCCGCGCTCTGGGACTTCCCGAGACGGGGCGGGTGATACTTTTGGCCTGCGGCTCCATGGGCGCAGGCCCCATGGAGGAGCTCACCCAGGCGCTGAGCCAGATTCTCACCCGGGATGACCGGCTGGTGGTGGTCTGCGGCACCAACAAAAAGCTGCGGGATCGGATCGTCCGCAGCTGTGCCGGAAGAAATCTCCGGGTGCTGGGCTTTACCAAGCGTATGGACGAGTATATGGACGCGGCTGACCTCATTCTCACCAAGGGCGGCGGCCTCACCACCACGGAGGTGGTCAACAAGCACCGCCCCATGCTCCTCATCAACGTCATCCCCGGCCTGGAGGAGCGCAACATCCGCTTTATGGTCTCCCAGGGCTATGCCAAAACCGCCGACAACCCCGAGGCGCTGGCGCTTTTGGCCGGGTCGCTGCTGCGAGACACTGCGACCCTTGCCAAGTGGCAGGAAACCCTGGCGCGGGACTTCTCCGGCTCTGCCGCCGCAGAGATCTATGGAGAAATTTGCCAGGATCTCGGAGTGGACGCCTGAGGGCGCCGTGATCAGTGGAACATCCATACCCGGGCGCATGTGCGCCCGGGTATTTTTGCGGTCTTATTCCTTGATTTTTCGAAAATATTTGGTATAATTTACGAAAACAGCTTTTGCAGGAGGTATGTCTCCATGGCGACACTCAAGGACATTGCCGGGGTGACGGGGATTTCCATTTCCACCATCTCCCGGGTGCTCAATCACGATGAAACCATCAGTGTCACACCCCAGACGGCGGAAAAAATCTTTGCCGCTGCCAAGGCGCTGGACTATGTGCCCACCCGCAGCCGTGCCAAGGCGGAAAGCGCCGCGCCAAACCGGCGCATGGGTATCGCCCAGATGTTTGAGATGGAGCAGATCCTGGAGGATCCCTATTATCTCTACATGAAATCCGCCCTGGAGAAGATGTGCTTTTCCAAGGGCGTCGAGACGACCAACCTCTTCCGCGATCAGACGGGGCATTTTATCTGCAAGGGAGACAGCGAGCTGGACGGCGTCTTCGCCATCGGCAGCTTCACCCCCCAGGAGATTGAGGATTTTCACCGCTGCAGCAGCCATGTGGTCTTTGTGGACACCTCGCCGGACGACGAGCGCTACTTTGCCGCAGTGCCCAACTTCCACCTGGGCGTGCGCCAGGCGCTCCAACGTCTGCTGGAGGCAGGCCACCGACGCATCGGCTTCATCGGCAGCCAGTATACCTTTCAGGAGGAGAAAAACCTGAAGTTAGACGCCCGGCTCTACTATTTCCGCAACATTCTCCAGGAGGCGGGCGCCTTTGACCCGGCCTATGTGCTGGATAGTGCCATGAACTCCAACGCGGGATTCGAAGTGATGACCCGGGCGCTGGATGCGTGGCAGACGCCGCCCACGGCGCTGTTCATCGCCTCGGACGCCATTGCCAACGGCGTCCTCCGGGCGCTGGAGCGCAAGGGCGTCTCCATCCCCGGGCAGATGAGCGTGGTTGCCTTCAATGATACGCCGCTCTCCCTCAATGCCTCGCCGCCGCTCTCGTCGGTGCGGGTGCTCCAGAGCGAGATTGCCGCGGCGGCCTATGTGGCCATGGAATCCTCCCTGGCCGGCAGCACCTACCCCTTCAAGACCGTGGTGCCCTGCGTCTATGTGGAGCGGGAGAGCGTCGGCGCACCCGGCGTGTGTGAAAGCTGAGCGTTTTCAGGACGGTATGGCCGCCAGAAACTGCACTGATTTTTGTAAAATTTGAGTAAATTATAGATAAAAATACGGACAAACGAGAGGAGCGCACCATGGTACTTGGCGTAGACTACTATCCCGAGCAATGGCCGGAAGCCATGATGGAAGCGGATCTTCAGCGCATGGTGGAGCTGGGCTGCAACGTCATCCGCATCGGTGAATTTGCCTGGCACCGCATGGAGCCCCGGGAGGGGGCGTATGACTTCTCCTTCTTTGACCGCGTCATCGCCATGGCAAAACGCAAGGGGCTGCGGGTGATCTTCGGCACCCCCACGGCCACGCCGCCTGCCTGGCTCATTCATAAGCACCCCGACATTCTCTCCCAGTTTGAAACTGGGGCGCCCAGAGCCTTCGGCGGCCGGCACGTCTACTGCTTCAGCAGCACCATCTACCGTAGCTACTGCGAAAAGATTGTCACGGCTCTGGCACGGCATTACCGGAATGAGAAGATGATCCTCGCCTGGCAGGTGGACAACGAGCTGGGGCATGAGGGAAGCGATGTTTGCTGGTGCCCCCGGTGCCGGTCAGCCTTCCAGGACTATCTCCAGCGGCGCTTTCATGGCGACATCCGCGCCCTCAATGAAGCCTATGGCACGGACTTCTGGAATCACACCTACAACGATTTTTCCGAGATTCCCTTGCCGGCGCCCACCATCACCACTCACAATCCGGCGCTGCGGCTGGACTTTGAGCGGTTTTTGAGCGAAAATATCCGTTCCTTCTGCCATTTCCAAGCGGAGATTTTCCGCCGGGAGATCCCCGGGGCGGTGGTCATCCACGACTTCCCCGGCGGCGGCCTAGGAAAGCACGTGGACTACTCCGCTGTGGCCGCGTGCCTTGACCGGGTGGCCTACAACAACTATCCCGTCTGGGGTGGCCAGAAGGAGCCATTACCGCCCAGCGAAATCGCCTTCGGCCTGGACTACATCCGCGGCCTGAAGGGGGAGAACTTCTGGGTGACTGAGGCCATCATGGGCGCCCAGGGGCACGACGTCACCGGCTTCCTGCCCCGTCCCAACCAGGCCAAGATGTGGTCGTGGCAGGCCGTGGCGCGGGGCTGCGAGGGACTTCTCTACTTCCGCTACCGCGGCGCCACCAAGGGTGCCGAGCAGTTCTGTTACGGCCTTCTGGACGCGGACAATGTGCCCCGCCGCCGCTTTTTTGAGGCGCAGGCGTTTTTCCGCAGCGTGAAAGAGTATGAGGATGTGCTCACCGCGCCCATCAAGAGCGACATTGCCATGCTCTATGACTATGACTCTCTGGCCTCCTTCCGAATCCAGCGGCAGAGCGTGCTCCTGGACGTGGAGCGGGAGATGAAGCGGCTCCACAGCGTATTCTTCAAGCACGGACAGATGGTGGATATCATCCCCGCCCGGCGGGACTTCTCCGGCTACAAGCTGGTGGTGGTACCCCATATGATGATTACCGACGAGGACTTTGCCCGCCGCCTTCATGACTATGTCCAGCGCGGCGGCGTGGTGGTGGTGACCTACCGCACGGCGGTGAAGGATCGGGACAATAACCTGGTCTTCGGCAAGGTCATTCCTGTGGATCTGAACGAGCTGCTGGGGCTCTATGTGGAGGAGACCGAGAGCGTCCAGGAGTTTGATTGCCTGCCCCTGGCGGGCGAGCACAAGGCCACTGCCGGCGTCTTTCGGGATATGATTGTCCCCACCACGGCGCAGGTGCTCTACCGCTATGACGACCCCTTCTACCGCACCTATGCGGCCATCACCGTCAACGACTTCGGCCAGGGCGCGGCCTTCTACTTGGGCACCACTCCGGATCGTGCGGTATTGACCCAAGTGCTGACCATGGCCATGGACAGAGCCGGCCTCGCCCGCGAGGTGCTCCCCGAGGGCGTGGAGACCGTGGTGCGCCAGGGGAAGGACAGAGCCGTCCGCCTGGTCATCAACCACAACGCCCAGAGCACCGAGGCCTTCGGCCTGGCGCTCCAGCCTTTTGAGGTGGCAGTGATTCCGGAATAACGCAAAAAAAGAGGTGCAGTTTGTGAACTGCATCTCTTTTTTGACCCGCTTGCGCGGTCGGGTCGATGAGGACATCGACCCCTACAGGGCGCAGCCGAAACTTCCACTGCACTCGTAGGGGCGGCCATTGGCCGTCCGCTGGTTCAGGCCGCTACGCGGTCGGGTCGATGAGGGCATCGACCCCTACAGGGTGCGCCCCAAATTTCCACCGTATCTGTAGGGGCGGCTATCAGCCGCCCGCCAATACCAGGCCACTTGCGCGTCTTCCTTATTCTTCCTCGTAGGGAAGTCCCCTGCGGTAGCGATCCATGATTCCCCGGAAGATGTCGGCGCTGGAGGGCGGCGTCCAGGTGATGGCGTTGGCGCCGGCGGCGATGGTGGCGGCGATGGAGTCGTCGGTGGGGCCGCCGGTGGCGATGATGGGCATATTCGGATAGAGGCTGCGGATTTCTGCCACGATGGCCGGGGTGTCGCCGGCGGCGGAGACGTTGAAGATGCTCACACCCGCCTCAATTCGGGCGGCAAAGTCGGTGTCCGGCCGCACCACCGTGGAGATCAGAGGAATGTCCACGGTCTTGGCAACAGTCTTGAGATGCTCCAGGGAGGTGGGGTGGTTGGCCACCACGCCGGTGGCGCCCTGCATCTCGGCGAAGACTGCCATATGTACCATGCGGTTGCCCTTGGTGAGGCCGCCGCCCACGCCCACAAACACCGGCACGTCGGCGGCAGTCAAAAGCGCCTGGGTGATGACCGGCTGGGGGGTAAAGGGATAGACGGCGATGATGGCGTCGGCGTTGGTATTTTTGATGATGGCCAGATCCGTGGAGAACACCAGGGATTTGATCCGCTTGCCGAATACCACAATGCCCGAGCAGCGGTAGATGGCCTCGGGTACCTTCAGGGCGGTTTTGCGGTAGGTTCCCTCAATGGGGGTGGGGATGTGCTTCATAGTGGGACACGTCCTTTGTGCAAATTTTTATCATTGTACCATGATGATGCTGCAATTTGGATAACAGATTGTTAAATCTTTGCATAGATGGAAAAGGGCGATTTTCCTGTTGACGCAGATGCGATTGTATTGTAAGATACTATATTGAGAAAATATGAATTTTTACTATCTTTTGAGGTGATATCCATGCATTGGTCGGAAAAAATCGCGCAGGAGATTGTCCGGCGCCGCCCGGACAAGGAAGAATACGTCTGCGCCGCCGGCATCAGCCCCTCGGGCACCATCCACATCGGCAACTTCCGCGACGTGGCCACCAGCTACTTCGTGGTCAAGGCGCTTCGCAAGATGGGCAAGAAGGCTCGCCTCCTGTTCAGCTGGGACGAGTATGACCGTCTGCGGAAGATCCCCGTGGACGTGGCCAAGGTCAACGGCGACATGGAGCAGTATATCGGCCGCCCCTATGTGGACGTTCCCAACCCCTTTGACGACAGCGCGGAGTTTCCCAGCTACGCGGCGCACTTTGAGCATATCTTTGAAACATCCATGGAGCGCTTCGGCATTGAGATGGACTACCGCCACCAGGGCGAGATGAACCGCTCGGGCAAGTACGTGGACTTGGTGCTGAAAGCCCTCTCCAAGCGCGGCGAAATTTTCGACATTCTCGATTCCTTCCGCACCCAGGAGGCGCAGCCCGGCGAGCGGGAGCATTACTATCCTGTGGCCATCTACTGCCCCCACTGCGGCAAGGACACCACCACCATTCTTTCCTACGACGAAAATACTCATGTCGCCCACTACCGCTGCGCCTGCGGCCACGAGGGAGACTTCGACTTCACCAAGGATTTCCACTGCAAGCTGGCCTGGAAGATCGACTGGCCTATGCGCTGGCTCTACGAGGGCGTGGACTTTGAGCCCGGCGGGAAGGATCACGCCTCGCCCACCGGCAGCTACCAGACCTCCCGGGTGATCTCTCAGAAGATCTTCGGCTACGAGGCGCCCTTGTTCCAGGGCTATGAGTTCATCGGCATCCGGGGCACCACCGGCAAGATGTCCGGCTCCTCGGGCTTGAACCTTTCGCCGGATGCCCTGTTAAAGATCTACCAGCCCGAGGTGATCCTCTGGCTCTACTCCAAGACCGAGCCCACCCGCGCCTTCGACTTCTGCTTCGACGAGGGCATTCTCAAGCAGTATTTCGAGTTTGACCGGATGCTCGATGCCTGCCGCAATGGCAAGGCAGACGAGCAGACCCAGGCCATCATGTATAACTGCAAGATTGAGGGGCGGGAGATCCACACCGTGCCCATGAGCCTCCTGGTGCAGATGGGTTCCGTGGTGGACTTCAATGTGCCCATGCTGGAGACTGTGTTTGCAAAAATCGGGACACCCTATCAGGAGGCCGACTTTGCCGACCGCCTGGAGCGGGCGAAGTACTGGCTGGAGCAGTGTGCGCCCGACCAGGTGAACCGCCTGCGCACCACTCGCAACTGGGATGTCTATGAAACCCTGGATGAAAAGGCCAGGGAGGAGGTGGCGGAGCTCTTTGCCTACCTCTCCACCGACGGCTACAGCCTCGACGAGCTCAACACCGCCATCTATGCCATTCCCGCCAAGGTGCGCGGCCTGGAGCAGGGCACCAAGGAGCTCAAGAGCGCCCAGAGCGTCTTCTTCCAGAACGTTTACCAGCTCCTGATCGATAAGACCAAGGGACCCAGGCTCTATCTCTTTCTCTATGCCATTGAGAAGGAGCGGTATTTAAAGCTCCTGGACTTCTCCACCCCCAAGACTGCCGAGGAAGAGGCGCCCGTGGTGGAGGAAGTGGTGGAAGAGGTGGCACCGGCCAAGGTATACGGCGATCCCGATCCCGTGGCGCCGGTGAAGCCCGAGATCGACATCGACCATTTCCTCACCATGGATCTCCGGGTCTGCAAGGTCATTAAGTGCCAGGAGATCCGCAAGAGCCACAGCAACTTAAAGCTCACCCTGGATGATGGCATCGGCGAGCGGGTCATCGTGTCTTCCATCAAGAATGAATACAAGCCCGAGGAGCTCATCGGCAAAAAGATCATCGTGGTGGCCAACCTGAAGCCCACCCGCTTCACCGGCGTCACCTCCCAGGGTATGCTCCTGGCCGGCACCAACAACGCCTGCGGCTGCAAGGTGATCTTTGTGGACGATTCCATCCCCTGCGGCACCCAGATTAAGTAACATCCAGCTGCAATGCAGTAAATAAGGAGGAACTGGCATGAGTCTCACCGAAGCCATGGATCAGTATAAGCGCGCCCTCAAGCAGGGGCAGAAGGACTACCGCGCCGATGTGCTCCGGGGTCGCTACCCCTATCCCCAGGTGCTCGACGAGATCTTGGTGGAGTCCATGTGCGCCGGAAGGGTGGACCTGGGACTCATTGAAATCCCCATCAATCAGATTGTCGGCACCAAGAGCGCCGGCCGAAAGTCGGCCTTTGCCTCCAGCTTTATGCCGCTGCTGCCGATTGACACCGAGTTCGGCGCCAAGTGGGTGAAGCTCTGCGAAGCCCACCTGGGCGACGAGGGCATCCGGGATCCCATCAAGTGCTATGAGTATTTGGGTAGGTTCTACGTGGAGGAGGGCAACAAGCGCGTCAGCGTCCTCAAGAGCTACGGCGCCACCACCATCCCCGGCACGGTCATCCGCATGCTCCCGGCGGAAAGCCAGGATCTGGCTGTGCAGCGGTACTATGAGTTCGTGAAGTTCTATCAATTGGCGGGGCTCTATCAGGTGCAGTTCCTCCAGCTGGGTAGCTTCGCCAAGCTCCAGGCCGCCTTGGGCTACGAGCCGGGGCACATCTGGACCAAGGAGGAGCGGCAGAGCTTCCTCTCGGGCTTTACCCGGTTCAAGGACGCCTTCTCCCGCCAGGGCGGGGACAGTCTTTCGGTAACGCCTGCGGGCGCGCTGCTGGTGTGGCTCCGGGTGAATCCCTTCTCCGACCTCAAGGCCATGACGGCCTCGGAGCTCACCAAGAGCATCGCGGCGGTCTGGCCGGACATTCAGCTTTTGGCGCAGGGGGCGCCGGTGTCCATCAGCACTGTGCCTCCCACACCGGAGAAGGGCGGCATCCTCTCCAAAATTCTCGACAGCAAGCCCACCCATTTGAACATCGCCTTTGTCCACACCTCCAACCCCGCCGAAAGCAGCTGGACACGTGCCCACGACGCCGGGCGGGAACATCTGGAGAAGGCCATGGGGGATCGGATCAGCGTGGTGACCTACCTGAATGTCCGCTCGTCTCAGGAGGCCGACCGAGTGATGGAGGAGGCTGTGGCCGCGGGCGCCGACGTCATCATCGCCACCGCGCCGCCCCTCATCGGCGCCTGCCGCAAGGTCGCGGCCAAGCATCCAGGGCTCAAGGTGCTAAACTGCTCCTTGGATATGCCCTATGCCGGACTTCGCACCTACTATAGCCGGATGTATGAGAGCAAGTTCATCACCGGCGCCATTGCCGGCGCCATGGCCAGGGAGAACACCATCGGCTATGTGGCCAACTACCCCATCTTCGGCGTCCCGGCGGGGATCAACGCCTTTGCCCTGGGGGCGCAGATGGTCAACCCCCAGGCGAAGCTGCTGCTCCACTGGTCGTGCACCGAGGGCGATCCCAAGGCGCTCTTCCAGGCGCGTGGCGTCACGGTGGTCTCCAACCGGGAGAGCCCCGCGCCGGAGCTGGCGGAAGCCGGCTGGGGCTGGGGCGTGAGCCAGTATACCCCCGACGGCAAGGAAATCCCCCTGGCCGCGCCCTGCTGGAACTGGGGTACCTTCTATGAAAAGGCTGTGGATGGAATCTTCACCGGCGCCTGGGATCAGCCCCGGGAGGGCGGCCAGGCGGTGAACTACTGGTGGGGCATGGACAGCGGCGTCATCGACGTGCAGCTGAGCCCCACGCTGCCCGCAGGCGTCCGGCGGCTGGCGCTGCTGCTCAAACAGGCCATCATCGACCGGAAGCTGGATCCCTTCGGCATGAAAATCCTCGACCAGGAGGGCAATGTCCGCTGCGACGGGGAAACGCCTCTGACGCCGGAGGAAATTGTGCGCATGGATTGGCTGTGCCAGGGCGTGGAGGGCAGAATCCCCAGCTTCGACGAGCTTCTGCCCATGTCGCGGAACATGGTGCGGCTGCTGGGACTCTACCGCGACACCATCGAGCCCGAGGCCGAGGGGGTCCTGTTGTGAGAATTTTGGTGGTTGCCGACGAAGAGAGTAAATACTATTGGGATTACTACCGGCCGGGCAGGCTGGACGGCATTGACCTGATTCTCTCCTGCGGCGATTTAAAGGCGGACTACCTCACCTTCCTGGCCACCATGGGACACGCGCCGCTTTTGTACGTCCATGGGAACCACGACGTGGGCTATGACCGCCGTCCGCCGGAGGGCTGTGTGTGCGTGGAGGATCGGGTGCTCAATATGGCCGGCTTGCGGATCCTGGGGCTGGGCGGCAGCCCCCTCTATAACGGCGGCGCGCACCAGTATACGGAAAAGCAGATGCAGCGGCGAATCAACCGCCTGCGGTGGAAGCTCTACCGCGCCGGGGGCGTGGACATCGTACTGACCCACGCCCCCCTGCGGGGCTACGGCGACGCCGACGACCTGGCGCACCGGGGCTTCGAGGCGTTTTTCCCCCTGCTGGACAAGTACAAGCCCCGGTATCTGATCCACGGCCACGTCCATATGTCCTACGGCGTCGATCTCCCCCGCATCCACCAATACGGCGAGACGACGATTCTCAACGGCTGTGAGCGCTACATCCTGGAGCTTCCCGAATACGAAGCCTCCGGCTTCCTGATGCCCAGTGAATGGTAAAAAAGGCACGCTGCGGTTTGCAGCGTGCCTTTTTTACCTGTAGGGGTCGATCTCCGATCGACCCGCGCCGCGAAGCGGCTTAGTTCGCACTGGTATCGAACTGGCTATAATAGAGCGTGGCATAAAAGCCCTTTTGCGAAAGCAAGCTCTGGTGGCTGCCCTGCTCGATGATTTTACCGTCGCGCATGACCAAAATCACATCGGCCTCCCGGATGGTGGACAGGCGATGGGCGACGATAAAGCTGGTGCGCCCCTCCATCATCCTGGCAAAGGCTGACTGGATCTTCACCTCGGTGCGGGTGTCGATGGAGGAGGTGGCCTCGTCGAGAATCAGCATGGGCGGCAGGCACAGCATCACCCGGGCGATGGAGAGGAGCTGCTTCTGCCCCTGGCTCAGGCTTCCGCCGTCCTCGGCAATCACCGCGTCGTAGCCCTGGGGCAGGCGGCGGATGAAGCTGTGGGCGTGGGCGGCCTTGGCGGCTGCCACAATTTCTTCGTCGCTTGCATCGGGGCGGCCATAGGCGATATTCTCCCGGATGGTGCCCGCCCGCAGCCACGTGTCCTGGAGCACCATGCCGTAATTTCGCCGCAGGGATGAGCGGGTTACGGTGCGGATGTCGTGCCCCGCCACCGAAATGCTGCCGCTGTCCACGTCGTAAAACCGCATGAGCAGGTTGATGAGGGTGGTCTTGCCGCAGCCGGTGGGGCCGACGATGGCGATGCGCTGTCCCGGCCGGACGTCCAGGCTGAGGTTTTGGAGCAGGGGACGGTCGGGGGTGTAGGAGAAGGCCACATCCCGGATGGCCACTTGGCCGTCGCTCACAAGCTGGACGGCGTCGGGAGCATCTGGGATCTGATCGGGCTCGTCCAGCAGGTCGAAGATCCGCTGAATGCAGGCCATGGCGTTCTGAAGCTCCGTCACCACGCCGGAGATCTCGTTGAAGGGCTTGGCATACTGGTTGGCATAGCTCAAAAAGACGCTCAGCTGTCCCACACTGATGCCGCCGCCCATGGCGAGGAGGGCGCCGGTGAGCCCCACAGCGGCGTAGACCACGCTGTTGACGAACCGGGTCACGGGGTTGGTGAGGCTGGAGAAGAACACGGCCTGGATGGACGCGGTTTTGAGCCGCTCGTTCACCTCGTCAAAGGCTTTCTGGCTCTTTTCCTCGTAGCCGAAGGCCTGCACCACCCGCTGCCCCTGGATCATCTCCTCCACCAGGGCGGTCTGCTCGCCGCGGATGGCGGACTGGGTCTTGAAATAGCGGTAGGTGCGGCGGGTGATAAACCCGGCGGCGAAGAGGCTCAGGGGCGTGAGCACTACCACCACGGCGGTGACGCCCAGGTGGATCACGGCCATGAGGATCAGCGTGCCGGCGATGGTGAGGACGCCGGAGAAGAACTGGGTGAAGCCCATGAGCAAGCCGTCGGAGAAGGTGTCCACATCGGCGATGATGCGGCTGACCAGGTCACCGGAGGGGTGGCTGTCCAGGTAGGAGAGGGGCAGGCGCTGAATTTTTGCCATGGCTGCGGTGCGCAGATCCTGGGAGACGCGGAAGGCAATGCGGTTGTTGCAGGCCGCCAGCACCCACTGCGCCACGGCGGTGATGGCCGTGGAGACGGCGATGGCGAGACACGCCTTGGCCACCAGGGCGAAGTCCACCCGCCCCATGCCGATCATGGCATCGATGGCGTCGCCGCAGAGAATGGGCACCAGCAGCTGCGCCGCCACGCTGATGGCCGCGCCCAGAAGGCTTGCAGCGATAAAGAAGCGGTACGGACGCACCAGACGCAGCACCCGGCGAAAAAGGGAGCCATTGGTCTTGCTCATCCTGCCGCGCCCCCTTTCTCAAATTGGCTTTCAAAGATTTCCCGGTAGATGGGGCAGGTGTCCAGCAGCGTTTCGTGGGTGCCCATACCCACGAGATGCCCGTCGTCCAGCACCAGAATCTGGTCTGCCTGGCGCAGGGATGCCGTGCGCTGGGACACGAGAAACACCGTGGGGTGCCAGGGAAGCGCCCGCAGGGACTTGCGCAGCGCCGCGTCGGTGGCGAAGTCCAGCGCGCTGGCGCTGTCGTCCAGGATGAGGATAGCGGGCTTTCGCACCAGGGCGCGGGCGATGGTCAGCCGCTGGCGCTGGCCGCCGGAGAAGTTCCGGCCGCCCTGCTCCACGACCTCGTCGAGCCCCAGGGGCTTGCCTCGGACGAACTCGGCGGCCTGTGCCGCCTCCAGGGCGTCCCAGAGGTCTTGATCGGAGGCGTGCTCATTACCCCAGAGGAGGTTGGAGCGGATGGTGCCGGAGAAGAGCTGGGCTTTCTGGAGCACCACGCCCACCTTCTCGCGGATCTCCTCTTTCGTCCACTGCCCGGCAGGGCGGCCGAGGATGGTCACGGCACCGGCGGTGGCGTCGTAGAACCGGGGGATCAGGTGCACCAGGCTGGTCTTGCCCGAGCCGGTGCCGCCGATGACGCCGATGGTCTGCCCGGGACGGGCGGTGAAGGAGATGTCGGTGAGACTCTCGTCACCGGCGCCGTGGTAGTGAAGGCTCACATGGTCGAAGACCACGGCCTCGCCGGTCTCGGCGGGGGCGGTCTCGGCGGGGAAGGCCATGGACACGGGGGTGTGGAGGACGGTGCTCACCCGGTTCAAGCTGGCCAGCGCCCGGCTGGTGAGAATCACGGTGTTGGCCAGCTTCACCAGCTCAATGAGCACCTGACTCATGTAGTTGACCAGCGCCACCACGTCGCCGTCCAGGAGAAGCCCATCCTGCACCTGCTGGGCGCCCAGGGTTAAAATAGCGATGAAGGCCAGGTTGACCACCACATAGGTGAGAGGGTTCATCAGCGCGGAAATCCTGCCCACGAAGAGCTGCAGGCGGGTGAGGGCGTCGTGGAAGCCTGCAAAGCGCTGGGTCTCGTAGTCCTCCCGGGCAAAGGCGCGCACCACCCGCACGCCGGAGAGATTTTCCCGGGTGGCGCCGAGGACGCTGTCCAGGCGAGTCTGCACCTTGCGATAGAGGGGCGCGGTGATGGCCATGAGGCCGAAGACGATGAGAAAGAGTACAGGAATGGACAGCAAAAACACCGTGGCCACGGTGCGGTTTAAGGAGAGCGCCAGAATGGCAGCGCCGAAGACGATGAAGGGGCTGCGCAAAAAGAGCCTGAGGAACATGTTGAGGCCGTTTTGCACCTGGTTTACGTCGCTGGTCATGCGGGTGATGAGGGTGGAGCCGCCGATGGTGTCCACCTCGGAGAAGCCCAGGGACTGGATGTGGGCGAAGAGCGCCCGGCGGAGGCTGGACGCGCAGCAGACCGAGGCGCGGGCGGCAAAATACTGCGCCACCACGCTGCAGCCAAGTCCCACCAGCGCCAGCACAATGAGCAGGCCGCACCGGCTGAGAATGTAACCGGTATCGTGGTTTCGGATGCCGACGTTGATGATATCCGCCACCACCAAGGGCACAAACAGGTCAAAGAGCGCTTCAAGCATTTTAAAAAGCGGCGCCAGCAGGCTCACCAGCCGGTGCCCCTTGAGGTGGGTGTAGAGATCGCGCAAGGGAGAATCTCTCCTTTCCAATGGGATGGGATCAGTTCGTCCCATTAGCATATCACACGCGGCGGAAGAAAGAAAGATGCAAATGGCGCCGCGCTGTGCTATCATACTACAAAACATGGGGCGATCCGCCGCCGTGACCCATCCCGACAGGGGCGCCCTGCCTGCGCTTTTTCCACGCCATGCAGAAGCAGAAAAAAGCCCGGCTCCGAGGAGCTGGGCTTTTTCGTCCCTCAATCGTTGGGTTTTCGGTAGAAGTTTCCGGAGACCTGATTGGTCTTGATGACATTGATAAAGGCGTTGGGGTCGATCTCCCGCACGGCGCGGGTGACCTGTTTGACCTGGTTGCTGTCGATGACCGAGTAGATGAGATCCCGCTCCTCGCCGTTGTAGAGCCCGGTGCCGCGGAAGAGGGTGGCGCTGTGGTGGGTGGTGGTCTTGATGTGGCGGAAGATCTGGGTGGAGCTGTTGGAGATGATAAAGAGAGTGGTGCGCTTGAACCGGGGATCCAGGAGGTGCACCACCTGGGTGGAGGCGTACTGGAAGATGATGGAGTAGAGCGCCTTGTCCCAGCCGAAGAGGAAGCCCGCCACGGTGAGCATCACGCAGTTGAAGCCGAAGACATAGTTCCACGCATCGGTCTTGAGCCGCTCGCTGATGGCAGCGGCGATAAAATCGGTGCCGCCGCTGGTGGCGCGTCCCATGAGGCACAGGCTGATGGCCAGCCCCTGGATGATGCCGCCGAAGATGCACACCAGCAAGACGTCGTTGGTGAGGGTCAGGGGCGGAATGAGGTCGGTGAGCACGCTGGTCAGGGCGATCATCAGGCAGGAGTAGGTGGTGAACCACTTGCCGATGAGGCGGAAGCTGAGGATGGCGGGGATGGCGTTGAGCAGCAGGTTGATGGGGGAGAAGGGCAGGTCGATTCCGGCAAATTGGGCGGCGCTGCGCTGAATGAGCAGCGTCAGGCCGTTGAAGCCGCCGGGGAAGAGGCCGCCGGCGTTGACAAAGCTCTTGATATTCAAGGCCATCAGCACCGAGGCGGCTACGATCAGCAGCAGGCGCCCTGCCTGACTGCCCTTGATCTGACTTAAGACCTTTTGGACGCCGGAGAAGCGGGACGTTTGTTTCATAGAATCCTCCTCGTGATGAACTGGAAGGGGCTTTGTGATCCAGTGCCATTATAGCATAGATTCTCTGAAACCGCCATGCCCATTCCGCCTGGAGGAATTCTTATGCCAGGGGCAGGGTGATGGTAAAGGTACTGCCGGAACCCAACTGGGAGGCGGCTTGCACGCTGCCGCCGTGCTCCATGGCGATGAGCCGCACCAGATAGAGTCCCAGTCCGTCACCCCCGTCCGCAGCGCGGCTGGTGAAGCCCCGCTGGAAGATCTGTGAAAGCTGCTCCGGCGCAATTCCCACGCCGGTGTCGCGCACTTGGATGTGCGCCTGCGTTGGCTCGATTTCCAGCGACAGAGTGATGCTGCCGCCCTCGTGCGTGAAGGAGAGCGCGTTGTAGCAGAGGTTTTCCAAAGCGCTCCAAAGCCGCTCCCGGCTGCCCAGTACCGTGGCTATTTCCTGGGGCAGCGCCAGCAGGAACTGCTGGCCGTCCAGCTCCATGTCTGGGCGATTGGCCTGGTAAAAGGACGTGAGCAGCTCGTTGAGGGAGAGAGGCTGGTGATCTGTCTGACGCTCTCCCCGGGAAAAGTCCTGCAAAAGCTCCAAACGCTCGCCCAGGGCGTCTACCCGTTCCCGCAGGGCTTGGAGGTAGGCGTCGGTCTCCTGATCCAGCGCCACGCCGCCGGACTGCACCAGCTCGGCGTAGCTGCGCACCGCGGCCAGGGGATTTTTCACATCGTGAATAAGACCGGCCAGCAGTTCCCGCCGTTCGGCCAGGAGAGTGTCCATGGCCTGGGTGCGCCGGTGCACTTCCTCGCTGAGGTGGTGGGTAAGGCGGTGGTTTTCCCGCATCAGGAGCATAACCTGCCCGGAGGGGCTGGTCTCTTGGAGCGGGGCGCTGGTCTACAATCCCGAGGAGACTGTGGACGACCTCTGGCTGGAGGCCGGCACGGTGCTCACCGCGGACTTATTGCCCCAGACGCAGACGGTCAATGTCCAATTGGAGGGGCGAGAGACCGAGGAGACGCTTCCGATTTCCTGGAATCTTCGTACTTACGACGGCCAAACCGACGGAACGCTGACCCTCAGCGGCACGTTCCTGGATGAAAACCAGGCGCCCCTGAATTCCTTTGTCCCCTTGACCATCACCGTCCGCTGGTATCACCCCGAGGAACTTGCGGTGACCAAAGCAATTTGGGACGGAAAGAACGCGCCGTCGGCCTCCCTGGTGCTGTTGTCCCTGCCCGAGGAGGCGGAGGTCTGGGGCGAGGTTTCCGACGACGGCGAAAGCTGGAGCCGCTGGGAGGACTTTGACCTCATCCAAGAGGCATCCGGCGCGCCGGTGGCTGTTTTCACCCTGCCCGACGACACCCAGCGCTACTTCCGCGTGGTGGCTGCCGACTATTTGGAGGGACAGTTCTGGTATTCCCAGGCCGTGTGCCTGCCGGAGGAGGAGAGCGAGGACATCGGCGGCAACCACGGCGGCTCCATCACGCCCTTCCCGCCCCTGCGGGATCCGGAGCCGGTGCCAGAGCCGGAGCCGGAGGTGCCTCAGGAGCCTGTGACAGTGCCGGAAGAGACGCCGGAGAGCACCCTCCCGCCGGTGACCCAACCGGAGCCGGTACAGCCGGAGACACCCGAGCCCACCCAGGAGCCCGAGGCGGAAGAAGAGAAGCCGGAACCGGAACTCTCCCAGCCCCAGGAAACACCGAAGGAGGAATTGCCGCTGGAGGAGGTTCCTGCAATGGAGGAGGAACCGGCGCTGGAGGAGGTACCGGCATCAGAGGAGGCGGAACCGGAGGAGCCAACTCCCGCGCCCGTCCAGGGCAAGGGCAGCCAGGCGCTTCTGGTGGCGGCCGGTGTGGTGATCTGCCTGGGAGCCGCGGGACTTTCGGCTTTGCTTCTTCACAAGCGCAAGCACTAGCTGTAATTTATGCCGGTGCGCCGTAGAAGCGGCGCACCGTTATTTTGTCTGGAAGCAGTAGCCCTTGCGCCGGATGGTCTCGATGTGGTGCTGCCCGGGGCACAGGGCGTCCAGCTTTTGGCGCACCCGCGTCACACACACCTGGATGTTGTGCAGCCCCTGGTTGATGGGGGCGCGCCAGACCTGGTCGGAGAGCTGGGCATAGGAGAACACCTGACCGGGATGCTGGGCCAGGAAGGCCAGAAGGTCAAACTCCAGCGCGGTGAAGGACGCCTGCTTTGTGCCGAACCGCACCTCCCGCAGCCCCAGGTCGATTTCCAGCTCGCCGAAGCGCAGCACCTCCTGGCGGGAGATGTGCTGCCGCCCTTCGATGCGCAGCCGGAGCCGCAGCTCCAGCTCCACCAGGGAGTAGGGCTTGGCCAGGTAGTCGTCTCCGCCGGCCAGCAGGCCGCGAATGCGGTCATCTGCCTTGACGTAGGCCGAGAGGAAGAGTACCGGCACGCCGCTCGTCTCGCGCAGCCGCTGGCACACCGTCACGCCGTCGAGCCCAGGCATATCCACGTCGAGAATGACGCCGTCCAATGCCGCGCTCTTGGCGATGGACAGAGCGCTCCTGCCGTCCCGGGCGCAGAAGACCTGGTAGCCCTGCTGTTTGAGATAGGCCGCGTTGACTTCTAAAATATGGGGATCGTCGTCCACCAAGAGAATCTGATACATGGGTTTCCACCTTTCTTCCCCTATCATATCATAGATTCCTTCGG
>DSTMR04002__coassemble_1061_pt1 | contig 22492 bp, 11 predicted proteins | sample DSTMR04002__metabat2_high_PE_040 | metagenome-assembled genome bin DSTMR04002 | reverse complement strand
GATGGGGCAAAAGATTGGGCGAAGGCCGCAGACACAATTGTGCGGTGATGCCTTTGATTATTTTCCACCGCTCCGGGGCATACTTCCACCGGTGATGCCATGTTTTTCTCCGAACTGATCCTCTTTTGCCTGGGCGGCGGGGGCTATGTGCTGCTGGAGCTTCTCTGGCGGGGGTTCAGCCACCCCAGCATGTTCTTCCTCGGCGGGCTGTGCTTCCGCCTTCTGGGGCTTTTCCGGCGGCACCTGCCGCCGCTGCTGGTGCCCTTCGCGGGCGCCGCGGCCATCACGGCGCTGGAGCTCGCCGCCGGCCTGCTGCTAAATCGCCTTTTGGGGCTCCAGGTCTGGGACTACGCCGCCCAGCCCGGAAACCTCCTGGGGCAGATCTGCCCGGCGTATAGCCTCCTGTGGATCCCCGTCTCGGCGGCGGGGGCGGCGCTGGACTTTTTTCTCAGCCGGCGATTTCTCCCACCACGCCGCCGGGGCACAGCCCCGTGACGCGCACCGTGGCAAGGGTGTTGCGGGGGATCTCCGCCGCCACGTGTACCAACACATAGTTGGGCGCATGCCCCACCGCCATCTCCCCGTGCATCTCTTCAAAGAGCACGGGGTATTCTTTGCCCACCATGTCCCGCTGGTAGGCCTCCTCCAGTGCCGACGCCACGGCCAGGGCGCGGGCGGAGCGGGCTTCCTTTTCCTCATTGGTGTGCTGGCCGGGCATCTTGGCCGCGGGGGTGCCGGCGCGGCGGGAGTAGGGGAACACGTGCACCTTGGAAAAGGCGCAGGTTCTTAAAAAGTCCAGGCTCTCTTGGAACTCCTCCTCTGTCTCCCCGGGGAAGGCCACGATGAGGTCGGTGGTGACGGCGCAGCCGGGGAAATAGCGGCGCAAAAGGGCGACGCTCTCCAAATACCGCGCCGTGGAGTACCGCCGGTGCATGCGCTTTAGCACCGTGTCGCTGCCGCTCTGGAGGCTCAGGTGGAACTGGGGGCAGAGATTTTGAAACCCCGCCAGGGCTTGGCAGAAGTCCTCGTCCACGGTTCTCGGCTCCAAGGAGCCCAGCCGCACCCGCACCGCCGGGGCGCTTTCACAGATGGCCGAAAGGAGCTTCCAAAGGGGCGGCTTCTCGGGAAGATCCCGCCCCCAGGAGGAGATCTCAATGCCCGTGACCACCATCTCCCGGTAGCTGGCCTGGGCGACCTCCCTGGCCTGGGCGACGGCCTCCTCCAGGGGCAGCGAGCGCACGGGGCCGCGGGCATAGGGGATGATGCAGTAGGTGCAGAAGTTGCTGCACCCGTCCTGCACCTTGAGCATGGCGCGGGTGCGTTCGGCCATGCCCCCCGCCGGGAGCACCTCGAAGGTGCGGCGGCGGAGGGCGTCGTCCACGGCATAGGAGCGCCGCTTCTCCGAGACTGCGGCCTCCACCGCGTCGAGAAAGGCCACGCGCCCGCCGGTGCCGGCCACCACGTCCACGTCCAGCGCCTCCACGGCCTCCGGCTCCACCTGGGCGTAGCAGCCGCACACCGCCACCACCGCCGCCGGATTCTGCCGCCGGACGCGGCGGATCATGTTCCGGGACTTCTTGTCCGATACCGCCGTGACGGTGCAGGTGTTGATGATGTAGGCGTCGCAGGGCTCGTCCCAGCTGCGCTCAACGTGGCCGCGCTGGGTGAGAATTTGCTCCATAGCCTGGGTCTCATATTGGTTTACCTTACAGCCTAGGGTATAGATGGAAAAATGCATCATAGAATCACCAAAATATTAAGAGAGTATTAAAAATTTTTGTACAAAATTTGCAGAGACAGCGGTCTGAAACTCCTGTATAATAAGAATCAATTTCAAGTTCTACCACACTACCGTGATTATAGCGCAAAAGACCCCGCTTGTACAGGAAAAGGAGGCCGCGCCATGTGCGAATGCGTCGTAAAGTTCTCCGACCCCATGGAAATCCGTGATTTTGTCACGCTGGCGACCCGTCAGGCCTTCCCCATCCGGGTGGAGCACGGCGGCCTCACCACCTCGGCCACGTCCATCATGAGCCTCTTCTGCATGGGGCTCAACCGCCCGCTGCGCGTCTTCAGCACGGCGTCGGGGGACGATGCCGCCCGGTTTTTAGAGGCGCTGGCGCCATACCTGGTGGCCGGATAATGGACATACTTTGCCCTTCCTTCTCATACCTTTTAGCAGGATGAGAGGAAGGGTGATTTTTTATGTTCCGAAAACTGATGGCGGCGCTCCTCTCGGCGGCTGTGGCAGTGTCCCTGGTACTGCCGGCGCAGGGGGCGGCGCTGGAGATCGCGGCACCGTCGGCGGTGCTCATGGACGCGGCCACCGGCACGGTGCTCTATGAAAAGAACGCCCATGAGCCATTGGCGCCGGCGTCGGTGACCAAGATTATGACGCTCCTTTTGGTGATGGAGGCGCTGGACTCCGGCCGCATCTCCTGGGACGACACGGTGACGGCCTCGGAGGCGGCGGCGGCCAAGGGCGGCAGCCAGGTCTACTTAGAGCCGGGGGAGCAGATGACCATGGAGGAGATGATCAAGTCCGTGGCGGTAGTGTCGGCCAACGACTGCGCCACGGCCTTGGCCGAGCATGTGGCGGGCTCCGAGGCGGCCTTCGTGGAGATGATGAACCAAAGAGCCGCGGAGCTGGGCATGGCGGACACCCACTTTGTGAACTGCACGGGTCTTGACGATGAGCCAAATGCCGCCGAGCACCTCACCACGGCCTATGACATTGCCCTCATGTCCCGGGAGCTACTCAAGCACGACCGGATCCGGGAATTTACCACCATCTGGATGGATACGGTGCGAAATGGGGAGTTCGGCCTGAGCAACACCAATAAGCTGGTGCGGTTTTACCAGGGCACCACGGGGCTCAAGACGGGGTATACCTCCTCGGCGGGGCACTGCCTGTCGGCCTCGGCGGAGCGGGACGGGCTGGAGCTCATCGCGGTGGTGCTCCACTGCAGTAGCTCCGGGGAGCGGTTTCAGTCGGCCAAGGAGCTACTAGACTATGGCTTCGCGGGCTATACCCTGGTGACCCCCGACGAGACCACGGAGATCCCGGCAGTGCCGGTTTTGCTTGGCGAGGTGGACGCCATCACGCCGGTGCTCTCCGAGGCTTCGCCGGTGCTGGTGGAGAAGGGGCAGGCGGGGAAGATCACCACCCGGGTGGAGGTGGCCGAGCAGGTGCGCGCGCCGGTGGAGGCGGGGCAGCGCCTGGGGACGCTGACCATCCAGAGTGACGGCTCACCCCTGGCGGCGGTGCCGCTGGTGGCGCCGGAGGCGGTGGCGCGCAAGAGCTGGTGGGACGTGACCAAGGAGCTTTTGGGGCAGATGGCCTTTGGCGCCTGACGCACCCAAAGGCTCCCCTGTGAAGGGGAGCTGGCGCGCGAAGCGCGACTGAGGGGTTGTCGCCAGTTCTGATCCCCTCCGTCAGGCCTGCGGCCTGCCACCTCCCCTTGGGCACCAAGGGGAGGCTTTGGCGCAAATCGCGGGGAAAAATTTCCCAAAGCTGTATAACCCTTCCCGGGGCTGGAAATACTAGCCTCGGAGGTGCTAAACATGCAAAATAACGAATCGAGAAAAGAGCCCAATGGCCTTAGTAAGTTCATCCGGGAGAAGGGCTATTACATCCTTCTCACCGTGTGCGTGCTGGCCATCGGCGTGTCGGGGTATTTCTTTGTCTCCGGGGCAATCCGGCAGAATCAGGCGGCACAGGAGACGCTCTCGGTGCCGGTGAAGGCGCAGGATCCCGAGGATGTGAAGAAGCCCGCCTCGTCCGCCACCGGCAAGACCCAGACCGAGGATGCGCCCAAGACCACCGAGGAGGAGACCCCTGCGCCCACCCAGACCGCTCCCACCCAGGCCACGCCCGAGGTGACGGTGATGCCGGTGTCCGGCGATGTGATCGGCGCGTACGCCATGGATCGCCTCACCTATAACGCCACCACCCAGGACTGGCGGGTGCACAACGGCGTGGACTTGGCCGCATCGGAGGGCGAGGACGTCCTGGCCGCGAGAAACGGCACGGTGACGGCGGTGTATGAGGACGAATCCTACGGCGTCACCGTGGTGGTGCAGCACGACGACGGCTACACCAGCCACTACGCCAATCTTTCCGAGACGCCCGCCGTAGCGGCGGGACAGTTCGTCACCGCCGGGCAGGTTTTGGGAACTGTGGGCACCACCGCCCTTCTGGAGGTGGGCGCCGCGCCCCATGTGCACTTTGCGGTGTTCCTGGACGGCGCACCGGTGGATCCCATGGAATTTTTGGCGTAACAAATACCGCCCCTGCGGGTGCAGCCTTCGGGCGCGCCTGTGGGGGCGGCAGCGATTCCCGCCAGCCTTCCGAAAACACACCGCGGCACGGGCGGGGATAAACCCCGCCCCTACGACAAAACTGGGAGCGTGTCTGTAGGGGCGGCCTTTATGGCCGCCCGTAGGGCAGGGGCGATTCCACAAGTCTTCCGCAGAACACACCCATCACATTACCATTTGTTAATTCTCTCAAAAAAACGCCTCCCCTGGTGACAACGGCGGAAACTCCAGCTATAATAGAGGGACAAACCATGGAAGAAGGAGAGCACCATGGAAAAGCTCTATTTTTCGGATGAAATTGCGCGCAAACTGGCGCTCATGCACCAGAGCGGTCTGGTGATGCTGGAGGCGCCGGCGGGCTATGGCAAGACCACCGCCGTGCGCTGGGCGCTCAAGGAGACGCCGGTGGAGGCGCTGCACTGGTTTACGGCGGTGAGTTTCCTCCAGGACGCCGGGCTGGACTGGCTGATCCGGCAGATTGGCCAGCTGGATCCGGCGGCGGGGACGGCGCTCCGGCAGCTGGGGTTTCTCAACCGCAGCAACGTGAGCACCGCGGCGGACATCCTGATGAACCTCCGGGTGGAGGAGGCGTGCTATCTCATCTTTGACAATTTCCAGCTCATCGGCGACAACTGGCCGGCAGCGCTTCTCCAGGCGCTGGCCGACCGGCGGCGGGACGGGCTGCATGTGATCCTCATTTCCCAGAACTTCGGCAAGCTCCGCACGGTGTTTGAAAACGCCAGCGGCGTGTGCGCCTTCACCGCCCGGGACTTTCTTCTCACCCGGCGGGACATCGCGGCCTACGGCCGCCAGCTGGGGCTGGAGCTCACCCGCCAGCAGCAGGAGACCATCTATGCCCACACCGAGGGCTGGGCGGCGGCGGTGTCGCTGTATCTCAATCATCTCCTGGAAAACGGCGGGACGCTGACCCAGGCCTGGGACATGGACGCGCTGCTGCGGGAATTCTTCTGGGCGAAGCTCACGCGGCAGGAGCAGGAAATCCTCCTGCGCCTTTCGGTGTTCGACCTCGTCGGCGGCGAGACGCTCCAGGCGGTGCTGGGGGAGCAGGCGGCGGCAGGGGAGAGCCTCCTGGCGCGATGCCCCCTGATGCACCACGACCAGGGCAACTGCTATCCCCACGAGCTGCTGCGCCACTTTTTGGAGCGGCAGCTGGACGCGGGGGCGCCGGAATTCCGCGCGGCGGTCTACGACACGGCGGGAGAGGTCTACCACCGGGCGGGGCGGGAGAAGGAGGCGGTATCCTGCTTCTTCCAGGCCGGCAGCGACGATAAGCTCCTCTCCTGCGACCTCACGGGGCTCCTGGGCGAGCAGTTTCACGGCTGGAGCCTCCAGGGGCTGGCCACGGCGGTGCTCGCCCGGTGCCCCGACGAAGTGCTCTCCCGCCATCCATTATCTCTTCTGCGGCTTTGCCTGGCGCTCTTCGCCGGGGCGGATTTCGACGGCTTTTCCCGCCAGATGCCCAGAAGCCGCGCCATTTTAGAGAAGAATGGCGACGAGCACATGCTGGGCGAGTGGCACATGGCGGCGGCCTTCCTGGCCTTCCCCGACCTCAAGGGCATGCGGGAATCCTTCCTGGAGGCGGAGAAGCACCTCCAGGGGCGCTCGCAGCTCTTCGTCCCCCGGGAGCCGTTCCTCTTCGGCACCACGTCCATGTGGTATCTCTTCTACCGCACGCCGGGGAAGATGCTCGAAACAGCCGACGACCTCAAGGACATGCTGGAGGTCTACAACCGCCTCACCGGCGGCCACGGCGCCGGCGCCTGCGAGCTCTACCTGGGGGAGGCGTACAGCGTCCAGGGGAAATTCGACGAGTCGGTCATCTACGCCCACAAGGCCGCCATGCTCTCTGAACAGACGCAAAACGCCACGGTGACCTACGGCGCGGCGCTGCTTTTAGGGATCAACGCCATCTACCAGTCGGACATGATCGCTTTGCAGCAGGCCATTGAGTACCTGGAGAATAAGGCCTTGGCCTACCCCTTCCTCCAGCACACGGCCATCAACACCCTCATGGCCGAGACGGTGCGCGGGTACCTCCTGGGTCTCATGATGGAGCCGGATCGCTCAGCCGGGTGGGCGCGGGGCGACGCGGACATGCTGGGCGACCTCACCTTCACCAACTTCATGGCCAAGACCAACCGGATCACGGATCTCATCTTACATAAGGCCTACAAGCGCGCCATCGCCAGCGTGGAGGCTTCCCTGCAGCTGGATCCCCGGCTCATTTCCCTGTCCACGCGGAACTTCATGTGCGTGGGACTGGCGCTGTGCTATCTGGCCATCGGCCAGCCCATGCGGGCGGCGGATTGGCTGGATCAGTCCCTGACCATCGCCGAGCAGGATCAAAACTATACGTTTTTGGCCTGCTTCCGGCAGTATCTTTCGGTGCTCTTCCTGCTGCCGTCCATCAAGAAGAAGCACGAGAAGGCCATCCGGGAGATCAAGGCCTTGAAGATCCAGTATACCAAGGCCGAGGAGAGCCGGATTTTCGCCATGCTGGAGAAGCACCCCGAGGAGATGGACGAGCTCACCGACCGGGAGCGGGAGGTGGCGGTGCTGGCGGCGGCGGGACTGCGCAACAAGGAGATCGCCCAGAAGCTGTGCATCTCCGAGGAGACGGTGAAGAGCCACATCCGCAGCATTTTCGCCAAGACCAACATCAACCGCCGGAGCCACCTGGTGGGACTGCTGAAATAGATCCACGGCCTTTCGGCCGCTTACGCGGCACGGGTCGATGAGGGCATCGACCCCTACGCATGGAGTTGCAAATTTGTTCGTAGGGGCGGCCTTCATGGCCGCCCGTACCCAAGTAGCGTCGTGGGGAAGCCTTCGGGAATCGCAGCTGCCCCACGGGCGGATATAAAATCCGCCCCTACAGCCACACTTCCAGGTTTTTCGTAGGGGCGGCTATCAGCCGCCCGCGGGTCGATCGGAGATCGACCCCTACGCATGGAGTTGCAAATTTGTTCGTAGGGGCGGCCTTCATGGCCGCCCGTACCCAAGTAGCGTCGTGGGGAAGCCTTCGGGAATCGCAGCTGCCCCACGGGCGGGCATAAAGCCCGCCCCTACGCCCACGCTCCCGGATTTCTTGTAGGGGCGGCAGATAAAATATCCAAAATAACCCATGGCAAAGATCCCCCGTTTGGGGGATGTGTACAACCAGGGATCCATGTTAAGATATAACATGGATCTCTGGCTTTTTTTGCCCGGAATCACAAAAGATGGCGCCGCCTTTGCCGATTGCGCGCAGGCGGCGCGGCACACCACGCAATCAAGAGGAGGAAAACTATGAGAAAACGCATCATCAGCCTGTTTTTGGCGGTTGTTTTGGTGTTCTCTGTGATTCCCGTGTCGGCATTGGCCGCCGTGCGGGATTTGCTGGGAAACGACCCTGCCGTCAACCAGGCCATTCTCAACGAGCTGGACGCCCTCACCGGCGGCAGCGGCGCCGAGGCCGCGGCCGTGCTGGAGCAGTACGGCCTGCTGGACGAAAACGGCCAGCTCAACGTGGATGAAACCATCAACTTGAATGGCGAAGACATGACCCTCGATGAGGTCATGGCGCTCTTGGAGGATCCGTCCACCGACCTCACCGAGGTGGGCTATGTGGACGGCACGCCCATTGCCCTGGGCGATCTCAAGACCATCGTGGAGATCGAGCAGGAGCTCCAGCGAATCCAGGAGACCTACTTCTCCGACCGCGCCTTCTCCGGCGAAGCGGTGGAGAATCTCAACAGCCTCCTCGATCAGATGGAGACCAGCGGCATCTCCCTCCAGAGCGACGCGGCCACATTGTCTGGCCAGAGCGGCTATATCCCCCTGGATCTTACGCTGACGCTGGACGATTCCGGCAGCAGCAAGATTAGCTCCGAGCCCTTCTCCCTCAGCAGCGGCAGGGAGGTTTCCTTTACCGCCACCCTCAAGGCGCAGCTGCTGAGTTCTTACATCAATTCCGTATCTGTCTACCTGGGCAATGCCTCGGGCACGCCCTATGGAAATACGCTCACCCTGAACAGCGCCACCCCCAGCCAGACCCTGCGCTATACCCCCACGTCGGACTTGACGGATGTGCAGCTCTGTGTGGAGGTCTCCACCAAGGGTGCGGACAACAGCTCCATCCAGGTAGACGGTAAGGCGATCTACGGAAACCAGACCGCCGTGGTGGAGTTTACCAACGCCAGCGGCGTTGTCTTCCAAAACGGCAGCAGCCTCGGCGACGCCTCCACCGTCACCCTGGTGCGGAATATCGGCCTGCCGAATCTCTCCGCCAGCATTCGTGACGACGCTCCGGATTCCTTCCGTGCAACAAACGTGATGCCCTTTGACTATACCCAAGGCATCGATATTAACTTGCGTGAGGAAGTACTGGTTCAACCGATGGAAGCGCTGATCCAGAGACTTTACGATGCGAAGGCCAATAAGGAAGGCTTCGTTGCAAAATACAGCTTGAATTTGATGATGTCTCAAAGCAACAGCGATTTCAAGAGTCTCACTTATTCCGCCGTCAATGGTAATGTAACGTCGCAAGAGAACCAGGTCGTTATTCCAACCCCTTCCAGTATCCAAATCACCGGTATCACTAGAATCGATCAGAGCAACTACTGGGGTCCAGAACTGGAGCCGGCGCAAACACAATACATGCAAGATGGGACACAGTATCCGCTTACCATCACTGCTCAGGATACAGCAAGCCCCTTTGAAGTTATGGATTCTATAAAACTCACCTATATCAACACCTATGGCGCATTAGGCACAGATCCCGTTCCAATTGAATGGATTAACATAAGCTTCTACCATCAGACCATCACCCTCAGCAACGACGACAACAACCCCAGCTGCACCTCCGTCACCGCGGTCGGCGGCACTTACCGCACCGGCCAGCGGGTGCCCGTGGTGCTGGAGTTTGACGAGCTGGTCAAGATCGGCAGCGGCGCGGTGATGAACATCAACGGCCATGACTTCACCGCCGAGGAGCTGCGCATGACCAATACCGCCGGCAACCGCATCCTCTTCTGGTATCCCGTGCAGCAGAAGGATACCGCCGAGCTCTCCATTACCAGCGCCAACGGCATTACCGACGTCTTTGGAAACAGAACTTCCATCAATCAGAAGGTTTCTGGCGTGACCCTGGAGAGCCTGGTGCTCCGCTTTGCCCCCACCGCGCTGACCGCCAGCGCATACGACGTGGAGACCGGCGTCACCTTCTCCCTGGACGTCAACCATGACTACGATGAGCCCATTTCCAACTACGACGGCGGCCAGACCGCGCCCTTCCAGGTTCTGGTCAACGACGGCACTAAGACCCACACCCTCCCCGTGACCATCACCGAGGAGAAGACCTTCGTCACCGACCCGCTGACCATCGAGCGCAAGCAGGAGGATACCACCTACCAGGCGACCCTCCAGGTCAACGAAGGCACGAAAGAACAGCCCAACTGGGTGGACGCCTTCTGGCTCACCACCAACTTCACGGTGCCGGCCTATGTGAACGTCGATTCCGTTGAGGTGACTTCGGATGTCCCCGACGTTAGCGAGCTGCCCCTGGATGCAGAGAAGTTCCCCACCCTGACCGCCGCGGTCAAGGCCGCGGACGCGGACAAGACCCCCACGTCTACCACCGGCAGCTGGACAAGCGATGTGGAAGGCATCGTCACCCTTGTCCCTGTGGAGGGAAATCCCCTGCAAGTCACCGTGGTACCCACCGGCCAGAAGCTGGGCGAGGTGACCATCACCTTCACCGCCGACAACGGCACGCCGGAAGATGAGACCGACGACAAGGAAGCCTCTGTCACCTACACCGTCACCGCCGGCGACAACCTGTCGCTGTCCATCCCCGCCAGCACCTCCACCATCGTGGCGCGGAAGAACGCGGCGGCAACGGTGCTCTGGGTCTCCAACGCCAAGGAATTTGCCACGGATGATGAGGGCAACCCGGTGAAATTTGACTTCACCGTGACGCTCTATGAAGGCAATTTTGAAACGGAGGCCGCGCTGGAAGGGAAAACCCCTGTCGCAACCTACACTGTGGATCAGGACAAGAACAGCTGCGAGATTCCGGCAAATGTGCTCAATAAGCTCTCGGTGGGAAGCGTGCCTGCCTATACCGTGCTGGTCTCCATGCCCCATCCCAACGCCAGCAGCGCGGATGTCCGGCTCACGGCCATGGCCTGGATTGTGGTGCAGCCCGTGCCTGCCAAGGCCGTCCTTACCGCGCCGGAGAATCCCTATCTCCTGGACGACGCGGGCTCCATCAACATCGGCTGGAAAGTAGAAAACCGCGACAGCACTGCCACCGGCCAGGATGTCACCCTGACCGTCATCCGCGTGGAGGAGGACAACACCTCCACCCCCGTGTATAGCCAGAGCCCCGGTGTTTCCACCAACGGCAGCTACAACCTGAAACTGGAACCCGTGCGGGACAACTACCTCAAGGATACCTACCAGATTATGCTCACCGTGGAAAACCCCGGCGACGCACCCAGCACCGATTCCTTCCCCCTCTATGTCTACAATGCCGACGCATTGACGCTCCAGGACAGCGAGGGACACGAGCTTCCCGACACCCTGACCCTGGACAATACCACCAAGGTCAGCGGCAATTTGCCCACCACCACGGCGGACATCCTGGCGCTGCGGCAGGAGCTGGGGCTCATCGAGTATGTGAACATCAACTACAAGGAATATAACTGGAACACCTATAAGGACGGCATCGAGTGGGCGAGCAGCAACGACGGCGTCGTCTCGGTGAACTACAAGCAGGGCGGCCTGTACGAAAATATCAACGTATTCGACTACGACACCTACCTGCCCGGCTCCACCATGGCGCTTTCCTCCACCGTGGACGGCACGGCCACCATCACCGCCACCCATGCCAAGACCGGCATGAAGGACAGCGTCACGGTGGACGTCACCACCCTGCGGGAGAAATTCTACCTCTTCCAGTTCAGCCCCGCCATGAAGACCACCGTCAAGTACATCGACGGGAAGGGCGTGGAGAAGACCGTCTATACCAACGACGACGGCGTTCTGGCGCTCTATGAGCCCGACGGCATCGCCAGCGACGTGTGGCTCTCCTCTGGCAGCGTGTACAATACCCTCTACCTCGGCACCATCTACCATGCCAACCTCCAGTCCGGCGAGCGGGATACCACCATGCTGCAGCTCTACCCCCTCAACAGCTTCAAGCTCCAGGCGGCAGCCCAGGTGAAGGTGATCCTCCACAAGCCCAACGGCGATCCCCTGGCCAATACCACCGTCACCATCCGCGGCGGCGCCTATAAGAATGGCCACTACTGCGAGGCCGCTCAGATGGGACCTGACGGCACCAGCCTGCAAAACGGCAGCGTGGGTCAGACCTACACCACCGACCAATATGGCCGCGCCATGGTCTATTTCGATGCCACCCAGTTCTGGTCTGCTGAAAACGGCGAGAACGAGAACACCGAGTTCCTGGCCACCGACCAGATGATGTACATCCTGGAAATCAGCGACATTGACGGCAACCGCTATTATCCCCAGTTCTGCTCTTTGAACGGCAACCTGGGCGAGGATGCGTGGATGCGCACGGCCGGCCAGGTCATCACCCTGGAGGAGGTGCCCGAAGGCGGCGCGAACAAGCCCTTCGTCGCCATGCAGGTCATCGACTATGGCCTGGAGAATGGCCGCACCATCGACGTGCGCAAGTCCACCGGCAAGGCAGGCCCCACCAGGACCTACCCCAATGCCACGCTGAAAACCACCATGTTCCTCTGGGGCGAGGACGCCTCCGCCGCGAGGAGCTATCAGCTCCAGATTGTCGACGAGAAGGGCTACGTCCCCGCCGACCAGACCGGCAGCGTGACCCAGTATCCCTTCTCCTCCATTCCTGTGGCGGAGAATACCATCACCCTCTCTGCGGACACGATGACTACCTCCGGCTGGATTGCCGACGGCAAGGACATGGGCATCAAGACCCGCCTTACCAAGAGCGGCAGCCTGGTGCAGGAGCTCACCATGCCCTTCCGCATCATGGATCTCACCCGGGTGACCCCGGTCAACGAGGATGAGAATGTCACCCAGATGCTGGTGACCCTCAAGAACAGCAGCAACGTGGCCGGCGCCAACTTCAGCTCCGCCGCCGGCGGCAACGCCGTGATGAAGGGCATCACCGACGTGCTGGGTAAGATCTCCGGCCCTGTCAACTCCAACGTCTTCAAGATGATCATCACCCCCAGCGACGATCCCACGGTGTTCAGCGCCCTCATCTGGGCAGGCTATGACAACATGGATCTCGAGGACGTGGACTACGACCAGAACGGCATCTCCTTTGAGGCCGACTACCTCAACCAGGAGCTGGAGGTGGGTGTGCCCGGCGTGGGCGACCTTTCCAGCATGGCGCAGGGCACCTACAACCCCGCCCAGACCCTCCGGGAGAACGCCGCCAAGATGACCTCCGCAGACGCAGATCTCAATCTCCAGCTCACCGGCTACTATGAGGCCGAAATCCGCTATAATTTGGATCAGGGCGCGTGGGAGATCTACACCACCGGCGGCGGCTTTACCGCAGGTGTGGGCGTGGAGATCGGCTTCACCGCCAACGCCATGGTCGGCCCCGTGCCGGTCACCGGCACCTTCAGCGTGGGCGGCGCCCTCCAGCTGGACTTTAAGACCGCCGTGCGCTACAGCCAGCAGGGCAGCAACGTCTGGAGCGATCCCGACGCCACTGCTGTGAGCGACTATCTCACCAACCTGCGGATCAATGCCTACGTCAAGGCCTTCGGCGGCTTCGGCTTCGACTTCGCCGTGGTGGCGCTGAAAATCGGCGTCTATGGCCAGCTGGGCATCGACAGCCAGAATAAGTTCCTCTCCCGGACGTATCTTCAAAACAGCGCCGACCGGCAGCTCAACGGCCAGGGCTTGAACGCCTCCGGCGAGGTGGGCATCAAGTTTGTGGCCAAGTTCCTCTTTATCTCCTACGAGGCAAAGCTGGCCTCTGCGGGCTTCAGCGCCACGCAGAAGTTTAACCAGTGGGATACCATTGAAAACTACTGGAGCACCGCTACCTCCGGCCTCTCGGCCAACACCCTGCAGCTCATGGCGGCGCAGAACGGCCTGGAGGTCACCTCGGCCTCGGCCACTCTCCAGAGCCGCGACTACCTGGAGGCCTTTGCCCGCAGCTGGGGCAGCGCCCAGAGCCGCATCGCCCTCTTCAGCCTGGATACCCCCAGCGCCCTAAAGAGCCTTCAGACCAACGCCAACCCCGATTCCTACCCTGAGCTCAGCGACGACGGCCAGATCTTCGCCTACATCAGCGACAGCGAGAGCGGCAGCATCTACGAAAGCCGCGCCCACTATAGCGTCCTCACCGGCGGCAGCTACGCTGTCTCCAACCCCATCTCCGATCCCGCGGACTTCCCCGGCTTCGGCGACAGCAATGTGGACATCGCGGGCGATACGTCCTTCGCGGCGGCAGCCTTCGTGCGTCTTGCCTCCGACCTGCCCGGCAAGGACGAGGGCGACACCGTCACCGTGGAGGAGCAGAACCTCCTGATGAACGGCGCGGAAATCGTGGCCTCGGTCTACGAGAATGGCGCCTGGACGTCCACCCGCCTCACCGCCAACGGCACGCCGGATCTCGCCCCCGTGGTGGCCTCCAATGGAGAGGACAGCGCCGTGGTCTTCTGGCGCAGCGTCTATAACGCCAACCCCAACAACCCCCTGGACTTCCAGACCAAGGACACCATCTACTATAGCTACTATAAAGACGGCACTTGGAGCGAGGCCAAGCCTCTCTACAACGGCTCCAATGGCAGCGTCAAGGCGCTGGAAGCCGCCATGCTTCCCGACGGCACCGCCATGGCGGTCTACACCCTGGACAAGAGCGGCACCGGCGACACCACCACCTATGAGGTGGGCTACACCATGCTAAGCTCCGACGGCGACCTGGGCAAGTCCATGCTGGTCACCAGCGACAGCTACCTCGATGAGAATCCCCAGGTGGTCACCGCCAACTTCGGCACGGCGGATAAGAGCGACCGCTTCGTCCTGGCCTGGCACAGCCTCCGGGACGGCCTGAGCGACATTCAGCTCCTGGCTGTGGACAGCGCTGGCGTCATGTCCAACAGCTTCCCGGCGTCCCTCTCCGAGATCACCATGGATGGAAGCGCCGCCGTGGGCAGTACCTTCCGCCTGGCAACGCTCTCCGGCAGCTATCGCGACGTCACCAACCTCACGATTCTTTGGAGCGAGACCGTGGACAACGACCACAGCGTCCTGAGAGCCGCGCGGCTTCGCAGCAATGGCTCTGCGGGCTACGTCCTCTCATCGCCCATGGAGCTGGCCACCCTGCCCAATCGCACCATGGCCGACCACTTCGCGGCCTATGTGAGCGGCAGCAATGAAATTAAGGCCATCATCCAGGCCACCCAGTACGGCGAAACCATCGATGCCCAGGATCAGACCTTCCTCTATACCGCCACATCCAACTTCGCCACGAATGCGGTGGAGATAGAGTCCATCGGCGTGGACTATGAGAACCTCACCCTCAACAGCCTCACCCCGGTGCAGTTCGTCATTCGCAACACCGGCCTCAACAATGTGGAGAACCTGACCGTCACCATGGGCAGCGGCGAAACCGCCACCCTGAACACGGCTTTGCTTCCCAACCAGAGCGCCACCCTCACCGTCTACCACAAGATTGGCGAGACCGTGACCGATGCTTCCTACTCGGTGACGGCTTCCGGCGGCATCCGCGAGACCGGCAAGGTCTACTTCGACTATCCCGACCTGGGCATCTCCCGCATGGAGGTCATGGCGGAGGAGCAGGGTCAGCGCACCATCGGTATGACCCTCTTTAATGCCGCTGCTGCCACCCTGGCGGGAAAGAACCGCGCAGTCAAGCTGGCCTTCTACCTGGATGAGCAGCACACCAAGCCCGCCACCGTCAGCTGCAACACCACCGGCGTCAGCGTTCAGGACAATGTAATCACCATCTCCGGCGCCGACGCTCTGGCGCGGATCGACGATGGCTCCTTCTCCCTGGAAGTGACCTACAACCTGGGAAGCTATGTGCAGCAAACCCTGCAAAAGACCGAAGTCCCCAGCGAAGGCGTCTATCTCTTCGCCGACCTCTACGCCGAGGGCAATATCGGCAACCAGACCGAAACCGTGCGGCTGCCGGAGTACTATAGCTCCGACAACCTGGGCTCCGTCCTCCTGACCGGCGCCTACGCCCGCACCGGCAAGAAGAGCACCCTCACCGTGGATCTCAGCGCCGGGGAAAACGGCAACACCGCCGCCGCCATCACCCTCAAGAATAACTCCCTCCAGACCTACACCGGCGAGAAGCAGATGGCAACTCTGCTCTCGGCAAGCGGCGAGGTGCTTGAGACCAAGGAACTCGCCATCCCCACCAACCTCAGCGGCGAGACGTCCCACTCTGAGACCGTGCAGTTCACCAAGCAGGGTGCCCGCGTCCTCCTCACCACATTGGTGGAGGGCGAGGATCAGCTGACCTTCGACGGCCTGCCCGTGACCTTGGACGACTTTGTCCCCGCGAAGGATGAAAACGGCAATGAAATTGCCAACACCTATACCTACGAGCTTTCCGGCGTGGACCTCGACAATCTGGTCATCACGGCTTACTCCGGCACGGGTGCCGCGGTCACCATCAACGGCGAGGCCGTGGAGAACGGCGCCGCCACCAGTGTGCGGATCAGCCCGCCGGAGACCACCATCACCGTGGTCATCGGCGAGAAGACCTACATTCTCAAGCTCACCGACATCCCCACCGGCCCTGTCAGCGGCCACCGCATCACCGTCAAACCCAGCGACCACGGCACCGTCAGCCCCAGCCGCACCATGGCCGGCAAGGGCGGCACCGTGACCCTCACGGTCACCCCCGACGAGGGCTATCGCCTGGAGAAACTCACCGTCAAAGACGCAAGCGGCAACGAGCTCAAGCTGGTGGATCAGGGCGAGGGACGCTACAGCTTCACCATGCCCGATACCAATGTCACGGTGGAAGCGAGCTTCGTCCTGGACGACGGCGCGGGCTTGCCCTTCACCGACGTGGCCGTGGGCGACTGGTACTATGACGCCGTTGCGTATGTCTACGAAAACGGCCTCATGACCGGCACCTCTGGCACCCTCTTCAGCCCCAACGCCACCACCACCCGCGCCATGATCGTCACCATCCTCTACCGCCTGGAGGGAAGCCCCGTGGCCAATGGCTCCGCCGGCTTCACCGACGTGGCCTACGGCACCTGGTACACCGCAGCGGTGAACTGGGCGGCGGCCAATGAAATCGTGACCGGCTATGGCAGCGGCAAGTTCGGCCCCATGGATCCCATCACCCGGGAGCAGATGGCAGCCATCCTCTTCCGCTATGCGGACTTCAAGGGCATGGACACGACTGCCCGGGCGGATCTCAGCGGCTACACCGACGCAGGTGACATCAGCGCCTACGCCGTGGAGGCCATGTCCTGGGCCAATGCCGAAGGCTTTATCACCGGCACCACCGCCACCACCCTCAAGCCCCAGGGCAGCGCCACGAGAGCCCAAGTGGCCACCATCCTCACGCGCTACGCCCAAAAGGCTGACGAAACGTAACCCCTCTTCCTCCTTTTCCCGGCGCGGACAGAAGGCCAAGCTGTCCGCGCCCCATAAAAAAGCCCCCTCGGGGGTGGTATCGTTGGATACCACCCCCGAGGGGGCACAGTGTGTCAAAAAACTTCCGAAAGCGGGAAACAAGCCTCGCAGAGTTTCGCCGCCGCAGCGGCGAAATAAAATAAAAATCGCGATTTCCGGGGACATGCGCATCGGAAATCGCACTTTACACCCTAAAAGGTTCGACAGCTTTTCGAAGAAAACCGAGAACCTTTTGGGGTGCAATCCCCTTTGTCAAAAAAGCAACGCTTTTTTGACAGTCTCAGCCCCCTCGGGGGTGGTATCGTTGGATACCACCCCCGAGGGGGCACGTTTGTTTCGGTGGAAGGTCAGCCGGGGATGGGGCGGTAATCTCTGCCCGACGCCGAAATGGTCACGGCGTAGCCGTGGAAGGGCGGGGGCTGCCAGGCGTAGCGGCTTTTTCCCTCACCGGGGAAGAGGTGCGCCATCATGGCCGCGATGACGCCGCCGTGGGTCACGAGAAGGGTGTCCCCTCGGAGCTGCGCCAACGCCGCGAGCACCCGCTTTCTCATCTCCGCGCCGCTCTCGCCGCCGGGGCAGCGGTTTTGTTCGTTGTCCCCGGTGAGCCAGCGCTGGTAGGCCGGGTCGTCCTTGAGTTCCTCATAGGTGTGGTTTTCAAAGCTTCCAAAGTCGATTTCCCGGAATGCCGGGGCGATTTCGTGGGGAATCTCCCCGTAGATGGCTTGGAGCGTCTCCTCGGTGCGGCGCATGCCCGAGGTGAGCACCCGAAAGCCCGTGGGATCGGGGTAGAGAAGCCCCGCCTGGCGAAAGGCCGAAAGGGCTTCCGGGTCCAGGGGCAAGTCCGTGGCGCCGCAGTAGCGGTGCTCCAAGTTGGCGCGGGTAACCCCGTGGCGCAGCAAAATGAGCTCCATCTTCTCACCCTCCATACCGGCGGAAGACCAGGCTGGAGTTCTGCCCGCCGAAGCCGAAGGCGTTGGTCATAGCCGTGTCGATGGCCGCCTCCCGGGTCTCGGGGAGAAGGGGCAGGGGGAAGGCCGGGCGCTCCAGGTTGTAGTTCCCCGGGAGAAGCCCCGTGCGGATGGCCTGGATGCAGGCGATGGCCTCGGCGATGCCCCCCGCGCCCATCATATGGCCGGTGAGACCCTTGGTGGAGCTCACCGGCGGGCAGCTTTCCCCGAAGAGGGACTTTAGCGCCGCCGCCTCGGCGGCGTCGCCCTCCACGGTGCCGGTGCCGTGGGCGTTGATGTAGCCCAGGTTCGCAGGCTCCAGCTCTGCCCGGGCAAGGGCGCGGGACATGCAGGCCGCGGCCTTGGTGCCCGCGGGGATGGGGGCGGTGATGTGGTAGCCGTCGGTGTTGTTCGCCCAGCCCGCCAGCTCCGCGAGGATCTCCGCGCCCCGGGCTCTGGCGTGGGCTTCGGTCTCCAGCACCAGCGCCGCGCCGCCCTCGCCGATGACGAAGCCAGAGGCCGATTCGTCAAAGGGACGGCAGGCGTGGGCGGGGTCGTCGTTGCGGCGGGAAAGCGCCCGGGCGTTGGCCAGGGAATATAGAACCAGGGGGCAGAGGATGCTCTCGGCGCCCACGGCCAGCACCGCGTCGGCCTCCCCGGCCAGAAGGAGCATGGCCGCCGTGGCTACGGCGTCGCCCCCCGAGGCGCAGGCCGTGGACAGGGTGAGGCTGGGGCCGTGGAAGCCGTGGGCAATGGCGATCTGCGCCGCGGCGATGTTGCCGAGAATCCGGGGCACGAACCGCGGGCCCACATTCTTGTGCACGGCGTGGCTCAGGCTCTCCTGGGTGGCGGCGGTGGTGGCCACGCCGGCCATGGCCGTGCCCATGACGATGCCCACCCGATCCGCCGGGGCGGGCGCGCCGCCTTGGAGGGCTTCGGCGGCGGCGCAGAGGGCATACTGGGTGAAGGCGTCGGAATCCCGCAGGAGCTTGCCGGGCAAGCCCAAATCCACGTCGGGCACCTGGGCGGCGATGCGCACCGCCAGCGCCGAGGCGTCAAACCGGGTGATCTCCCCCACGGCGCACGTGCCGCTGCAAAGCCCATGAAAGAGGGCGTCCACCCCCAGTCCCAGGGGCGTCACCGCCCCCATGCCGGTGACCACGATTCGCTCCATGTCCGACCCTCCTGCCTTTACAAGGTGATTTTCGCATTGTATAATACGAGATATGAATAACGAAATCCTGTAGGGGCGGCTCTCCGAGCCGCCCGCGGGTCGATCGGAGATCGACCCCTACGAAAATTTATTATACCAGCCCGGGCGGGAGGCTGTCAAACGAAAGGGGGAAGACCCATGGATCTCAACCAGCTTGCGAGCTTTCAGGCCGTGGCCAAGACGCTCAGCTTCACCGGCGCAGCCCGGCGGCTGGGGGTGCCCCAGTCCACGGTAAGCCGCCACATCAGCGACCTGGAGCAGCAGCTGGGCGCCAAGCTCTTCTACCGCACCAAGCGCGACGTGCAGCTGAGCGACGAAGGCCGCACCTTTTTGCCCTACGCCGGGGAGATTCTTGCGGCGGCAGCGCGGGGCGCGGCGGCGGTGGCGCAGCTGCGAAGCGGCGCACGGGGGCGGCTGGTGCTGGCCGTGTCGGCGGCGCCGGCGGGGCTATTGGAGCGGTGCGTGGGGAAGTTCTCCCAGGCCTACCCCGACATCGTGGTGGAGCTCCTCCCGGTCAGCTGCGGCCGGTGCCTCATGGACGAGGATCAGGCGCCCTACGACATCCAATTCCTGCCCCGGGAGCTGCTGCCCGAGGGCGAGGAGCTCGAGAGCCTCCTCCTGGGCGAGGAAGGGCTGAGCCTGCTGCTGCCCCCGGGACACCCCATGGCGGGCAAGCCCGTGGAGCTGGGGGCGCTGAGCCGGGATAAGTTTTTGCTGGTGCCCGAGGGGGAAAATCCCATCCTCTACATGCAGGCGCTGGATCTGTGCCGCGCCCACCGGTTCACGCCCCAGGTGGTGAGCCAGCCGCCCACGGCAGAAGCGCTGCGCCTTTCGGTGGCGGCGGGGCTGGGCGTGGGGATCTTGCCCACGTCCCAGGCCGGGGCGGCGGGGGTGCCCATCCCGGACACCGAGGGGTTTACGGTGTACGCGGCGGTGTGGAAAAAGAGTTTATTGAATCCGGCCACCCGGCTGTTTTTGCCCTATTTGCGGGAAGCCTCCCCTTGGTGACCAAGGGGAGGTGGCACGAAGTGCCGGAGGGGATCAGAGCTTGCGGTCACCGCCAGCTTTCAACCCCTCCAGCAAAGCTGGATGGAGAATTCTACGGGGCTTTGCCCCTAGAACTCCCGGCCAAGGCCGGCAGTTCAAGAATTCTTCAATCAGTCAGCCTTCGGCTGCCAGCTCCCCTTCACAGGGGAGCCTTTGGCGCAACCACATCCGGGGGCGCAAAAAATGCAGCGGCTTTCGGCCGCTGCATTTTGTATGTACTCAATCTTCGCTGTCCTGGTATTTGCTGTAGGACACCACCACGCGGCGGCCGGGTTCGGTGCCGGTGGAGTGGGTGGTGACGTCGGGATAGTCCTGGAGGGTCGCGTGGATCACGTGGCGCTCGTAGGCGTTCATGGGCTCTAAGGTGATGCTCCGGCGGTACTTGACCACCTTGCCGGCCACCTTCTGGGCAAGACGCTTCAGGCTCTCCTCCCGCTTGCGGCGGTAGTTCTCGGCGTCCACGTTGATGCGGGCGCGCTTGGAGCTGTCGCGGTTGATGGCGTAGTTGGTGAGATGCTGGATGGCGTCCAGCGTCTCGCCTCTCCGGCCGATCAAAAAGCCCAGATCCTCGCCCACCAGATCCACCTGGTAGGTGTCGTTCTCACCCAGGTAGGCGTGGGGCACGGCGTCGGAGCCCATGTGCTCCAAAAGCCCCTTGATAAAGGCTTCGATCTTCTCCTCCTTGGAGCCGGGGGCGGCGGGGGCGTAGGTCTTCTCCACCTTGGGCGCCTTGGGGGCGCGCTCGCGCTTCTCCGCAGGCTTTTCGGCGGGCTTCTCCGCGGACTTGGGCGCCTCTTTGGCCTTCTTGGGCGGGTTGATGGGCTTGGGGTTGATGGCCTTGGATGCCGGGGCGGGCTCGGCCTTCTTGGGCTTGCTGCGGGAGGCCGAGGAGAGCGCCGGGGCGGGACGCTCCGGCTCGTCAGGCACCTCATAGGTCACCTTGACCTTGGCCGGAGACGCGCCGAAGCCCAAAAAGCCGGACTTGGGGTTCTCCAGCACTTCCACGGAAACGCTGTCCCGATCCATTTTCAGTTCGCGAAGCGCCGCCTCAATGGCAAGGTCGATGGTTTTGCCGGTGGCGGTAATGAATTTTTCCATGGTCAGACTCCTTTATTCGGCTGCGTCCTCAGCCTGGGCGCCGCCCTTGCGGTAGCGGTCGGGCTTGTAGGCGCGGCCACGGCAGTAGGGACGCTCGGGGATGCCGGAGGGGCACTTCTCGCTCTGGGCGGCCTTCTCGGCCTCCAGGTCGATTCCGGCCTTCTTGGCGGCGAACTCCCGCTGGGCGGCCTCGCGCTCCTCGCGCTCCTTGCGCTCCTGCTTTTTCTTGCTGGTGTTTTCAGTGATGCCGTCGGGGTTGGCGGCGCGGCGCTCGGCGCGGATGCGCTCCTTCTCGGCCTCCTCGGCGGCCTTGATTCTGGCCTTCTCCCGGCGGATCTCATCCTCGGCGGCGTAGGCCTTGCGGCAGTGCACGGTGAGAAGAGAGTCGAAAACCAGGCCGAAAATCGACTGGGCAATCCAGTACACGGTGACGGCGGCGGGCATGGTAAAGCCGATCCACACCGAAATAAGCGGCATGACGAAGAGCATGGTGTTCATGGACTGGGCCATCTTGGCCGCGTCCTTGTCCTGCTCGCCCTTTTCATTGGTGGCCACGGTGTTGTTGAGCTTCTGTCCCACCCACATGGCCAGGATGTTGGAGCCGCCGGAGACGATGGGCAGCAGGAATGCGCCGATCTGGCTCCAGCCGCTGAGGCTCCAGAACTTCCAGTCGGGGATGGCCGAGAGGTCGATGCCCAGGAAGGAGAAGTCGATGCTCTGGATGCTGGAGACTGCCACGCCCAGCTTGTCGGCGATCTCCTGGGCAAACTCGCCCAGGTGGGATGCGGCGATGAGCTGGTGGAAGTACTCGCTGGCGCCCAGCGTCACATGCTGCCCCACGATTTCCACGATCTGCGCGGCCTGCTCCGCCGAGAAGTGGAGCATATAGGTGATGGGCTCGCGGATGACGTAGTAGAGGGGCCACAGGATCAGAAGGGGGATGAACGCCCACAGGCAGCCGCCGGTGGTGGACACGCCCTCCTCTTTATAGAGCGCCATAAGCTCCTGCTGGTATTTGGCCTTGTCGTCGCCGTACTTGGCCTCCAGCGCCTTTTGCAGCGGGGCGATGCGGGACATTTTCAGCATGCTCTTCTTGCTCTTGGCGTTGAGGGGCAGGAGCACGATCTTCACGATGAGGGAGAAGAGGATCAGCGCCAGGCCGTAGTTGGTGGTGAACTGGTACAGCCAGTCCAAAAGATATCCAAAGGGGACGCGGATG
>DSTMR04002__coassemble_889_pt1 | contig 29159 bp, 27 predicted proteins | sample DSTMR04002__metabat2_high_PE_040 | metagenome-assembled genome bin DSTMR04002 | reverse complement strand
CGGAAGTTGAAGAGCACCACGCTGTCGCCGTTGGCAATTTTGGCCACGGGCTGGCCATCCTTGGCGATGACAAACGCAGGCAGATCCTGATCGATGCAGTGTTCCTCCGCGCGGTAGGTTTCAATGGCAGTCTTTGCGTCGGGGAACTGACGGCCGATGCCCTGAACATGGGTGCGCCAGCCGGCTTCCACCATGGGCCAGTTGGCCTCATAGCGATCCATAGTGATCTTCATGCGGCCGCCGCCGGAAGCGATCTTATACTCGTGGGTCTCGTCGGAGAGCTCACTGAGCACATCCTCCAGCTGCTGCACATACTCCAGCGCAGAGGTGGCAGGCACGTCGCGGCCATCGAGGAGAATATGGCAGTAGGCGCGCTTGACGCCGTCTTCCTTAGCATGGCGAAGCAGAGCGAAGAGGTGATGGATGTTGGAATGGACATTGCCGTCGGAGAGCAGCCCCAGGAAATGCATGGCCTTGTCATTTTTCACGCAGTTTTCGGTGAGATCCTTCCAAGTGGCAGAGCGGAACAGAGAACCATTCTCAATGCTCTCCCCCACCAGCTTGGCGCCCTGGGAGTAGATCTGGCCGCAGCCAAGGGCGTTGTGGCCAACCTCAGAGTTGCCCATGTCCTCATCGGAGGGAAGCCCCACAGCGGTACCGTGGGCTTTGAGCCAGGTGTAGGGGCAGGTGGCAAAAAGCTTGTCGAGGTTGGGAGTCTTGGCAACCGCCACAGCGTCGCCGCTGCCGCCGTCGCCCTTGCCAACGCCGTCCATGATGACCAATACAATCGGTTTTTTCATTGAAATTCATCCTCCAAATATTTTGCAGCAAAATTGATATACACAGGGCACATTTCTTTCTTCGTTTTTCCGACAGGCGCCACCAGCTCCTTGCATTCAAGATGTCCGAATGCTGCCTCGAATGCCTGGAGGAATTCATGGGACTTCTGACTGCGGCGATTGTTTTCGTCGCCATAGGCAAGTCCCAGCGCCATCAAAGCACCACTGACAGCACCGCAGACCTCTCCACAGCGCATGCCAGCGCCGAAGAAAGCGCCCAGTCGGTATGCCGTCTCGGGCGAAAGCTGAAACTGATCGCAGCAGCAGCCTAGCACTGCCTGGCAGCAGTTGTTCCCGCCTTCATGAAGCTTTGTTGCCTTTTCTTGGTAATCCACGGGATCGATCCTTTCCACTGAGTTCTCCGTTATTTTACATCATTTCCCCTGCCGATACAATGGGGAATTTTCAGCAATGCGAATTTCTTCTAGGAGATGCAGCGGCTGCAGGGGTCATATCCTGCCGCGATTGCCTCGTCGTAAGAGGAAAACTCGATCTGATTCTCCGGATCTGGCAGACTGGAACAGGTTGGAAGGTGGAACTTTTTAGATTTTACATTGCCGATCCACAATGTATTCCCACTCTCCTGCCCGGATCCGTCGTACTCCGTTGGATTGGTCACAGCCGCGCTTCGCTCCGTGGTGAAGGAAATGGTTTCCCCGTCGCTATGGGCGATCACAGTTCCCTGGAGATCCGTCCGATAGACCACGGCACCCACATCCCGAAACCGAGACAGAGCGTCCTCTCCTGGATGGCCGTAGGAATTATCGGCGCCAACCGAAATTACAACCGCTTCCGGGGATACCTCTCGCAGAAATTGATAGCCGGAAGATGTATCCGAGCCATGGTGTCCCGCCTTGAGGACATCCACATCCAGGTCATACCCTTCCTCCAGAATGTCTGCTTCCGCCGCTTGTTCGGCGTCTCCGGTAAAGAGAAAGCTGGTTTCTCCATAGTCTAGGCGCAGGACAATGGAGGTATTATTGGGCTCATCATACATGGCAACCGGCGCAAGCACTGTGATCTCAGCGCTTCCCAGTGACCAGACTGTTCCCGGATCCGGGCAGGTCAATGCCAGCCCCTGCCGGGTGGTATAGGTCAAGAAATCCTCAAAGCAGGAGCTTTCATATGTCGTCACCGGGCACCAGACGCGTTCTGCCTGCAAAGCTGCCAGGACGCCGGCAAGTCCGCCCACATGATCCTCGTGGGCGTGGGTATTCACCACATATTGCAGGGTCTCCACACCTTGAGACTTGAGATAAGAGACAACCAGCTGGGAATCAGCCACATTGCCGCCGTCAATGAGCATGGTCTCCCCTTCGCAGTTGATGAAAATGCTGTCAGCCTGTCCTACGTCGATATAGTGAACCTCCAAGCCCTCTGCGGAGAGCTCCGCGTCCATAGACGGTAAATCGCACCCACTTAGCAGCAGAACAAGCGCCAGAACGATGGAAAGCAGCCGCTTCATCTGATCTCTCCCTTCTTACCAAAACTGCATTGCCATTATACCACATTTCCCTTCCCGGCGCCATAGCGCATTGTATTCCCCCAAAAGCTATGGTACAATTGCCATAAGAACTTCACAAGGAGATCGCCATGGATTTACCTGCTTTTCATATCATCGCCCACATTGAAAACGACTTTACTGCCAAATTCGCCATCCCCCGTCAGAGCGGCCTGGTGGATTCGGTGATTTCCCGCATCGTCTTTACCCCGGAGTATCGCAACGAAACTGCCCTGCGCGGCATGGAGGGATATTCCCATCTCTGGCTCCTGTGGGTTTTCTCTCAGGCCATTCGGGAGCACTGGTCTCCTACGGTCTTGCCGCCCCGGCTGGGCGGTAAAACGCGCATGGGCGTCTTTGCCACCCGTTCTCCCTTCCGCCCCAATCCCATCGGTCTATCTTCCGTGCGGCTTCACGGGATTGACCTTCACTCACCAGATGGCCCTGTACTGTATGTAGCAGGCGCAGACCTGATGGACGGCACCCCCATCCTTGACATCAAGCCCTATCTCGCCTACACCGACAGCCATCCCGATGCCAAGGGCGGCTTCTCCGACCCGGTACGTGATTATGCGCTGGAGGTTCAGTTTCCGCCGGCGCTTCTTGCGCAGGTACCAGAGCATCTGCGCGAAAGCGCAATCGCCATTTTGGCGCAGGATCCACGCCCCTCTTATCAGCACGATCCAGAGCGGATATACGGCGCCGCATTCGGCGGCTGGGACTTCCGATTTCAAGTGCGGGACAATGTCCTCACTGTGGTGGAAGTGGAGAAATTACGATAAAATCAGGGCGCGTTGCTGAGCAACGCGCCCTTTGCATCGAGATTTCTTATAAATCGTCTGCGTCCTGCACCGGCCGCTCCCTAGGATCCATGGGGACGCCGGTGTAGCTTCCCTGGGGATCCAGGGGGCTTGGTTCAATGGGACGGGGGATCTTATCCTTCCGCTTCATATACATCGCCTCCGGGATTATGGTTTCCCGAGGGCGTGTTCTTATGTATATTAAAACTCTGGCCCCTGGGTCACGCGAGGCGAAGGCCTGCGGCCGGTAATCTCCAGATAAAAAGCTGCCTCCGCCGCAGACTGATAGGGGTAGACCCACAGCAAACCGATGCCCAAGGTAAGACAGCCCAGGAGAAGCCAGCCGAGAAAGCTCAACTGCAGGCAGAAGAGCCTCCATTTATTGCCGCGCATCAGCCGCTTGGACTCCCGCATGGCGTCCAAGGCAGAAAGCTCCGGGAATTCCGCCATCAAGAAGGGCATCATCGCATAACGATACATGGCAATGATCCCTGGAATCACCAGAAGGAGCGACCAGAGATAGACAAATAATCCCTGGAGAAACATCATAGAGAAGCCAGCCCAAAGTCTATGGATCTGGGAGAACAGGTCGGTAAACCGGGCGCCTTGTCCGGTGAGCAAATTGATCTGAAACCTGGCATTTCCCATGAGGATCGCACCGCCAACCACCAGCGTGACGAGGGCGGAGACAAAGACAATCGTGAGAATCAGCGTCATGGTCTCTCGGCTCACAAAATTTGCCAAGTCAATATTATAAAAGAACTCAGTTAGCACATCGTTTTGCGTGGTGGTGGAAATCCTTGTGAGGCTGCTGGCGCTGCCGCTGCTGCCACCGCCTCCGCAAAGGATCATTGTGATGAGGCCAACAGCAATGGCTGCGCCCCAATGACCGCGCAGTCCATCCCGGGCACTTGCACGGAGATCTCTTGAACGCATCACACATCTTCTCCCTTCGTTTCCCAGTATAGCATAGCGCCATTTGCCCTGTCAATGACCGTGGGCGCTTCCCCCTTTTGAACTACTCTCCCTCTGCCATGCGGTATCCTACACCGATTTCTGTGAAGATATACTTGGGCTCCGCTGGGTTTGCTTCCAGCTTCCGCCGGATGTTTGCCATATTCACCCGCAGAATGCGATTGTCTCCCGCGGCGTTGGATCCCCACACGTGCTGGATGATCTGGTCGTACGTCAGCACCTTCCCGGAGTGACGTGCCAAAAGCGACAGAATTTTATATTCATTTTGCGTCAGGTGTATGTCCTCACCGTGCAGCAGCACCCGCCGTCTATCACAGTCCACCGTGAGCTCTTGATATTGATAATGCCCGGTGGTCGTACCGCTGCTCCTCTGTGCCGCGTGGCGCAGGGCGGTGCGCACCCTGGCCAAGAGCTCCGGCGTTCCAAAGGGCTTGGTGATATAGTCATCCGCTCCCAGATCCAGGGATTGTACCTTATCGCGCTCGTGGGTTCTTGCCGATACGACAAGGATCGGCACCTGGCTCCAGCGGCGCACCGCACGGATAAAAATCTGCCCATCGGTATCCGGCAGGCCAAGATCCAATAGCACAAGATCCGGGCAATTGGAGGAAAGCAGCGTCATGGCCTCCTCCCCTGTCCTGGCGGTGAGTACCAAATACCCATTGGAGGTCAGGATTGTCTTCATAAAATTACAGATATTTTTTTCGTCCTCAACAATGAGAATGTGATATTGATTCATTCCATTTCCTCCTCTAATGGCAGGGAAAATTCAAACAGCGCGCCGCCGGACTTGAGGTTTTGCGCCGTCAAGGTGCCGCCGTGGGCACGAATGATGGTGTCGCAGACGGACAGTCCAATTCCCATATTTCGCTTCTGATCTCCCGTGCTCTCTTCTGCACAGCGTGCGCTTCCTGAAAACAGCTTTGGAAGCAGCGCCGGCGCAATTCCTGCGCCGTTGTCCCGCACTTGAAACACGGCCATGTCATTCCGCCGGATGAGAGATACCCACAGCCGGTCTGCGCTCACTGCGTGAAGCACTGCGTTTTCCATCAAGTTGAGCAGCACCTGTTCGATCAGCACCGCGTCCATGGGGATCATCATAAAATCCTCCGGCGCAGTCATCACCAGGTGAAAATCTGGATAGAGCTTTCGAAACTTGGACGCCGAGGCCTCCAGGATTTCTTCTCCCACTTCTGGCGTTTTTGTCACCTTTGCCTCGCCTCCGTTGTCCATTCGCGTAATGGTGAGCAGGTTTTCCACCATGCGGATCAACCAGCTGGCGTCGTTCTGGACGTCCTGCAAAAGTGCCAGGCGTTCGGATTTCCCAATGGCGTCGTCATTTTCCAAAATAGCAGATGAAACACCGAGAATACTGGTCAGCGGCGTGCGTAGATCGTGTGATACGGCGCGCAGCAGATTGCTGCGCGTCTTTTCTCGATCAGCCTCAAGCTGTGCTCGAGCGCTCTGCTTGGCGCGCGAGGTCAAAGCACTGGTGGTGATGGACACCACCAGCATGGTGAGAATTGCGATGGGATATCCAGCCAAGGTGAAATTGAAGTGGAAATAAGGGTAGGTAAACAGATAATTGACGATCAAAACGCTGACCAAGGAGGAAAAAATGCCGTAGAAATACCCCTCTGTCATTCTTGCGATGAGAAATACCGCCAAGACAAAGAGCATGGAGACAAAGTTATTCTGCGGGTCAAACCCCTGGAGGGCAAAGCAAAGCCCGGATACACCCAAAAGAATTCCCAGCGTAACCAAGGTGTCACGCGGAGAAAATTGAATGGAATGATTGAATTTTCTTCGCAATTCAGGCCACATTGTGAAATCCTCCAAAGGAATAGTGAAAAAGCTTATTTCTACAACCACGGCTATTATTATAGCATGATTTCCTCCGTCGGAAAAGTGGTTTTCCTGTGCCTGCCTTGGAAATCTTATCATTGACTGTCGGGGAAAAAGCGGGTAAACTGAGCATAAAGAAACAATTTCGGAGGTTGCTATGGAACTGGAAACCCTACGGCAGAAGCTCGCTTCTGCCCACTATATTCACGATGAAACGCTCCTCACCACCCTCTCTGTTGCGCTGGCGCTGGGGCGGCCGCTGCTCATCGAAGGCGCCGCGGGCGTCGGCAAGACCGAAATCGCCAAGGTGATGGCGTCTGCTCTGGATCGAGAGCTGGTTCGCCTACAGTGCTACGAGGGACTCGACGAGAGCAAGGCGCTCTATGAGTGGAACTATCAAAAGCAGCTTTTGGCCATTCAGATCCACCGGGATCGTCAGGATGCCGATGATCTCACCGCTTCCCTCTTCAGCGATGAATATCTGCTGGAACGGCCGCTGCTCAAATCCATTCGTTCGGAAAAGCCGGTGGTGCTGCTCATCGATGAGATCGACAAGGCAGATGAGGAATTTGAAGCATTTCTGCTGGAGCTTCTCTCCGAAATGCAGGTCACCATTCCGGAGGTCGGAACCATTCACGCCAAGACCATTCCTTTTGTTGTACTGACCTCCAATCGGGCGCGTCCGCTCTCGGAAGCGCTGCGCCGGCGGTGCGCCTATGTCTATCTCACCTATCCCGACCTGGAAAAAGAGCTTGCCATTCTGCGGGCAAAGCTGCCCCATGTGGATGACCGGCTGGCCGGCCAGGTGGCAGTGGCCGTGCAGAAGCTCCGCGCCAATGAAGCGATTTTGAAAAAGCCCTCCATCGCGGAAACGCTGGACTGGGCCAGTGCGCTGGAAGCACTGGGAATTCGGGAGCTGACGCCGGATGCCATGCGCAAAACAGCCGGATTTGTGCTCAAGAACAGCGAAGATCTCAATGTGCTCGACGAGGAAAGTTCCCAGGAAGAGAGCTGTGACTGCCACGGCGGCTGTGCGGGGCATCACCATGGGTGATCCCGCAGTCTATCTGGAAAAGCTCTCCATCTTCTCCAGGATGCTGCGGCTGGAGGGACTCACCGTAGGCGTCCAGGAGACAGCCGATGCAGCGCAAATCCTCATCTCCCTGGGGCTGACGGATCGCGAACAAGTGAAGGCCGCCCTTCGCACCGTGTTTGCCAAATCCCGGGAAGAGCAGGCCAGCTTTGACCGTGTGTTCGACGGCTTTTTCGTCAGTGAGGAAACCATGCGCCAGCAGGCCAAGGACCAGATGGAGCGCGAGCAAGCGCTGGAGGAAGGGCGGCGAGAAGCGGAAGAGGATCTCCAAATCCGCGGGGAGCCCATGCATCTCCGGGAAGACCTCAAGGAGGTCTACGCCACCATGCCGGAAGAAGAACGGGAACGGCTGCGCCAGCTGATGGAGCGCTATAAGGGCAACATTGACCGCCATCCCGATCTCTACGGGAATTTTATCCATTCCGTTTTCACCCGGGCTCTGCTGGAGCAGCAGATGAAAATGGAAGACGCCGGCCTGGGCGTGGAGGAAAGCGACCCCGAGCTGGGGCTTCTGTACCGTGATATCGCCCAATTCCGGGATGTGGAAATCCCCCGTGCCATCACGCTGATTTCCGCCATTACGCGGCAGATCAACGGCGAGCTCTCTGCCAAGCGGCAAAAAAAGAGCCACTCCGGCCAGCTGGATTTCCGCCGCACCATCCGCCGCGGCCTGGAAACCGGCGGAAGCCTTAATCGGCTGAGCTTTAAGCGAAAGCCGAAGCGCCGCAAAAAACTGGTGATTCTCTGCGACGTCTCCGGCTCTATGATGCAGTTTTCTGAATTTGCATTGCGGTTTATTCAATCCATGAACCAGACATCCGATAGCTCCCGCGTCTTCCTCTTCTCGGAAGATCTGGTGGAGGCCAATGCGTTCTCTCTGCAAAACATGGATTTGTTCCGCAGCTATGTCCGCGATTCCGGCTTATATGGTCGAGGCACGGATCTGGGAACAGCCCTGGAGCGCCTGTGCAGCATGCAGCCATCTGTCCTGGGTCCCTCCGCCACGCTGCTCATTCTCTCCGACACCAAGACCATCGACTTGCCGCGGGCAGTGAAATGGCTGATGGAGGCCAAACGCATGGCTGGGCGCGTTGTGTGGATGAATCCCATCCCGGAGAACAAGTGGCCGTACCTCAGAAGCGTGCAGACCGTGCTGCAGCTGTGCCAGATGATCCCGTGCAGCACCCTTTCTGCGCTGGCTGCCGCCTGCCGAAAGCTGGTCAGCTAACCTCCTTCTCCATGATAAAATTGGTGAGCAGAACACCTTTTCGTTCCACGGTTTGCGCCCGAACCACATGGTAGCCCATGGCCTTAAAAAACGGGACGGCCGTGATGGAGGCGTGGGTTACATAATGTTGAACCTGCACGCGTGCCTCCAGCGCCTGCACCAATGCAGTCGCCACGCCCTGCCGCTGGGCGCTGTAGCTCACATAGAGTCGATCCAAATAGCCGTCCGCCGCCATATCGGCGAATCCCAGCAGCGTCTCTCCCTCCACCGCGACCAGGGAGACATGGGCTCGAAAGCTCTGATCCCAGGCGTTGAGATCCACAGTTCCATCTGCCCAGGCATCCAGCGCTTCGGGGGAATAGTCTTTTGCATTGACATGATGCACCGTCTCATAAAAGAGCGCTGCCATTGCGGACAAGTCTTCAGATTGATAACAACGCAGCTCCATTTTCAAGCCTCCAGGGTAACATAAAATCTGCCGGGTAAGCACCCGGCAGATTTTTTTATCGCCAATCAAATACATACATGCCGAAGAAGTTCACCAGCCCGGCGCCGGAGTCATATTCCATGCCCGTCTCTTCTGCCAGCTTTTCCACGTAGATGCAGTAGGCCGACATACAGGAAAACTGCTTTTCAGGAAACCGGCACGGCGCGCCATCCACGATGGCACAGACCGGGCAGAGATTGCAGCCGCTGGCGCCAATCATAAATCCGTGGGTCTCCCCTTCCAGGTTGTCGATGAGCTGCCGCACCATCTGGTTGTGACTGCCCTTGGCCTTCTTGATGGCCGCGTTGTCCATGGGGTCGTCGATTTGCCACATGGTCTGGAGGAAAAGCCCCTGAGGATAGGCTTTGACTTTTTGCTCCATCTCCGCAGTTGTTCCGCAGTCCGGCGGGCAGGCGTAGTTGACGCCATATTTTCCGCAGGAATTGTCCTCACAGCAGATGCGAAACGAGGGCATAAAGGGAATCTCATCCGTCTTCACCACGGCAGCGTTGGAAAAGCCCATCTCCAGTGCGCGCGATACCAATTCCTTAGAGTTCATAGATAAATTCTCCGTTCCCCGTGAAGTAAATGAGCACCAAAATCAGCATCACCGCATAGAGCATCAGTTCCAACGCGCGATAGCCCGGCGTACCTTTCAAGGTTTTGAAATGCTTTAGGAAAGAAGCCATGGGTCAATCACCTCCGTGAACCGGTATGCGCCATACTCGTAGTTGAGATGGCCGATGTCGTAAAAGCACGCCGCCTCCAAGGCAGATTCCATATCCAAGAATTCCACGCCCTGCTCCTCACATGTGGTCTTGGCCTGCTCATAGACTGCTCTGGTGGATTCCGAAACCTCCAGAGATGGATTGAGCGGCATCCATACCGCACGCATGCGAACCCCATGGCGATCACAGTAGTCCGCCAGCTTTTCCAGGGCATTCATATTTTCTTGAAAATCCTCCAAGGGAAGATTCGTGTACTTGGATGTCGCCACCTTCTCCTCCAACTCCTGCTGAGAAAGAGAGCCGGTATAGTGGATCTTTTGCCGATCCCCATAGGCAGGTTCCGATAAGTTGCCCGTCAAGACGCCCACCAACTGCTCCTCCAGGAATAACCGCAGGCGATCCCGCTGAAAATAGCAGTAAGGCTCATAGAATGCCCGATGCCAGGGATAGGTGGGATTGGTTTCAAAGTGGTCGTAGAGCGTCAGATCGCTCAGCCCCACCACAAGCTCGCTGCCAATTTGGATGATCCCCTGATCTACCATTTCCCACAGATCTTCCACCACGCCGTAATCAAGACCGAGGTTTACAAAATCGCTTTCGCTCACATCCTCGCGGTAGGCGGAAATTACCACTGAATTGCCGAAAAAGACCTTGTCCCAGACCTCCTCGGGATGATCCCGGCGGGTAAGCTCATAGTCGTTGAGAACAAAGCGGCCGCTCTCGATGAGATAGGGGGTAAAAACCTGGGAAATAAGAAAATCTAAAAGAAGAAATACCACCAGCAGCAGCACCAGGAAGGAATACTTTTTCCAATGCTTCCAAACACTCATAGCTTGAAGAACCCTCCAATCGCCCAGAGAATTTGCGAGCCGCTCATGGTAAAGAACATGGCGTTGATGGAGAAAAGTCCCAGCACAATCAGGCATCGGAAGACATATAGCGCTTTGGGTGTCCGTCGTTTGTCCACGGTTGTGAGGCCAAGGACATTCTCCAATGCCAGCAAACCGCCCATGTATAGACCCGTACAGAGTGCCATCAAGCTGAACTCATGCCAAAGGCTCATCACCAGCATGGTCAATAGGCCAATTCCCGCAGAAATCCAGCGGTTGAGCCGCTTTCCATTGACCACCACAAAGATATGTTCCCGGATAAAATCACTGAGGGTGACATGCCATTTCCGCCAGAATTGGGTGAAGCTGGCTGCTGTCCAGGGCTTTTTGAAGTTTTCCGGCACCGGTATACCCATAAAGCTGCCAACAGCAATGGCAATATCGCTATAACCGGAGAGATCCACATATAAGATGGCATAGCTCAACAGTGCCAGGGCGCCGCTCACGTAGAAATGGGCATACATTTGAAGCACGCGCTGGAGCGCTTTTGTGAGAAGGGCGGCCAGCACCAGCTTCTTGAAAAGGCCAAGGATCAGCCGCTTAACGCACTGCTCCGCCGTATTAACTGTGAGAAGCTGGGGCTTGCGATATGCCTTTAAAAAGTCGCGGTAGCGGAAGATGGGGCCTGCGGTGAGCACAGGGAAAAAGAGCAAAAAGTTTGCATAGGTCAGAAACGGAATCTTCTCGTCTGTATAGTAGACATAAAATACCGCATCCATTGCCTTGAGCATATTGTAGGCAAAGCCCACCAGTACAATGAGCGAAGGAAGCCAGCTCACCAGTCCAGACATCCGCGCATAGAAAAACGGCGCCACGTCCAGAAGGCAAAAGAGCACAAACCATACCTTTCTTCCCGTTCGGAGCCGTCCGATGGCAAGAACCAGACCGTAGCTAAAAAATGTATAGGCAATATAAAATACCGCCAGCTTCCAGTCTACATAGATGAGCAGCCCCAAATCCAGCAGAATCAGCCACGGGGTCAGCGTCTTTCCAGGGCGGTAGTGCGCGTAGATCACACTACCGGCGGCAAACAGGACAGCCGCGGCCAGCATCAGCAGCAGCGTGTCCACCTTGAGGTACCACATTGTTTAACTCCGTTCTCTTGCGGCGGCCATCATTCGCCCAGCTTGCGCTCCACCACTTCGGTGATTTCGTCAATGGTATTCATGGGGTAAAGGGTGATATCCTTCTGGGTGATCTGGATATGGAAGGTCTCCTCCAGGAAGAGGACAATTTCCGTTGCGCCCAGGGAATCTACGAAGCCATAGTCAAAGAGGTGTACATCATCGCCAAAGTCAGGATCATCGGCTTCAATTTCAAAATGCTCTAAAATATAGTTGCGCAGTGTCTCTTTTACGTTCGTTGCCATGTTTGTCCCTCGATTCTAAGAATTACAGCGTTTTTTTACATACAACTGCCACGGGCTCCATGCCACGCTGTTCCCAAAAGTCTCGTGCAGCGTCGTTTCCGGTGAGAAAGTTCAATTCCATCACCCCAATGCCCTGTTCCCGCAGCCAGTTCTCAGCATAGGCAGCCAGTGCTCCCGCCATTCCCTGATGGCGAGCGCTGGGCGCCACATAGAGATCATTGAGGAAGCCCACACTGGAGGCGCCTGCACACAGGTATTCCGGGCTCAGCCGGAGAATGGAGCAGAAGACGAAGCCGCAGAGGCTGCCGTCTAGAGAAGTCGCCACAGCAGTGAGGATCAGACGGGAGCGAATCCTGTTCTCCAGCACTCTGGGAAGCGCTTCTTCATGGAGGGAATAGTTCATTCCCTTTTCCATCAGCTCCTGGTGATAGGGTCGATACAGCGCCAGCAGTGCCGGAAGATCCTCACCCCGTGCCTCGCGAATTTCATATTCCATCGCCATCACCTCATAGCATGGCCTTGAGCGCCACGCGGTCAATCTTCCGATTGGCGTTGAGCGGCAGGCGCTCCATGGTGACCAAACCGCCAGGCAGCATGTATTTGGGCAGGTATTTTCCAAGCTCCACATTGAGATGCCGCAGCGTCAGCTTTTCCTGGGTCTCCACAAAGAGCACAATTTTCTCGTTGGCTGCATCAAAGACCGCACAGGCATTGGACACGCCGGCCACGCACCGGGCGGCAGTCTCTATATCCCCCATTTCAATGCGGTTCCCCCGCAGCTTGATCTGACTGTCCTTCCGGCCGACGTACTGAATGAGGCCATCCGCCTCCTTGTAGGCAAGATCACCCGTTCGGTACATCTCCTCCCGGTAGGCGCGGTTGAGGGGATTGACTACAAACGCTCTGGCCGTCTCCGCGGGGTTATTCCAATAGCCAAGCGCCAGCTGGCTGCCGATGACGCACAGCTCTCCCGTCTCCCCCACAGCCGCCTCGGTGTCATCCTCTCGGAGAATGAGAACGCGCATGTTGGGGCGGGCATAGCCGATGGGCAGCGGATCCGAGTCAGCAAACGCACGATCCACCAGATAGATGGTGCAGTCTACGGTGATCTCCGTGGGACCATAGAGATTGGCAAAGAGCGCATTGGGAAGGGCGCGGCGCCAGACATTGAGCTGCTTGTTGGGCATGACCTCACCGGCAAATACAATGGTCTTTAACTCCGGGAGCGCCAGCTCGTCCAGCACGCCGCAGTTGGCCACGCTGCACATCACAGTGGGCACCCAGAAAATGCAGCTGACCTTCTTTTCCGCCACGAATTCCATGAGCTTTACCGGGTACATAAAGAGGATTTCCGGGATAATCAGCACCTTTGCCCCCCGCAGCACCCCGGCATAGAGGTCAAAGACAGAATTGTCAAAATGGAAGCCGGACTGAAGCCCGATGACCGTCTCCTGGGTGATGGAAAAGGTATCGGCAATCCAGGCGGCATAATCCAGCACGCCCCGGTGGGGAATGACAACACCCTTGGGCGTCCCGGTCGATCCAGAGGTATACATAATATATGCCGGATCGGTATCCACGCACCGATCCACCGCAAGATCAACCTGTTGGCTGTTTTCCGGCTCTAGCGCAAGCTGCGCATAGTCTAAGAGCAGAGAATCAGGAAGTGATAAGCTCTCGAGCTTCTTTCTTCCCTCTTCACAGGTGATGATGCAGCAGGGACGAAGATTTTCCAGGGTCTTCTCTGTACGAGCCGCCGGCGCGGTATAGTCCAGCGGTGCGTAGGGCGCGCCACAATAGAGAGCGGCGTAAAAGCTCACCACACTGCGGCAGCTCTTGGGCAGGAATACCGCAACAGGCTTTCCCTTCCCTACGCCACGGCCAAGCAATGCGGTAGCGACAGATCTTGCCGTGGTACGCAAGGTGGAGTATGTCATCTCCTCCTCGCTGTCCTCCAGGGCAATGGCCTGGGGAAGCTTTGAAGCCGTTTCTTCCAGCAAGCAGACAATGGAGTTCATCAGCCTTCTCCTTTCAAGGTCGCGCGCAAGGTGACCCGGTCGATCTTGTCGTTGGCCGTATGGGGCAACCGCTCCATGGCAACCAGCTTTGCCGGGAGCATATACTGGGGAATATATTGCTTGAGCGCCATGTTGAACCGGCGGAAGGGCAGCGTTCCCTTTGTCTCCACAAATAGGACAATCTGCTCGCGCTCGGCATCAAAAATGGCGGCGGCATTCTCCACGCCCTCGATGCACATGGCAGCCGTTTCAATCTCGCCCAGCTCAATCCGATTTCCCTTGAGTTTGATCTGGTTGTCCTTTCTGCCGCAGAACTGTAGTAGGCCGTCCTCATCCCAGTAGGCCAGGTCGCCGGTGCGGTACATCCGCTCGGCATAATCCGAGGACAAGGGATTTTGCACAAAGGCTTTAGCTGTGATTTCCGGCGCGTTCCAGTAGCCCAGAGCAACGCCGGTGCCGATGACACACAGCTCTCCCTGCTCACCCGGCGCCGCCTCTCGGCCGTCCTCGGTCAGAAGTACCACGCGCATGTTTTCACAGGCGCGTCCAATGGGCAAGGGATCCGAATCTGCAAAGTCGCGATCCACGAGATAATAGCAGCAAACATCCGTGATTTCCGTAGGACCATAGAGATTGGCATAGGTGCACTGCGGCAGTGCCCGGCACCAGACATTCAGCTGCTTATTGGGCATCACCTCGCCGCAGAACGCAACCGTTCGCAGCTTTGGAAGCGAGACATGCTCCAGCGCACCGGAGTTTGCCACGTTTATCATCACGGTCGGCACCCAGAAAATGGACGTAATCTCCTTCTCCGCCAAAAACTCTGGGAGGCGAAGGGGAAACAGCATCAGCGCATCGGGAATTAAAACCAGCTTTCCACCGCACTTGAGACTTCCATAGATATCAAAGGTGGAATTATCAAAGTAAAAGGGCGCCTGATTGGCCATGACGGTAGTTTCGTCAAAGTGGAAGGTATCCACCACCCACTTTGCATAATCGATGATGCCCCGGTGGGGAATGGTGACGCCCTTGGGCGTGCCCGTGGAGCCGGAGGTATACATAATATAGATGGGATCTGCATCCACGACCTGCGAGAGCACGCGATAGACTTCTCTTTCTTCGCAGGAGGAAGTTTTTAACGCCTCCACCTGCGCGATTTTTGCGCCATGGAGATCGACAGCGGTAAGATTTTGCGCCAATGCCGCATTGGTGACGATCAGCCCAGGCTCCAGGCTTTCGATGATCTTTTGGAGCCGCGCCATGGGAATATGGGAATCCACCGGCGCGTAGGGGCAACCGACATACATGGCACCCATAAAGGTGCAGAGCATGTCCACGCTCTTGGGAAGATACACCACCACAGGTCGCCGGTTGCTGCCCAGCTCCAGCATGGCGCTGGCAATGGCCAAGCTTCGCGCCCGATACGCGCCATAGGTCAGCGCTTCGTGCTCATCCTCCACGGCCACGCGGTGTTCAAAGCGCCGCGCTGCCGCATCCAGCATACATACCGCTGCATTCATTGATCTGTCTCCTCCACATAACGAAGGGAGAGTGTATCCGCTTCGCCGTATTTGGTGAAAATGGTCTGCCCATCCCGGGTCTGTACGCTCCAGCCTACGCTGGAGGTCACGGCTTCCCCGGCAACAACCACCTGGAGCATACCGTCCTCCTGGAACGCGATTTCCGCGCCGTTGGATACCGTGGTAATCTCCGCGGGAAGATTTACTTGCTTGAGATGCGGCTGCTCCTCTTCCGCGCCGCTGCGCAGGGTGACCGGACGATTCAGCCCCACATAGACGCTGTTTCCGCGACAGTAATAGACGTCCGCGTCAATGGAAAAAGCCTGGGCGCTGTGATCCTGGGAAAACGGAATCTCCACGCCCACAGAAGTATCGTCTTTGGCGGCAATGGTCAGCGCACCGTTCTGGGTTTTGGCGTCCACTGTCAGGGCCAGCGCTTCGGCGGAAGCTGCCATCAGCTGATCCTCCCGCACAAAGCTATAGCCGAACTTCCACTGGAAATCGGATACCTTTTGCAAATAATCCCTGGCGCCCTGATCGCTCTCATAGACAAAATCACAGTGATAGTAGATGCAAACCGGCATTCCATAGGCGCCGGAGAGATCCGTCCATGTGCTACCAACATAGGGCAAAACGGAATTGTCCTGGACAAGTAGTGTCCTCTCCTCCCCTTTTTGGAGGAAGAACGGCAGAGCAATGACGTTTTCTGCTGCGTATTGCGGCGCTACCCCCGTATCGTAAGCGGGAGAAAAGCCGGAGTTCCACAGAAGTCCCGCAGCATATTCCGAATCAAAGGTCTGCGTATCGTCGAAATTGCTGGAATACCAGGTGTGCAGATTGGCTCCGATGCCCTCCGTCGGCAGGCCATAGGCTTCAAGGGCCTCCAAATGACGCGAAAGCTCATAGGCCTCCCGCTCGGCGGATGCACCCGCATTGGTGTAGTGATGAATGCCCACGTAGAGCTGATGCTCCTTGGCAAATGCCACCTGGGCTTCCAAGGCGTCACGCTCCGGGAAATAGGGCGAATCAATGGGATAGGCCATGCCATACTCCAAAGAGCCGCACACAAGATCCAGCGCACCGTCGCCATTGATGTCGTAAAACACAGGAACGGCGTAATTTCCAAACTTGGCGCGGTTATTTTCCTTGTAGTTCCACTCGTCCAGCGTGATATAGCCGTCAAAGGTGAAGCTGCCGGCTCCATCGCCCAGCAGGACAGCCAGGTAGCCCTCAAAGCCGCCGACCACCATGTCCTGCAGGCCGTCGCCGTTATAATCTACCAGACAGGGCGCTAAAAAGTCACCCAGCTGTGCATCGGCGCAGATTCTGGAGTAGCTCTCCATGGAGGCATGGGAAAAGACGATGTGGTGCTCTGACTGGCTTCCATAGTAGCACAGCAGCACGCCGCAGTCGCTGCCCAAAATGAGATCCACCGTTCCGTCGCCGTCCACATCGCCAAGATACGGAAGCGTTTGCCCCGTCAGGTCGGTCTCCAGTAGAAGCCCCTGGGGCGTAAAGGAGCCGTTGGCGTCGCCGGAATACCAGTATACACCGCCATCACTGCTGCCGCTGACCAGATCCAAGATGCCGTCGCCATTGAGATCATACAGCTGTGGCGCAGAATATCCCGTCACCTGGAGGGGATAGCCATCCGAATCGGTGAGCTTTTTCGGAGCCGAGACGTGCAAGTGGTCGGAGAACTCCTCCATAACATAGCAGTAGAAATATCCGTCTGCACTGCCGGAAACCAAAACCGCCTGGCCATTGATATTGCCAAAGGTTGGATAGGCACGATAATCATATTCTGGATACTCGCGGAAATAGCTACCGGCGTTTTCAATGGCGTTGATCTGTAGCCATGCGCCATCGCATACGATGTGGGTGCCGGAGGAATAGGCGCTCTCCTCCAGATCCATCTCATATTCCAGCTTGCCGTCTGTGCTCTGGTTGAGAAGATAGGTGATGGATTCCGCCCGCAGGAACCACCAATAGCTGCTTCGAATGAGCGTGTAGGAGGGTATCTGACCGTATTCCTGGCAGAGCTCATAAAAAAGCTGCATGGAGTTATGGGCAATGCCAGTGATCTCCTCATAGTGCAGCTCCCAGCTCATGGAGGGACTTCCATGAAAGCCATAGACGCGCCTGAGGGCGTAGCCAAATTGCGCCTTAGCCACCAGCGTGGCCACGCCGCTGTAAAACAGCATGTTGCAGCTGGCAGTGGTAGCGGAAAAAGCCGTCTCATCCCCGCTTCTCCTGGTCATGGAGAGATTGCCCAGGGAGTAGACATTGGGAAGCAGCGGATTGGTGAGCAGCACGGCACCCTCCCCGTAGCTTCGATAGGTATAGAGCGCCACGTCCCCTACGCAAGCCAGCGCATGCGCCGCATCGGGAATAAAACCGCACCCATAATCCAATTGGGAAAGGACTTCGCTATCATAAAATTCAGGATATAGGCTTGCGTAGTCCTTGATTAACGTCTGAAGGGATTGAAGGTCTTCCTCCACCTCTGGAAAGCTCAGCTCCGTGGGGCATCCAGAAATGGGGACAACCTCCCGGATCCCCAGGTAGTCCTGGGAGAAGCAGGAGGCAAAGGAATTGTCCAAAAGCACATAGCCGCCCTGAGACGTGTACTCCACCAGTAGAGCCTCATAGTCTGAAATCGCAGGTGCTTCGGCGAGCCCCGCCTCCGGGATAACCAGATCATACCGCGCCAGATCCTGTGCCGTAGAGAGATCAACCGCCTCGGCATGCAAGCCCAAAAGCGGCGACTGCTCCAACAATGTAAGGATATCCTGCACGGCGGTTTCGTCACAAGCGCTATCATAGAGAACCGCAACCTCCAGCCCATAGGTCAAGCCGTCTTCCAGCGGCAGTGCGGCATGGGAATCCGTTTCCACCGCCGCTGGCGCGTTGCACCCGGAAAGCAACAGAGAAACGAGCAGGAAAAGCGAAAGCAAGCGCAAAAACATCTGGTTCAAAATGGTTCCTCCCAATCTAACATGGCGCGGCAATCTGCCGGTAAAACCATCATAGGAAGTAGTATTATAGCAGGATTTTCCCTTTTTTTCAAGAGGCGGCCAGGGCAAACGGCCGCAGACTTTGTAGGTGTTACAACCCTACGTCCCATCTTCCCCGTAGGGAAGCCCACGAAGTACAACCTGCCGGATAAATCGAAAGGTCTCCTTTTCCCCGTGATCGCGCAGCATGATGAGGAGAAAGCGGAGCTTTTTCATGGTCTCCGGGTGCATCAGGTAGGAATCCCTAGCTCGATCCAAGTATTCCAGCGCTGAGGCATCGGTATAATCCCTGCCGCGGTAGACCTTGCAGGCAGCGATTCGATCCATCACCATCTCCACAAGATACTCTGTCGGCATGGGTACGGGGCCATATTCCTTGGTACCCGGTAAAATATCCGTCCAATACTCAAAATGGTGCTTATTTCTGCCCTTATGATGCATCCATGCCAGAGAATAGCCGTTGGCCTCCCGCTCTGCGGTATTGGGACTGCGTGTACCCTGGTAATAGCGCACGCCGGCACGAAACTCCGTCGGGCTATACTTGGATAGGTCGTGCAGGAGGCCGCGCCGATAGAGTCCCACTTGAAAGCAATGCTTCATCACCAGGTGGCGGTGTTTTGTAATGGTTTTGAAGTGCTTCCAACCGTTGGACACGTCTGTCTCTCCCCTTCTATTTTCTCTCAGCGCTCCATTTTCCAATAGGCGACGCTGTATGGCGCAAGTTCGCTGCCGCCGCCAAAGTCATGGGGTTTGCCTGTAATCAGATCCTCTGCCATGCCGCATTTGGCGTCAAAATGAGCAACATACGGCGTGCTATCGGCATTCACTGCCACGAGCACCCGCTCGCCGGGGATCTCCCGCTCAAAAATAATCTGCCGATTGGTGAGCAGTACATTGCGATATCCGCCCTCGCACAGCGCACGGCTCTTTTTTCTGGCCTGGGCAAGGCTAGAGATCCAGTCTGTCAGCGCATTGTGTGTGGGCAGTGCGATATCTGGACGCAGCTCATAGTCACCCGGCATCTTTTTGCCCTCAATGCCCCACTCGCTTCCATAATAGATGCAGGGAACACCTGGCATGCCAAAGAGAAGCCCATAGGCCACCGGCAGATGCGCCGGGTTCTGAAGGATCGAGGCAATGCGCGTCACATCGTGATTGTCCAGGAAATTGAGCAAGTGGCACCCGCGATAGAGCGTCCAGTTCTCTGGGCCAAACTGCCGCGCCAGGCTATGGCCAATCTCGAAGAGATTCATGGAGTTAAAGCTGGAATAGAGCCCCTTATAGCATTCATAATTCGTAGTGGAATGGCACATTTCATGGCTCATCCAGCGCCTGTAATCGCCGTGGATGGTTTCTCCGATGAGAACAAAGTCTTCTTTCAGAGTGTTGGTAAACGCGCGCAGCTGCTTGAGGTACCAGTCAGGAAGGCAGTAAGCCACGTCCAAACGCAGGCCGTCAATTTCAAACTGCTCTACCCAGCTGCGGATCGCATCAAACTGGTGCTGTACAACCTCCGGATTGGAAAGATTGAGCTTTACTAGGTTCTCGTGTCCCTCCCAGCTCTCATACCAGAAACCATCATTGTAGGAATTGTTTCCGCCAAAATCCACCCGGAACCAACTTTGATAGCGGCTATCCCAGCGCTTCTCCTGTACATCCCGGAACGCCCAGAAGCCACGCCCCACATGATTGAAGACGCCGTCAAAAAGGATTCTTATACCCTTATCATGAAACGCCTTGCAAACGATTTTGAGATCTTCATTGGTACCAAGGCGGCAATCCACCGTTCGATAGTCTTTCGTATCATATCCATGGGCATCACTCTCAAAAAGCGGATTGAACAGCACCGTGTCTGCTCCGGTGGAGGCAATGTGATCCACCCAGTCCAGCAAGCGAAGAATCCGGTGCGACAGCACTCCGTCATTTTGCTTTGGTGCGCCGCAAAGTCCCAATGGATAGATTTGATAGACGGTTGCATGATGATACCACACAGTGAGCTCCTTTCTCTCGTAAAAGAGGTCACCGGGTCACTGACCCGGTGAAGTATTTGATCCTAGCGTGTCAAACGGCTTATCTTCCACGCTGCGCGGGATATATGGATTTGACAATCTTGATACTTCAGTATACCGAACTGCATCCCCATTTGTCAAGCCTGCCAATATGTCAATGGTAATCGCCTAGCGCCTCTTCCAATTTCTTTAACGATTTCTTTTCGATGCGCGATACATAGGAGCGACTGATACCACATTTGGCGGCAATTTCACGTTGTGTCAATGGTTGCGTACCTCCAAGCCCATAGCGAAGTGATATAATGTTCCTTTCTCTGTCTGATAAGCATGTGTCTAGTGCCTGGTGTAGTTTTCCATACATTTCGCGGTTACTGAGATCGTCAAAAAGATCCTCGTCGGATCGAATGACCTCCATCAGGGAAAGAGCATTTCCATCCTTTCCGGTATCGATCATTTCCGACAGCGAGACATCCATGGCTGTCTTTTTCTGGCTTCTAAAGTGCATCAGGATTTCATTTGCAATCCTCTCATCAAGGAGCCATCATCGCCAAATAGGTACATGTGCGCGGTTTCCCCATCCCAGACCACATTTCGGACGATGGTGCGAATGGCGTTTCGTCTTTCCTCCAATGACATTCTATTTATGGACGCTCCCACCGCTGACATGGATCGGAGCAGTTGGGAAAATGCTTCGTCCGTTAGCCCCTCCGAAGAAATCATTGACGTCAATTCCTCCATTTGTGCCTGAGTCTCTCGATTGGACTTGGTATGCTCCTCAATTCGTTTGAGAACACTTGCACGCATGGCCGGCGCCTCAACTTCTGCCAAGGCGTCCAGAAGTCCGGTAATGATCTTTTCTCTGGCGGTATACTCGGCGCGAAGTTTGGCAAGCTGCGTCTCATACTGATCCCGGTGACTGTTGAAATATTTCCTCCCCTCCTCCATCTGTGCCGCAAATTGCCGGGGATCCTCGGGCAGGGATTTCAACTGCTCCATTACCATCTGATCCATCAGGTTACCATTGATATTCTCAATGGTACAGCGTGTTCCCTTGCTTCGCTCCTTCATCTTGCAAACATAGGAATAGAGCGGCTCCCCGTTCGCATTGAAGCGCTTTGTGAGCTTGGGATACATTCGTTCTCCGCAGCTGCAGAATAAGAGCCCGGTGAGCAGCGCTTCATTGGATCGCGGCTTGCGATAGGCTTTGGATTGATTTCGCTCCAGCGATTCCTGCACGCGGATCCATTGGCTTGACGATACCAATCCTGGATGCGATCCCAGTGCAATAATCCATTCGCTGACCGGCAGCAGCACCGTTGTCTTCCCCTTCTCCTGCTCTGTCCGATGATAGGCCATGATGCCGCAGTGCCCGTCAAAGGCATCCCGCGGTGCGCAAATTTCTGCTCGTCTTGCCGCAAAGTAATCGTAGGCCGCCTGATCCGCCGCCAAATACACCGGATTTTGCAGTATTGATTTGATGGAAAATCTGGTGAAGTCCTTCCCCTGCCTGGTTTTGATCCGCTGCCGCAGCAGCTCTGCTTCCACCGCCGTCAGAGAATCCGCTTTGGTATAGAGATCAAAAATCTGTTTTGGGATTTCAGCCTCCTCCGGGATCGGCACAAGCCGGTAGGACTTGCGCATCTTTCCGTCTACCGTGACCTTGCTGACCGGCTCCGATTGGAAGCCGATGGGTGCATTGCCGCCCAGCCAGCGGCCAGTCTTGGCCAATTCTATCATATTATCCCGGATTCGTTCGGCGATGGTCTCCCGTTCCAGCTGCGAGAACACAGAGATAATAAACATCATCGCCCGTCCCATGGGGGTACTGGTGTCGAATTGCTCCCGGATGGAGACAAACGAGACCCCCAGCTTCGTGAGCTCGTCAATAAGCCCTGTAAAGTCGCTGATATTGCGGCTGATTCGATCCAGGCGATAGACCACAATGGCCTGATACCGCTTCTTACGCACCTGCCGCATCATCTCTTGAAACGCCGGCCGCTGGAGATTGCCGCCGGAAAATCCTTCATCTTCGAATACCTCACAGCGTTCCAGATACGCCGCTCCGTAAACGCCGCGAACGTATTCCTTGCAGAGCTCAATCTGATTTCCAATACTCTCGCCTTTCCCGGTGAACTTTGACTTTCTCGTATAGATTGCAATCTCCCCGTTCATTCTCATCAATTCCCCCTTCAAAGAGCGCACATGCCATCAAGATATTATATTTCCGTGTTACGGCGGTTAGATGGCAACCACGTAAACCCCTGCCTTCATCATGTAACTGTGCCACTGCACATATTCCGCAGAGAATGTGCATAACGTTATGGAGCAGAGATCAGATTTGGAGGTGATTCCATTTCCAGAAAGGCGCCCATTCATTTGATGGTACATCCGCCTCAGACTACGGCTGGAGTGCAGGCCTTGGCCAAGCGTGCTGCGCAAGCACACGCTGCCGCCGTCACAGAACATATTAAAGCGCTCCCCTATCCCCTGTCGCAAAAACTGGCGCTGCTGGATGCGGTCATCCAGGCGGCCAAGCAGAATGCCGAAGATTCGTCCTTTTGAAAACGCGCTCCCCGGGGTTTGGCATATATGCCAAATCCCCGGGGAGCTTTTTGTTGGATAATATTTCTTGCAGCTTGGAACGGCACCAGGAAGAAATTCGTCATTTTAGAAAAGCAGACAGTAAAAGGGTGATTGCATTGAAGAAAACATCCCTCTATTTGATAGCAGCTGCGCTTATTCTGGTCGTGCTGGTTGGAATCGTGCTCTACGCTTCCCGCTCCAAGCCAGTATCAGAGACCGCCGGGGAAGTTCCGGCGATCAGCTACGAGGAACAGAAGCTGGCAGAGCGATACGCCAACGGCCAGGCCGCCATGGAGCGCGAGGACTGGGAGTGGGCACTGGGCATCTTCACCTCCCTGGGAACCTACGCCGATTCTGTCCAGCAGGCTGCGGCCGCCCAAGCGAAGATCGATGCATTGGAAGCCCAGCGGCTGGAAGATGCATACGCCGCTGCAGAAGCATTGGCGTATGCAGAAGACTTCAATGGTGCAGCAGAGGCGTTTCTGGAACTGGAGGACTATTCCGATTCTGCCTCCCGTGCCCTGGCCTGCTGGTACGCAGAGGGCGAGCGCCAAGCGCAGTTGGGAAACCGGGGCGCGGCCGCCATTGCCTTCGGCAAGGCGGGAGACTACCAGGACGCCCGGACGCGGAGCCTTGCCCTCTGGGATCAGGTGGCCGTCCGGCATACGATTACAGCAGGCTTTGATTATACGGTTGCACTGGCGGAGGATGGGACGCTGCTCCATACGCGCCGGCTGCAGCTGAAAGAGGAATATCAGTCCGATCCCTCCCGCCTGGGAACCATCATCGCCGTGGACGGGCTGCTCTGCCTGCGGGACGACGGCACCGTAATCAATCCCTGGACACGAGAAACGGCTCTAGCAGAGGAGGTCAGCACCTGGCGCAATATTGTGTCCATATCCGACGGCATGGGGCTGAAATCAGACGGCACTGTTGTGCAATCCTCATATGCTTCCAGAACATATGTCCCTTTCACGGATCAAGCGAAATGGAGAGACTTGGTCGCCATTGATGGAAACTGTGGGCTGCACGCGGATGGGACCGTCCTGGAAGTCGGCGGTATTTTTCGCACCTACAACCAATGGACGGATGTCAAAGCCATCGCCTGCGGAAACGGCTTCCTAATTGCACTGCGGGGCGACGGAACGCTCTACGCGGAAGATCTTGACGAAGCCATGCAGACAGACAAAACCGGCCTGGTGCAAGGCATTGACCATGTGGTTTCCCTCTCCACTGGAGAAGCCACGAGGCATTGGGCGGTGGTTTCTGAAGATGGGAGCGTGTTGGCCTGGGGCGGCAATGACTGGGGACAGTGCAATACCCAGGACTGGACTGATATCATTGCCGTGGCCGTGGGTACGTACCACACCGTCGGACTAAAACGCGACGGGACCCTGTTTGCCACAGGTGCAAATTATAACGACGAATACTACGAAGACCTGGGGAAATACGGGGAGCCCTACATCTGCTGGGGACAAAGTGACGTAGAGGGCTGGCGCGTCTCGATGGGGACGCAGCCGCCGGACGACTTATCCTGCACGCCGGAGCAGGCGATCGCCCAGCTGGAGGAGCGGCAGCCGCTGTGGAGCAGTCTTTTTTCAGAGCCCTTTGACACCTCCGGCGGACAACCCAGAGATAATCTGGCTGCCGGAGAAAACGGTGCCATCTACTGGACGAGATGGAACGATTACGGAGAGCCCATCATCATTCGCAACACTGGCGACACCGCCGCCACCGTGCTTACGGTGGAAGGCGATGTGTGGCTTCGCGCCATGCTGGAGCATGAGGGGTATCTCTATTTTCTGATGGAAGAAACGAGAGACGATGCCCTCTATCGCGTTCCGGCGGAAGGCGGTACGCCGGAGCTGCTGCGGTCAAATATCGATGGCTATACTGGTTCGCCGCCCTATTGTATCGCAGGAAATACGGCCTTTGTGGTTACGGACACAGGGCAGCTTCTGGCAATTTCTCTGGATAAGCCAGAAGAAGCCATGCTTATTTGGAATCCACAGCATCGATGCAAGTTCCTTTCCCTCTTCCCGGCGGACAACGGACTGGTACTCCTGGTAAGCTGCCATCAGGAGGATCGCGATATTCTGTGCTGGCTCTATCTCTCCAAGGACGGCGTCTCGCTTTTGGATCTCACGGGATATTCCAGCCTCGATCCCACTTACTTTGCCGATGAAAACCTCCATCTTTACCGCAAAGCTTATTCAGGGGAAGCCTTTGAGATTTGCCGGGTCGACGGCGCAGCAGGCAGGAAAAAGAGCCCCATTGCGTCGCTTTCTCCAGAGCAGAATCCAGCCAGGAGGGCTGTTTCCGGGGAAATGCTGACGTTTGCCACGCAATGCTTTGACGAAGAAAACAAGCTTTGGGAGACCTTTTATGCTCTGGATCTTCGTACCGGCGCTATACGTGAGCTCTTGCGCTTCCCCCATACCGGCAGTCACAATGTGTCCCACGAACAGTTCCCCAGCTTTCAACCATGCGGAGATGACCTATACCTATCGGGCTACCATGTAAGCTGCCATATCACCCGCTACCGCGGCATCTATGCCGGCGCGGCGCCTGTGGAAGAGGGCTTTAGCCATATGCAGCGAAAGTGGACAGTGCTGGAAGACAAATAACGTTAAGAAGCGGCCTGGTTCGTTTACCAGGCCGCTTCTACCTTTATTGGTTTGATTGCGCCGCAGCGATCAGCGCCGCGGGATTCGCTTCCAACTTCCCCGGCGGATATGTCAGCGTCCAAATATCACCGGATATTGTGATTCTCCACAGCGCAGAGGCACAGGCTTCGCTCAAAAGGGGCACCTCCTTCAGCTGACGGCAAAACTCCAAAAGGGCAGCCGTCGCCTGATCCTCCACGTCATCCGGGTCGAGATATGCAAGGATCGACCAGGAGGGCAGGGCATCTGCGCACAGCGCCATCTCTGCCCCCTCCAATTCTTCGTACGCCTCCATCAGCCGATAGACGGCAACATCGCCCCAGGAGAGCGCCTCCTCTCCATCCAGGAAGCAGAGATTGGCAGCCAGCGCCGCCCAGGCTGTCAACGCCGGATCATTGCTCTCCCGCTGGCCGCAGCCAAATTCCACCCGGCGGAAATCGCCGCCAAAGTCCGCCATGGCGCAGAGCTTTTTCCGGTATTCCGCCTCCCAGTAGGGACTGGGGGTGATGGCGTTGCGGCTGAAAAAATCCGTCAGCATGGCATAGCCTTTGAGGAAATGGAGATAGTAGGAATTTGCCGTTGCGGCATCATACTGCACATCAGAGGGGAGATGCAAGAGATAGACCCGCGCCTCGTCTCGCCCCAGCATGAGATCATTGGGCGTGAGCATCCCCTCCACCCAAGACTCGGTTTCCTGGCCATAGGCTTCCTCGTAATCCCCTTTCTCCCATGCGAGCACGCTCCAGCAGAGCCCTAGCATTCCGGTCTGCGCCTGGGTTTCTCCATCGCAGAATTGGAAGATATTCTGCTCCAGGACGTCCGAGGTCAAGTCCTCGGCGTATTCCGCAGGTACCTCCATTTCCAGATGATAGCGCGATTCCCGTTTTCGAACCGCTGTGGCGCTGGCATAGGCAGCTGCCTCCTCTAAGGAAACCACCGCTTCGCTGGGAAGCCCGTTTCCCGGCCAGGCGCGTACCCAATCCGCAGCCTCGGATAAAGATAACTGCTCGCCCTCGGGCGCCTGAAGCACCCACCCTTCCTCCGGCGGTGACCCCGGATAGACCTTATCGGTAATCTGTCGCGCTGCCCCATCCGAAGCTTCATAAATCACACCATCTGGGCTTCCTGCACGCCACAAGATCAAATTCGGCTGGCCGCACTGCGTGGTATCTAGTAGAGCCACCGCTTGCAGTTCGCCCTCCAGCTCCTTTTGAAGAAGCGTGAGATAGCACTGCCGCCAGGAGGTGGGCACTTCGTCCGCCTGTGCTGGTGCCCGCGAGATCGTGACGTGCACGGTGGTCTCCTCCCTTCCCTGCCCGACCGCCAAAATCGTCTCTTCATCCAGCAAGGCAACCGCCTGAATTTCGGCCAAACGTAGGCTTTCCCAGATAAAGAGCCGCTCCACATGGGAAGCGCCGGCACGCCAGCCATAGAGCGCCGTCTCGTCCGAGGCCAAAAGATCGTAGCCCCAGCGGTCACCGGCAGCTAAATGGCAGCTGAGAAGTGCCTGGGGTACCGTACCCAGTAGCGTCAAGCGCCCTGTGGCAAGCTCCACTTCCTGGAGTACAGCCATATCGTCCCACTGGGCGAGAAGCAAAATCTTCTGGTCTGATGTCTCCAGGGCGGTGAGAATCTCCCCGGCGAAGCGCTCCGTCCAGATCACCTGCCGCAGGCCGTCCAGTGCCGCCGCCTGCCCGTCGGAGCAGAGCAGCAGCTGCCCATCCTGGGTGCCCAGCAGCCACTTCACCTCGGCTCCATCTGCGAAGATGCCATCCAGGGAGATCCGTTCCCCGCTGGGAAGCCAGAGCACTTGCCCGGAAGGCGCTGTAAGGAGCAGATAGGCCGCATCCCGGTAATATCCGCCCATCACCTGTTCCTCAGCCGTCAGCGAAAGGCGTTCACGGCGGCTGTCCTCTGCATGGAGGATGTATGCGCCCTGGGCTTGCTCCGTGTAGACCGCTGCGGCGCCGTCCTCAGTCTGCATAAGAAAGAGCAGCTCGCCGCTTTCTGCTTTCTCACTGGTCACGCGGTAGGTGCCTTCGGCGTCTACCACCTCCACCATCGCAGCTTCCTCCGTCTGCCCATTGGTGATGGGCATTCTTGGTTCTTCCGAGGATCCCTGGGCATCGCATGCACAAAGTAGGAAAAATAGCAGCATCCATGCCGCAAAATACCGCTTCATCTTTGTCCCCTCCCCGCTTCTTCTACTAGAAAAGACCGCGTTATGCCAATGGAGGTTGCATCCACCGTCCGAATATTTGCAAAAAATCCCCGAGGACGGCACACTGACCCTTCCTCGGGAGAAACGTGCTTATTTGCTTTCCACCACATCGATCTGGCAGCACTGCATGGTTGCAAGGGCGGCTTTATGGGTTTGGGGGCTGACGCCTGCGCAGCAGGAGGCGTCCACAGACATGGGCACCTCCGGGAAATGCGCCTTGAGGAGCAGCGCATTGCTGACAACGCAGATATCCGTGCACAGTCCGATGAGCTCCAGAGAAAATTCCTCCCCGTGGGCGGCTTCAGCAATAAGCGCCGGCAGCCTGGTGCTTCCGAAGGTGGGCTTTTCCACCACGGTATAGTTTTTCCCAGAAAGCGCTGCCGCCACGCTCTGATCCAGCTGCCAGCCCGCCGTATTGCGGATGCAGTGTGGGATGGGCAGCTTCTTCCCCTCCGCCGTTTGGAGATAGTCCGTTTCATGGGTGTCCAGCGTGACAAAGATTTCGCCGGGAAAGCTTTGAATTTTCTCCGCAACCCGCGGCACAATGGCTGCTGCCTCCGGTGTCCCCAGCGCGCCGTTCACAAAGTCCTTCTGCATATCCACCACAATCAGGAATTTTCGCATACTGTTTCCTCCAACCTATTTTTGTTCCCGTTTTTCAGAGAAATACGACCGCTCGATCAAGCCCAGATTGGCAAGCTTTGCTTCAATGGAGCCACGACTTCTTCCATGGATTCTGGCCATTTCAGAAGTTGTCTTGCCCATTTGAAATTCTGCCTGTAAGCTCACGGTTTCCTTTTGGCTCCAGGGCTGACCAGCATTGGGCGGCGTGTCCTTCTTCCGTTCCGCAGGCAGCGCCTGTAGGACGCAGTGAAGCGCACGAATCATATCCGGCTGGTTACAGACATGATCTCTTGGAAATACTTCGCCGGTGAAGGGGTCTATTCCGTCAGCCAGAGCGGTCAAAAGTTCTTTCGCACGCGCCAGTTCCATAGTTCATACCTCCCTTTTGATTTGGGAGTATTATATCATAAATTGGAAAATCATACAGCAGGTTACTTCATTTCTTTTTTCCCAAATTGCGTAACAGCCAGTGCAAAAAACAGGACGAACACCGCAATTGCCCATGGCAGGAATAATTGGGTTGAAAAGGCGGCGTCGGAAGCTTCTGATGTAAAGTCATGGAGCGAGCATGAAACAAGATATCCGCTATAGCAGTATGGGTAAGCGATCCACATGGGCGTATTTGCAACCAACACGCCGGGAATTACCAGCAGCAAATTCAATCCCACGGAAAGGATGGGCTTTTCAAACAGCACGGTGATTGCCCACATGGCAGCAAGGCACGGCAGCATGGTCAGAAACAGCTC
>DSTMR04002__coassemble_879_pt1 | contig 29934 bp, 23 predicted proteins | sample DSTMR04002__metabat2_high_PE_040 | metagenome-assembled genome bin DSTMR04002 | reverse complement strand
GCAGAAGTACGCGTCCAGCAGGGCGATGGCCATGGCGGCCTCCACCACCGGCACGGCGCGGGTGGTGATGCACGGGTCGTGGCGGCCGTGGATCTCCAGGGGCACGTCGGTCTTTTCCGCCAGGGACACGCTCTCCTGGCGCTGGGCGATGGACGACGTGGGCTTCACCGCCGCCCGGAACACAATGGGCATGCCCGAGGTGATGCCGCCCAAAATGCCGCCGTGGCGGTTGGTGCGGGTTTTCACCTGAATACCGTCCATGTAGTAGGGGTCGTTGTGCTCGCTGCCGGTGAGCCTTGCCGCCGGGAAGCCCAGGCCGAATTCGATGCCCCGGATGGCCGGGATACCGAAGACCATCTGGGCGATGCGGTTTTCCATGCCGCCGAACATGGGGTCTCCCCACCCGGCGGGCACGCCCACGGCGGCGCACTCGATGACGCCGCCCAGGGAGTCAAGGTTTGACTTGGCCGCGAGGATGGCCTGCTCCATCTCCTGCGCCGCGCCATCCCGCAAGACCGGGAAGGGCTTTTTTAAAAGCGCCTGAAGCTGCTGCTCATTCACCCCGGCCAGGTCAAAGCGGTCGTCGTCCACCTGGCCGATGGACTGGATGTGGGCGGCCACGGTGATCCCCAGCTTGGAGAGGACTTGCAGCGCAATTCCCCCGGCGATGCACAGCGGCGCGGTGAGCCGCCCGGAGAAGTGGCCGCCGCCGGCCACGTCCTGGTAGCCGCCAAACTTCACTTCAGCGGGGTAGTCGGCGTGGCCGGGACGGGGACAGTCGCGGAGATTGTCGTAGTCCTTGGAGCGGGTGTTGGTGTTGCGGATGATGGCCGTGAGGGGTGCGCCGCAGGTGCGGCCACCCACCAGTCCCGCGAGAAATTCCACCTGATCGGGCTCTCTGCGGCTGGTGTTGATGAGGCGGCGTCCCGGGGCGCGGCGCTCCAGAAAGGCCTGGAGCTGTGCCTCGTCCACCGGAATGCCGGCGGGCAGTCCCTCCATGGTCACCCCGATGGCCGGGGCGTGGGACTGGCCGAAGATGGTCAGGCGAAAGCGTTCGCCATAGGTGCTGCTCATAAACTCCCTCCCAATGCTTGAAAATCTTCAAAGAAGCCGGGGTAGGACTTCTCCACGGCCTCGGCGCCCAGGATGGTCACCGGCTGGGAAGCCAGCGTCCCCGCCACGGCGGCGGCCATGGCGATGCGGTGGTCGTTGAAACTCTCCACCCTGCCGCCGGAAAGGCCGGTGCCCTGGATCAAAAGGCCGTCGGCGGTGATTTCCACCGCGCCGCCCAGGTTCTTTAAAAGCGATGCCACGGCGGCGAGGCGGTCGGATTCCTTGAGGCGAAGCCGCTGGGCGTGATAAATTCTCGTTTTTCCCTCCGCCACGGCAGCCAGCACCGCCAAAATGGGCACCAGGTCGGGGATGGCGGCGGCGTCGATGTCGATTCCATGGAGCTGATCCCAGGAAACGGCGGCGGTGTCTTCCGCTACGGTCACCGATGCGCCGAAGCACCGCAAAAGCTCCAAAATCGCCCGGTCACCCTGGCTGCTCTCCATATCCAGGCCGGTGACCGACGCACCGGCGGCCAGGAAGAAGGCGGCGTTGGACCAGTCCCCCTCCACCCTGGCCTTCCCGGGGCTTTGATACCGCCGGGGCAAAATCTCATACTGCCAGTTGGTTTTTTCCGGCAGTGCCCCAAACTGCGAAAGGGCTTCCTCGGTGAGGGCAATATAGGGCGCGGACTCCACCTGCCCGGTGACGGTGAGGGTGCTTGCCCCGGAGAGGAGGGGCAGCGCCAGGAGCAGGCCGGTCACATACTGGCTGGAGACGTTGCCCGGGAGGGTGAAGCCGCCCGGCTCCAATTTGCCCGCGCAGCGAAGGGTGTCTTCCGTTGGGCGGGTGAGGGTCACGCCATGGTCGGTGAGCTGACCGTCCAGCGGGGCAAGGGGGCGCTTCGGGAGCCTTCCTTCCAGGCGGAAGGTGGCCTCCACCCCCAGCGCCGCCGCCACGGGCAGGAGAAAGCGCAGGGTGGAGCCGCTCTCGCCGCAGGGAAGGTCTGCCCTCTTCGGCGCCTTCCCCGGCGTCACGGAAAAGCCCCAGGGACGGCGCTCGATCTCCGCGCCCAGCGCCGCGAGGCAATTGGCCGTGGCCAGGATGTCCTTGGAGACGGCGGGGCAGGCGATGTCCGTCTTCCCATCGGCCAGGGCTGCCAGGATGAGCAGCCGGTGGGCGGCGGACTTGGAGGGGATGGCCGGGATCGTGCCGGAGAGCCTGCCCGGGTGCACGGTTACGTCCACGGCGCCACCCCCGCTTCCATCCACTTGGGAAGCTCCGAGACCGCCACCGGGTGGAGGATGCAGTCCCCAATGTCCCGGGGCACCACCAGCGTCACGCGGTCGCCCCGGCGCTTTTTATCCCCCAGGGCGGCGGCCAGGATGGCCTGGGGCGCCATGTCCGTCTTCGTGGGAAGGCCGAAGGCTGTGAGCTTTTCTTCGATCTCCTCGGCGCATGCGCGGCTAGAGAGCCCCAGCCGGGCAGCCGCCCGGGCGATGAGCGCCATGCCGATGGAAACGGCCTGGCCGTGGGAGAGGGCGAAATTGCTCTCCTGTTCCACGGCGTGCCCCAGGGTGTGACCGAGGTTTAAAAACTGCCGGGTGCCGTTGTCAAACTCGTCGGCCTCGACGTATTTTCGCTTTTCGTCGATGCAGGCGGCCACGATGGTAAAGTCGATGGCGCCGGGCGCCAGGCGGTCGAAGAGCGCCCGTCCGGCCAGGACGCCGTACTTGATGACCTCGGCGCAGCCGTCCCGGAAGATCTCCTGGGGGAGGGTCTTTAAAAGCGCCGTGTCGCAGAGCACCGCCGCGGGCTGGTGGAAGGCGCCGCAGAGGTTTTTCCCCGCGGGGAGGTCGATGGCCGTCTTGCCGCCCACGGAGCTGTCCACCATGGCCAAAAGGGTGGTGGGAATCTGAATGTAGGAGACGCCCCGGAGGTAGCAGGCCGCGGCGAAGCCCGTGAGATCACCGGTGACGCCGCCGCCCAAGGCCACCACCAGGTCGCTTCGCGTCAGGTGATGGGCGGCCAGGTCGTTTAACAAATCCAAAAACGCCGCGCCGCACTTGCTCGCCTCCCCGGCGGGGAAGACGTGGGAATAGACCGTGAAGCCGGCATGTTCCAGCGCGGCCACAGCGGTCTGCCCATAGAGGGGAAAGACGGTGGTTTCGCTGACCACCATGGCCGTGCGGCCTTTCACGGCTCTCTTGGCCGTCTCCCCCAGCAGGGACAATGCGCCGTCTCCCACGGTGACACAGTAAGGCGCTGAGGCATGAATGTGGATTTCCTTCATCGGCCGTCCACCTCCTCTTTGATCTTTCGTCCCTCGTCCAAAAGGGCGCGGAGGGCTTCAAAATTGTTCTCAGCCATGGCGGTTCGGTAGGCCTGGAGATTGGCGATGAACACGTCCATTTCCTCCAGCATAAAGTCCCGATTTTCCAGCATCAGCTCCGCCCACATGGCGGGGTTGAGCCAGGCCACGCGGGTCAAGTCCTTGTAGCTTCCCGCCGAGAAGCCCCGGTGGAGCCGGGCGGTGGGGCTCTTGATATAGGCATTGGACACCACGTGGCACATCTGGGAGGTGAAGGCGATCATTTTGTCGTGTTCCTCGGCGGTGGTCACCGAGAGCTTGCCGAACTCCGCCGGCGCCAGGGCATCCTTCACCCGCTGGAGTAGCGCCATGTCGTGCCCCTGGGGCGGCACCAGCACCATGGGCGCGCCCTTGAAGAGGGTTGCCCGGGCGTATTTAAAGCCCGCGTTGTGGGTGCCGGCCATGGGGTGGCCGCCCACGTAGGGAAAGCCATACCGCTCAGCCAACGGAAAGAGGGCTTCGCAGACCACCCGCTTGGTGCCGCAGAGGTCAATGACCAGCGTGGACTTGGCCAGGTGAGGCGCCCGGGCGGTCAAATCCTCGATGGCGGCGCGGGGGGAGATGGCGAGAAGCAGCAGGTCGCAGTCCTGGATATTTTCATCATGGAGGGGCGCTTCCACGGCGCCGCTCATCTTGGCAAAGTCCAAAATCATCTGATCCCGGTCATCGCCCAGCACCCGCCAGCCCGCCGCGGCGTAGGCCTTGGCCATGGAGCCGCCGATGAGTCCCAGGCCGACAATGCCCACGGTCTTCACAGCGCCGCCTCCCGGACAGCCCGCGCCCGGCGCGCCACGTCGGCAAACTGCTCGGGGGTCAGGGACTGGGCGCCGTCACACCAGGCGTGGGGCGGGTCGTTGTGCACCTCGATCATCAGTCCGTCGGCGCCGGCGGCGGCAGCCGCCAGAGCCATGGGCGGCACCAGCTTGGCCTTGCCGGTGGCGTGGCTGGGATCCACCACCACGGGGAGGTGGCTCAGCTGCTTGAGCATGGGCACGGCGGAGAGATCCAGGGTGTTGCGCGTGTAGGTCTCGTAGGTGCGGATGCCCCGCTCGCAGAGGATCACCTGCTCGTTGCCCTCGGACATGATGTACTCCGCGCTCATGAGCCACTCCTTCATGGTGCCGCAGAGGCCGCGCTTTAAGAGGATGGGCTTTTTGAGCTTGCCCACCTCCTTCAAGAGGTCGAAGTTCTGCATGTTCCGCGCGCCGATCTGGATGATGTCCACGTCGTCGAAGAGGGGCAGCTGGTTGATGTTCATGACCTCGGTGATGATGGGAAGGCCGGTCTCCTTCTTGGCCTCCAGGAGCATCTCAATGCCCAGCTTTCCAAGCCCCTGGAAGTCATAGGGGGAGGTGCGGGGCTTGAAGGCGCCGCCCCGGAGGACGTTGGCGCCGGCGGCCTTGACGGCCTTGGCCACGCCGATGATCTGCTCGTGGGTCTCCACGGAGCAGGGTCCCGCGATGAGGCAGAAGTTGCCGCCGCCGATCTTGGCGGAGCCCACTTCAATGACGGTGTCCTGGGGCTGGAAATCCCGGCTGCAGCGCTTGAAGGGCTCGGACACCCGCTTCACCGACTGGACAATGTCCAGGCTGGCCAGAAGATCCATGTCGATCTTGCTGGTGTCGCCCACCAGTCCCAGGACGGTATAGATATCGCCGGTGGAGATGTGGATTTTGAGGCCTTGGTTTTGGAGCCAGGCAATGAGGTTGTCAATCTGTGCCTGGGGCACGCCTGCTTTTAAAATGGCAATCATGGTGGGTTACTCCTTTATCTTAATATGGTGGAAGATCCAAGAAACGGGTGCGGCGGGATTGGGAAGCCGATCCTGCGGGCGGGGATAAACCCCGCCCCTACGAAAAATCTGAAAGCGTGTCCGTAGGGGCGGCAATCTGCCGCCCGGCGGCCTTTGGCCGCTTCGCGGCACGGGTCGATGAGGACATCGACCCCTACAGGGCGTTCTGAATATTTCGCTGCCATGAAAAAAGACCACACAGAAGTGATTCTGTGTGGTCGAAGCAAACGGAACAGGGCTGCCGTTTTTACTTTTTCGCATCACAAATCACTCTTACTTCCCAGTACGAAAGTAAAAGTAAAAGGATACAAAAAAGGAATGACGGCGCATGGGGAAAATCTCCTTATCCTGAATTTATCAATAAGATACCACTTCCCGCCGGGGATGTCAACGGACGGATGGGAGAAAGGCGGGAAAAATTGATCACTTTTTTTGTGAAAAGCGCTAAAGAGTTCCGCCCTGCCCACGGATGTGGCGCTTGATCTTCTCAAAGGTATCCGCGGAGATGTCGTGCTCGATCTTGCAGGCCTCCCGGGCGGCGGTCTCGGGCTCCACCCCCAGCCCCATGAGCATCTTGGCAATCACCCGGTGGCGCTCGTAGATCCGCTGGGCAACGGCCTCGCCTTCGGCGGTGAGGGTGAGAAGGCCGGCCTCGTCCATTTCAATGTGCCCCGAGTCCCGGAGCTTCTTCATGGCCACCGACACGCTGGGCTTGCTCACCGAGAGCGCCCCGGCCACGTCGATGGAGCGCACCTGCCCCTTCTCCTCCCGAAGCCGCAAAATGGTTTCCAGATAATCCTCGCCGGATTCGTGGAGATTCACGGCGCATCCCTCCCTTGGTTTTTTATACATTATAGCCAAAACCAGTGGAAACTGTCAAGGCAGGCTGGGAAATGCGGAAAATTTACAGAATCCTCAAAAAGTTTGCCCCATGCCCACTTTTCGTTCCGGGGCGTTTGTGGTATGATGTATGCGGGACTTTTCGCCCAGCGGCGAAGCGCCCCTTGCTGAGATCATGCCGGGCTTTGCCCGTTTTTCGCTATGAGGAGGAATTAGATTGGAACTTCTCTCCCCCGCCGGCTCCATGGACGCCTTGCGCGCCGCCGTGCAAAATGGCGCCGACGCGGTGTACCTCGGCCTGAGCGCCTTCAACGCCCGCCGGGGCGCCAAAAACTTCACCCTGGAGGAGCTCCAGGAGGCCGTGACCTACTGCCACGTCCGGGGCGTCCAGGTGAACCTGGCCATCAACATCTTAGTCTCCGACCGGGAGATGCTCGAGGCCTCCGAGTGCATCCGCCGCGCCGCCCAGCTGGGGGTGGACGCCTTCATCGTCCAGGACTTGGGGCTTGTTGCGCTTTGTAAGTCCATCGCCCCCGACGTCCCCATCCACGCCTCCACCCAGATGAGCATCCACTCTCTGGAGGGCGTTCTCGAGGCCGCCCAGATGGGCGTTTCCCGCGTGGTGCTGGCCAGGGAGCTTCCCCGGGAGGAAATCGCCTTTATCTGCCGCAACAGCCCTGTGGAGATTGAGATCTTCGTCCACGGCGCGCTGTGCATGTGCTACTCGGGGCAGTGCTATCTCTCCTCGGTCATCGGCCGGCGCAGCGGCAACCGCGGCCAGTGCGCCCAGCCCTGCCGCATGCCCTACGGCTTCGGCCGCTTTGAAGAGAGCCGCTATCCCCTGAGCCTCAAGGACAACTGCCTGGTGGAGTACCTCCAGGAGATTCGCGCCATGGGCGTGGCCTCCATCAAGATTGAAGGAAGAATGAAGCGGCCTGAGTACGTGGCCGTGGTCACGCGGATTTACCGCGCCGTGCTGGACGGCCGCCCGGTGACCCAGGCAGACTTAGCCGATCTGGAGACCATCTTCTCCCGCCAGGGCTTCACCCAGGGCTACTATGTCGGCCGCACCGGCGAGGCCATGTTCGGCACCCACCAGGACACCCCCGAGGATCGCGACCTCATGGCCGGCGCCCGGGCGAGCTACGAGCGGGGCGAAAATCCCCGGGTGGGCGTCACCTTTTACGCCATGCTCCGCGCCGGCGAGGAGAGCCAGCTGGCCGTGGAGGACGACCGGGGGCACGTGGTGCGCACCAAGGGCGCCGTGCCCGAGGCGGCGGTGAACCGCCCCCTCACCGAGGACGAGCTTCAAAAGCGCCTACAAAAGACCGGCGGCACGCCCTACTTCGCCGCCCAGGTCAAGGCCGCCCTGGAGCCGGGGCTTACCCTGCCCGCATCGGAGATCAATGCCATGCGCCGGGAGGTGCTCGACCAGCTCACCGCCCTGCGCGGCCGCACCGATCCGGTGCGCCTGGGCACGTATAGCCGCCTGGATGCCTACCCCGGCCATCCCGGCGAGCCGGTGCTCACCGTGGCGGTGCGAAATGCCGGCCAAATCACCAAGCGCATCATCAATGCCAAGCCCGCGGTCTTGTATGTGCCGCTCACCGAGCTTCTCGAGCACCCGGAGATCCCCGGCCAGCTGCCGCCGGAAACTGCCCTGTGCGCCATTTTGCCCCGGGTGATCCACGACCGGGAGCGCAGCCAGTGGGCGGTGGCCTTGGAGCGCGTCCGCGCCATGGGCGTGCGCCAGGCGCTCACCGGGAACCTGGGTCAGATCCGCCTCTTAAAGCAAAAGGGCTTTGAGGTGCGCGGCGACTTCGGCCTCAACGTCTTCAACTCCCGCGCCATGCACTACCTCAAAAGCCTGGGGCTTTTGAGCCAGATGGTGAGCTTTGAGCTGATGCTCCCCCAGGTGCGGGACATGAGCAAGGCTGTGGACAGTGAGCTTCTCGTCTACGGGCGGCTTCCCTTGATGCTCATGGAAAACTGCCTTCTCAAAAGCCGCACCGGCACCTGCTCGTGCGACTCCCCCACCAAGCTCATCGACCGCATGGGCGAGGAATTTCCCCTTCTCAAGGATCCCGGCACCTGCCGGAACGTGATGTACAACGGCAAGCGGCTCTATCTTCTCGACAAGCGCAAGAGCCTTCAAAACCTGGGGCTGTGGGCGCTGCGCATGAGCTTCACCACGGAAAATCCCGCCGAGGTGGACGGCGCCCTGAGTCAATACTTCGGCGCCGGGGACTTCGACCCCGGCACCTGCACCCGCGGCCTCTACGCCCGGGGCGTGGAGTAGGGGCGGCCGAAATACCCACCGCATGTAGGGGCGGCTCTCCGAGCCGCCCGCGGGTCGATCAGAGATCGACCCCTACAGGGTGCATTGCAAATTTCCACCGCCTGCGGGTCGATGTGGGCATCGACCCCTACCATTGAAATCTCACAATTCAGGTGACTTCTATGCTGATTCTCGCATCTCAATCCCCCCGGCGGCGGGAGCTTCTCTCCATGCTGGGTCTTCCCTTTCAAATCCACACCGCCGACATCGACGAGACCATGAACCCGCTCCTTCCCCCGGAGGAGGAGGTCATGCGGGTCTCCGAGGCCAAGGCGCGCGCCGTGGCAAAGGCGCACCCGGAGGATCTCATTCTCTCGGCGGACACCATCGTGGTGGTGGACGGCACGGTTTTGGGAAAGCCCCACGACCCCGCCGAGGCCAAGGCCATGCTCCGCCGCCTCTCGGGGCGGTGCCACACGGTGATGACCGCCTTCTGCCTTTTTCAAGACGGCCAGGCGGACGTCCATCTGGAGGAGACCCACCTTCGCTTCAAGCCCCTCTCCCAGGCCGAGATCGACGCCTACGTTGCCACCGGTTCGCCCCTGGACAAGGCCGGCGCCTACGGCATCCAGGATCAGGCAGCCATCTTCGTCGAGGCCATGGACGGGGACTACTATAATGTCATGGGGCTTCCCCTGTGCGCGCTGGTCAAGTGCCTGCGGCGCCGGGGCGTGGCCGTGCTGGGAGCTGTGGAGCCATGAAAAAACCGCTTTTCACCTCGAAAATCAAGACCATTCTCGTGGCGGCGGTGGCGCTGGCCATCCTCACCACCGTGGCCGTGGCCGTCTCCGGCGGCACCGCCCCGGGGCAGAACGTGGTGGGCACCCTGCTCTCGCCTCTGAGAGCCGGAGTGGCCGCCATCGACCGCGCCGCCCTGCGGATCTACGACTATATCTTCTCCTATGAATCCCTCCAGGCCGAGAAAAACGCCCTGGAGCAGGAGATTCTCGCCATGCAGGAGGACGTGCGCACCGCCCAGGAGTACCAGCGGGAGAATCAGCGGCTCAAGCAGCTTTTAAAGCTCTCCGACGCCCACGAGGACTACGCCTTTGTGGACGGCTACATCATCTCCTGGGACGCCTCCACCTGGCGCAGCTCCTTCACCATCGCCAAGGGTGAAAACGCGGGGCTCGCCGTGGGCATGTGCGCCATCACCGAGAACGGCCAGGTGGTGGGGCTTCTCACCGAGGTGGGCAGCAACTGGGCCACGGTGACCACCATCCTCGACCAGAGCCTGGAAATCAGCGCCTCGGTTGCCTCCTCGGGCTACACCGGCGTGGTACAGGGTACTTACTCCTCCGAGGACACCCAGCTTCTGCGCATGAACTACCTGCCCACCGACGCCGTCTTGAAAAACGGCGACCAGGTGGTCACCACCGGCTCCACCCTCTACCCCCGGGGACTGCTGCTTGGCTACGTGACCAACGTCTCGCTGGATGAGACGGGCGTGGCCAAGTATGCCGCCCTGGAGGCCAGCTGCAACCTGGACGGTCTGGAGCAGGTCTTCGTCATCACCGACTACGCCGGGTCGTAAGGCCGCTTCGCGGCACGGGTCGATGAGGACATCGACCCCTACAAATTTCCACCGCACCCGTAGGGGTCGATCTCCGATCGACCCGCGGGCGGGGATCAACCCCGCCCCTACGAAACATCCGGGAGCGTATCTGTAGGGGCGGCCTTTATGGCCGCCCGTAGGGCAGTTGCGATTCCCGCAAGCCTTCCGCAAAACGCACCCCGGCACGGGCGGCCATAAAGGCCGCCCCTACACCCCATATCGATGGCGCACCCCTACCATCCCTCCACCCACCAGAAAGGAGCTCCCATGCACGCTTCCCAAGTCTACAAAAAATACCTCATGTGGGGGCTCTACGCCCTTGCCTTCCTCCTGGTGATGCTCTTTGAAGAGGTCACCCTGGGGCGGCAGCGGTTCTTCGGCGCCAAGCTGAGCCTCTTACCCATGGTCATCGTGCTCATCTCCATGCACCTAGGCCACGAGGTGGGCGGCCTCTTCTCCCTGCTGGCCGCTCTCTTCTGGTGCTGCTCCGGCGGCGACAGCGGTTCCATCGCCATCCTCACCTGGACGGTGCTGGGCATCGCCGCCGGCTACCTCTGCTCTGCGGTGTTCCGCCCCGGCATCCTCCCGGCGCTGGGGCTGAGCCTCTTCGCCCTCCTCTTCCACGAGGGCATCGTATTTCTCTTCAACGTCTACTTCGAAAGCGCGACCATGGCCATGGGGCGGTGGGTGCTCATCTCCGCCGGGCTGAGCCTGATCGGCTGCCCCATTCTCTATCTCCTCTGCCGCGCCATTGGAAAGGTGGTTGGTTAGTTGAACAGACGCGCCCGCTTCCGCACCAGCGTGTTTATCGCCCTGATCCTGGTGGTCATGGCGCTTTTTACCTTCCGGCTCTACGCCCTCCAGTCCTCCCGGGATGAGGAGGCCATCCGCACGGCCAATTCCCTCACCATCTGGACCAATGTGGATGCCGCCCGGGGAAAGATCCTAGACCGCAACGGCACGGTGCTCGTGGGCAACCGCGCCAGCTACAACATCCTCATCATCAGCTACGTCTTCTTCAATGGCCCAAGCCCCAACGAGTCCCTCCTGGAGCTATTAAACCTCTGCGACCAGTTGGGCATCGACGTGGAGAGCAACCTCCCCGTCAGCGAGACGAAGCCCTACACCTACACCCTGGACGACTACTCCTCCGTCTGGCAGAGCTACTTCCGCACCTTCCTCACCAGCCGCGGCTGGGATCCCGACATGTCGGCGCAAAACCTTATGAACAACCTCCGCGCCGACTACAACATCCCCGCCGACCTCTCCGACGAGGAGGCCTACCGCCTGATCTCGGTGCGCTTTGAGCTCTCCATCCGCACCATCGAGGGCATCCCCCTGGACAACTACCGCCTGGCCAAGGACGTGAGCTCTGAGGAGCTGGCGGCCATCATGGAGCTGGGCGTGCCCGGCGTCATTGTGGAGACCACCACCGTCCGGGAGTACAACACCGCCTATGCCGCCCACATTCTCGGCCACACCGGCGCCATGGAGGCCGACGAGTACCAGGAGATCTACAAGGATCTGGGCTACGCCATGGACGCCGTGGTGGGCAGAGAGGGCGTGGAGTACGCCTTTGAAGCGTATCTCCACGGCACCGACGGCCTTTTGGAGACCACCCTGCTCTCCACCGGCGAGGTGTTGGAGCAGAAATATCTCAAGACCCCCGAGCCGGGCGACAACGTGGAGCTCACCATCGACTTAGGGCTTCAGATGACCGCCGAAAACGCCCTGGCGCAGGTGATCGAAAACCTCCAGGAAAACGGCGTCGGCTCCAAGCAGGAGGGCAAGGACGCCGACTCCGGCGCCGTGGTGGCCGTGGACGTGAAGACCGGCGAGGTGCTGCTCTCCGCCTCCTACCCCACCTACGACCCCGCCCGCTACCGCGAGGACTTCAACGAGCTCTCCGAGGCCGACGGCAACCCCCTCTATGACCACGCCCTCCTGGCCACCTACGCCCCCGGCTCCATCTACAAGATGGTCACCGGCATCGCCGCCATGGACTACGCGGGCTGGGGACGCTACCGCCAGGTCACAGACCTGGGCGTGTACACCAAGTACGCCGACCAGGGCTACACCCCGGCCTGCCACATCTGGACCAGCTCCGGCGGCACGAGAACCCACGGCACTGTAAACATGATGCAGGCTTTGGCGGTCTCTTGTAACTACTACTTCTACGAGGCCGGCCTGGCCGTGTCCACCGAGGACGTGGACTATGTGGCCAAGCAGCTGGGGCTCGGCGAGCCCACCGGCGTCGAGCTGCCGGAGAACACCGGCATGCGCGCCAACGCCGAGACCAAGGCCGAGGTCTATGCCGGGTCTGGCATGGAGGCGTGGGTGGACGGCGACAAGCTCCAGGCCTCCATCGGCCAGAGCTTGAACGCCTTCACGCCCTTGCAGATGGCCTGCTACACTGCCGCCCTGGCCAACCAGGGTACCCGGTACAAGGCAACATTTTTAAGCCGCGTGGTGTCCTGGGACTACCAGGATCTCATCGCGGAGAGCGAGCCGGAGATCCTCAGCCAGCTGAAGATGAGCGACGAGGCCATCTCCTGCGTGTCCGAGGGCATGCAGATGACCGTGAGCGACTACTCCGGTTCGGCCTTCTCCTATTTAAACGACTACCCCATCCCCCTGGCGGCCAAGACCGGCACCGCCCAGCACGGCTCCGGCGGCTCGGACAACGCCAGCTTCATCTGCTACGCCCCGGCGAACGATCCCCAGATCGCCATTGCGGTCTACGTGGAGCACGGCGCCCAGGGCGGCAACCTGGCCAACGTGGTGCGCCCCATCCTGGACGCCTACTTCTCCCAGGAGAGCAAGTACGAGACCACCTACAGCGAAAACACCGTGCAGTGACAGGACGGGCGGCCATTGGCCGTCCGCCGGTACCAGGCCGCTAAAGCGGCATGGGTCGATGAGGGCATCGACCCCTACGGGTGCAGTGGGAATTTGGTACCTGCCCTGTAGGGGTCGATCTCTGATCGACCCGCGGGCGGGGATCAACCCCGCCCCTACGAAATCCCCGGGAGTGCAGTGGGAATTTGCCGCGCAAATGACCTTCCCAGATTCAAGACAAGCGAGGGACAACCTATGACCGATCTAGCCAACATCCGCAATTTTTCCATCGTCGCCCACATTGACCACGGCAAGTCCACCCTGGCAGACCGCCTGCTGGAGGCCTGCAACACCGTGGAAAAGCGGGAGATGGAGGATCAGATTCTGGACAACATGGACTTAGAGCGCGAGCGGGGCATCACCATCAAAGCCCGCGCCGTGCGCCTCAACTACCATGCCGACAACGGCGAGGACTACGTGCTCAACCTCATCGACACCCCCGGCCACGTGGACTTCAACTACGAGGTCTCGCGGAGCCTCACGGCCTGCGAAGGCGCGGTGCTGGTGGTGGACGCCTCCCAGGGCATCGAAGCCCAGACCCTGGCCAACACCTACCTCGCCATCGACGCAGGGCTCGAAGTCCTGCCGGTCATCAACAAGATCGACCTCCCCGCCGCCCGTCCCCAGGAGGTCAAGCAGGAGGTGGAGGACGTCATCGGCATCCCCGCCATGGACGCCCCCGAGATCTCCGCCAAAAACGGCATCAACATCCATTCTGTCCTGGAGCTGGTGGTGCGGGACGTGCCGCCGCCCAAGGGCGACCGGTCTGCGCCCCTCAAAGCATTGATCTTCGACAGCCAGTATGATTCCTACCGGGGCGTCATCGTGTATCTTCGCGTGTTCGACGGCGTCATCACCCCGGGCATGGACATCAAGATGATGGCCACCGGCGCCGAGTACAAGGTGGTGGAGTGCGGCTACCTCCACCCCAAGGGCATGGTGCCCTGCGACGCTTTGGGCGCCGGCGAGGTGGGCTACCTCACCGCCTCCATCAAGACCGTCTCCGACACCCGGGTGGGCGACACCGTCACCGGAAAGGATAACCCCGCCGCCGAGGCGCTTCCCGGCTACCAGGCCGTGCAGCCCATGGTCTTCTCCGGCGTCTACCCCGCCGACGGCAGTAAGTACGGTGACCTCCGGGACGCTTTGGAAAAGCTCAAGCTCAACGACGCCTCCATGTCCTACGTCCAGGAAAATTCCATCGCCCTGGGCTTTGGCTTCCGCTGCGGCTTCCTGGGGCTTCTCCACATGGAGATCATCATGGAGCGGCTGGAACGGGAATATAACCTCGACCTCATCACCACGGCGCCCAACGTCGTCTACCAGATCACCAAGACCGACGGCACCGAGATCGAGGTCTACACGCCCCTCAACTACCCCGACCCGGCGGAGATCGCCGAGGCGCGGGAGCCCTTCGTCAAGGCCAGTATTTTGGCGCCCCAGGAGTACGTGGGCAACATCATGGAGCTGTGCCAGCAGCGCCGGGGCGAGTTTAAGGACATGCAGTATCTGGACACCACCCGGGTGGAGCTCCACTACGAAATGCCCCTCAACGAGATCATCTACGACTTCTTCGACGCCCTCAAGTCCCGCACCCGGGGCTATGCGTCCCTCGACTACACCCTCTCGGGCTACCGTCCCAGCAAGCTCGTGAAGCTCGACATCCTCTTAAACGGCGAGATTGTGGACGCACTGAGCTTCATCCTCTTTGCCGACAACGCCTACCCCCGCGCCCGGAAGATCTGCGAAAAGCTCAAGGAGAACATCCCGCGGCAGATGTTCGAGATCCCGGTGCAGGCCGCCATCGGCGGCAAGGTCATCGCCCGGGAGACCATCAAGGCCTTCCGCAAGGACGTTCTGGCCAAGTGCTACGGCGGCGACATCACCCGGAAGAAGAAGCTCCTCGAGAAGCAGAAGGAGGGCAAGAAGCGCATGCGCAGCTTCGGCTCCGTGTCCATCCCCTCCGAGGCCTTCATGGCCGTCCTGAAGCTGGACGAGGATTAAGGGCGGGCGGCAGATTGCCGCCCCTACGATGCAGTGCACCATCGGCCTTGGTGTAGTCGCAGCTGCCACGGGCGGATATGAAATCCGCCCCTACAGACACGCCCCCAATTTTGCCGTAGGGGCGGGGTTTATCCCCGCCCGCGGGCAGGCACAACCATGACCCTTTGGAGGTATTTTGGATGCGAAACAACAAAAATCCCATGCAGGATCTCCGGCGGCCGCTGGGCATCTATGTCCACGTGCCCTTCTGCCGGAGCAAGTGCGAATACTGTGACTTCTACTCCCTGGGCGGCGGCATGAACCGCGAGTCCATGGATCTCTACCTCCAGGCGGTGCTCGCCCACATCCGCGAGAGCGCCCAGCGGGTGGTGGGCTATGAGGTGGACACCGTCTACTTCGGCGGCGGCACCCCCAGCTTCTTCGGCCACCAGGGGCTCATCCGCATCCTCACCGAGATCGACCGGCGCTTCCGCCTGTCCAAGGACGCCGAGATCACCCTGGAGGCAAACCCCGACTCCGTCAATGCCCAGTCCCTGGAAAAGCTCCGCCGGGCGGGGTTCAACCGCATCTCCATCGGCGTCCAGACCGACGACGACGCCCAGCTCAAAGCCCTGGGGCGTCCCCACACCTATGCCCAGGCGCAGCAGGCCGTGTCCCTGGCGCGGCGGGCGGGCTTTCACAACGTGTCGGTGGATCTCATGTTCGGCCTCCCCAGCCAGAGCCGCCAGCAGTGGATGAACACCCTTCGAAATGTCCTGGACTTAAAGCCCGACCACCTCTCCTGCTACGGCCTCAAGGTGGAGGAGGGCACAAGGCTCTATGAGTACAAGGACTGCGCCAACCTCCCCGACGACGACGCCCAGGCCGACATGTACTTCTACGCCGTGGAGACCCTTCAGTCCTTCGGCTACCAGCAGTACGAGATCTCCAACTTCGCCAAGCCCGGCCTGGAGTGCCGCCACAACCTCAAATACTGGATGGGTGATCCGTATTTGGGCTTTGGCCCCGCGGCGGCGTCGGACTTTGCCGGCAAGCGCTACACCGCTGCCGCCGACCTGGATCAGTATATCACCGGCATTTTGGAGCAGAAAACCATCCTCTCCGCCTGCGACGCCATCCCCACCCGGGAGCGTGCGGGGGAATACCTGATGCTGCGGCTTCGTACCAGCTACGGCATCGAGGAAAACGAGTATATGCAGACCTATCTTCTCCCCTTCGCCCCCCTGGAGCAGCTACTCACCACCTACGCCCAGCGGGATCTGGCGAAAAAGGAGGAAAACGGCCGCTGGCGGCTGACGCCCAAGGGCTTCTTGGTCTCCAACGCCATTTTGGTGGAGCTTTTGGAGGTGCAGCAGAAGTCCAGTCCCCTGGCCAAGATTCGATAAAGGAGGTGGCGGCATGAAAAGGCGGGTACAAGAGCTCATCAAGGACGTGGTGATCGTGGTGCTGGCGGTGAGCCTCATCGTGCTGGCCGTCCTGTCGCTGCCCGCCCAGAGCATCCGCAAAAGTCCCTTCCTCTCCTCTCTCCTCCAGCCCCTGGCCTCCCTGCTGGGGCTTGAGCAGGCGGAGCTTGCCTATCTGGAGGTCAAGGAGCCGGTGATGGACGCGGCGCTGCCCCTGGCCATCTCGGTGAACACCGAAACCGGCCGCTCCACCGCCATCTGGGACTTCGACGCCCTGGATTCCGCCTTTGAAACCCTGGGCGGCGCACTGGGACAGGCGCTGGACACCGCCCAGACGCCGGAGATCTCCTCCCGCAGCGACCTGCGCACGGCGCTCCAGGGGGAGAGCGTGTACTTCTCCTATGACCTCCGCCTGCCCGCGGCGGTGCTGGCCTCGTGGCTGGACGCCGCGCCGGAGGTGGAGCTGCCCCAGGTGGACGCCTGCGCCCTGGTGATCGAGGGCGAGGAGGTGGCGCTCTACCTGGTGGGCGCCACGGTGCAGAAGGCCGCCACCGGCCTCTCCGCCGAGACCCTCTCGCCCCTTCTTGCGCAGTTCCGCCCCGACGGCTCGGCCTTTGCCTTTGAAGTTGGCGCCACCGTGGACGCCTTCTCCCTGCTGCCCACCGGCGCCCCCGCCCTGCCCGACGCCCAGGTGGAGAGCCCCTGCGACAGCCGCTTTCAAGAAGCCCTGGCCACCGCCCTGGGCTTCAACCCCTACGGCGACACCACCTACACCGACGCCGCCGGCGTGACCTCCTTCACCGAGGCCGGCTGCGCCTTGGAGGCCGCCCCCGACGGCCAGATCCGCCTCACCGTCACCGCCGACGGCCGCTTCCAGGCCGCCGACGAGACCGAGGAAGCCCTGGCGGAGGAGGCGCGGCGGCTGGCGACCCTCACCGCCGGAGAATCCGCCGGCGCAGCGCGGCTGTACCTCACGGCCATTACCGAGGGCGACGCGGGCGAGACCATCTGTACCTTCGACTACTATCTCTCGGGCGTGAAGGTGACGCTCTCCGCGGGACACGCCGCCGAGGTGACCTTTGTGGGGCAGAGCGTGCGCGCCATGGCCGCCCAGGCACTGACCTTCACCACCACCGGCGCCACCCTGCCGGTGATGCCCGTGACCCAGGCCGCCGCCATCCTGGCGCCGGGTGAGAAGCTGGAGCTCTCCTACCAGCTCCAGGGCGACACCCTCCAGGCCGGCTGGGTTTCTTAAGCCGCTTGCGCGGCTTTGGGTCGATGTAGGCATCGACCCCTACGCCGGGGTCGGAAATGCACCGCACCTGTAGGGCGGCATGCCCTCATGCCGCCGCTGCCGCACCACGGGCGGGGATAAACCCCGCCCCTACGAAAAAACCCGAAAGCGTGGCTGTAGGGGCGGCTATCAGCCGCCCGCAAAACGCACCGCACCAAAGGCTCCCCTGTGAAGGGGAGCTGGCGCGCAAGGCGCGACTGAGGGGTTGTCCGGCACCGGCGATTCCCATAAGACTCGCGGGGATCGGTAGTTCTGATCCCCTCCGTCAGACCCTTCGGGTCTGCCACCTCCCCTTGGGCACCAAGGGGAGGCAACTCCACCGCATCCGCTGAAAGGAGGGATTCCATGCCCGTCTCCAAGCTCAAAAATCTGGCCATTCTCATTCTGCTTTTGGCCAATCTGGCGCTTTTGGCGCTGCTCATCCCCAGCCGCATCGCCGCCCGGGAGCAGACCGACAGCCTGGCCAACGCCCTGAGTGAGCTCTGCGAGAGCCGGGATGTCTCCCTCTCTCCCGACGCCGTGCCCGACACCATGACCCTCTACGCATTGGAGCTGGGCGAGGATCCCGCCGCCGACCTCCGCGCCGCCACCGCCCTTTTGGGCACGGAGGTTCTGGCGCAGGACGATTCCACCCGGTATTTAAGCCTCTACTCCTCTTCCGCCGGCACCTGCGAGATTCACCGCGACGGCACCCTGAAAGCCCGCCTCCAGGATCAGAGCGAGACCGGCGACCTCTCCGCCGGCGCCAGGCGCACCCTGGAGGCCATGGGCTTCGCCGTGAAGTCCCTGGGCGAGCCTCAGCGCCTTCGCGCCGGGGTCTACACCCTCACCGCCACCCAGGCCGTCCTGGGCGTGCCGGTGCTCTCGGGCGACCTCACCCTCACCTACTCCAACAGCCGCCTCACGGAGCTCTCCGGCCTCTTCTTCACCGGCGCAAATGTGTTAAGCCGGGTCAGCGACACGGCCTCCATCTCCGCCGCCGACGCCGTGGTGGCCTTCCTGGCCGCCCGGTATGACCTGGGCTGGGTGGGCAGCGCCATTCTCTCCCTCTCCCAGGGCTATATCCGCTCGGAAACCGCCGCCGCAGCGGCCGTCCACCTCACCCCCGTCTGGCTCCTGGAGACCGACACCGGCGCCTTTTTGGTCAACGGCATCACCAGCGAGGTGCGTATTTTTTCCTGACCGGCGCCAAATCTTGTGGTACATGACAGGGAGAGACACAAAATATCATTTTTTGTATCCAAATTGCATCTCTTTTGTCATCTTTCGCTTTACATAATCGGTTTTTTGTGCTATGATGCTTCTGGTAAATGATAACACGGTAAACGGCCGCCAAACCGGCCATACTTTCAATAGAAGTTGTTTCCCGCTCCCTGCCCGGGAGGCTCAGACTTGAGAAGAGAATGAGGGATTATTCTTGGTGAAATATATCATTGAGGGCGGCAAGCCCCTGTATGGAGATCTGACCATCTCCGGCGCCAAAAATGCCGCCGTGGCCATTCTGCCCGCCACCTTGTTGGTCAACGGCAAGTGCCACATTGAAAACGTGCCGGACATCTCCGACGTCCGCCTGCTTCTGGAAATCTTAAGCGACATGGGCGCGCAGATCCGCCGCCTCAGCCGCAACACCCTGGAGATCGACTGCACCCACGCCCGGAACATCACCGCGCCCATCGACCTGGTGCGGCGCATCCGTGCATCGTACTACCTCCTGGGCGCCCAGCTGGGCCGCTTCGGCCACGCCCGCAACGCCATGCCCGGCGGCTGCAACTTCGGCGTTCGCCCCATCGACCAGCACATCAAGGGCTTCGAGGCCATGGGCGCCATGGTGGAGCAGAGCGGCGGCTATGTCACCTGCGACGCCCCCGAGGGCGGCCTCATGGGCGGACATGTATATCTTGACATCGTCTCCGTGGGCGCCACCATGAACATTCTCCTGGCCGCCACGTTGGCCAGCGGCATGACCATCATCGAAAACTGCGCCAAGGAGCCCCACATCGTGGACTTGGCCAACTTCTTAAACGCCATGGGCGCCAGGATCTCCGGCGCGGGCACCGACGTCATCAAGGTGCGCGGCGTCAAGAGCCTCCACGGCGGCAGCTATTCCATCATCCCCGACCAGATCGAGGCCGGCACCTACATGGCCGCCGTGGCCGCCGCCGGCGGCGACGTGACCATCCACAACGTCATCCCCAAGCACTTAGACTGCATCACCGCCAAGCTCCGGGAGATGGGCATGGTGATCCACGAGATGGACGACGCCATCCGCCTGGAGAAGACCCGGCGGCTCAAGCGCGCCAATGTGAAAACCATGGTTTACCCCGGCTTCCCCACGGACATGCAGCCGCAGATTGCCGTGTGCATGTGCCTTTCCAACGGCACGAGCATCGTCACAGAGAGTATTTACGATACGCGCTTCCGCTATACGGCGGAGTTAAACCGCATGGGCGCCCACATCCAGGTGGAGGGCAAGGCCGCCGTCATCGACGGCGTGAAGGAGCTCCACGGCTGCGAGGTGCGGGCATGCGACCTGCGCGCCGGCGCTGCCATGGTGATTGCCGCCCTGGCCGCCCAGGGCACCACCATCATCGAGGACGCCCACCTCATCGAGCGCGGCTATGAGGACATCATCGGCAAGCTCACCGGCCTGGGCGCCAGCATCCGCCGCACCGAGGCCTTTGACCCCCGCCCCATCGCCGCCAGCGTGGGCTGATCGAAAAATGAACCCCCTCCCAGCCGGGAGGGGGTTTTTTGCGCCATTGATCCGGCTGTAGGGGCGCATTGTATATGCGCCCGGGGAGGCATTTACGAAATCGCGACTGCCTCGGGCGGATATATAATCCGCCCCTACGGGTGCGATGCAAAATGGTGCAAAAAAGGATGCAGCCGCAGCTGCATCCTTTTTGCAATTCCAATTATTTGGCGTACTCCACAGCCTTGGTCTCGCGGATGACGTTGACCTTGATCTGGCCGGGGTATTCCAGCTCGCTTTCGATCTTCTTGGCCAGCTCCCGCGCCAGGAGGATCATGTTGTCCTCGCTGACCTCCTCGGGCTTGACCATGATGCGAACCTCGCGGCCGGCCTGGATGGCGTAGACCTTCTCCACGCCGGGGTAAGAGCCCGTGATCTCCTCGAGCTTCTCCAGGCGGCGGATGTAGTTCTCCACGTTCTCCCGCCGGGCGCCGGGGCGGGCGGCGGAAATGGCGTCGGCTGCCTGCACCAGGCAGGCGATGACGGTCTGGGGCTCCACGTCGCCGTGGTGCGCCTCGATGGCATGGATGACGGCGGGGGACTCCTTGTACTTTCTGGCAAGCTCCACGCCCAGTTGGACGTGGCTGCCCTCCATCTCATGGTCGACGGACTTGCCCAGGTCGTGGAGGAGACCTGCGCGCTTGGCCAGCGTCACGTCCACGCCCAATTCGCTTGCGAGAAGGCCGGCGATGTGCGCCACCTCGATGGAGTGGTTGAGGACGTTCTGGCCGTAGGACGTGCGGTACTTCTGCCGTCCCAGGAGCTTGACCAGCTCGGGATGGAGGCCGTGGATGCCGGTCTCGAAGGTGGCACGCTCGCCCTCCTGCTTGATGGTCTGCTCCACCTCCCGGCGGGCTTTCTCCACCATGTCCTCGATGCGGGTGGGATGGATGCGGCCGTCGGCGATGAGCTTCTCCAGGGCAATTCGAGCGATTTCCCGGCGCACCGGGTCAAAGCTCGAGACGGTGATGGCTTCGGGCGTGTCGTCGATGATGAGATCCACGCCGGTGATGGTTTCCAGGGTGCGGATATTGCGGCCTTCCCGGCCGATGATCCGACCCTTCATTTCATCGTTGGGCAGCGGCACCACGGACACCGTGGTCTCGGCGGCGTGGTCGGCGGCGCAGCGCTGGATGGCAATGGAGATGATCTCCCGCGCCATCTGATCGGCCTGATCCTTGAGCTGGGTTTCGATCTCCTTGATCTTCATGGCGGACTCGTGGCGGACTTCCGTCTCGATGTTGTCCAGGAGGTACTTCTTGGCCTCCTCCTGGGTCAAGCCCGAGATCCGCTCCAGGGTTTCCAACTGGCTCTTCTTGAGTTCCTCCACCTCTTCCTGGGTGGCGGCTACCTTGTTCAGCCGACGCTGCAGTTCTTCTTCCTTCTTCTCATGGGCGTCGAGCTTCTTGTCGAAGGATTCCTCCTTCTGCTGCAGGCGGCGCTCCTGCTTTTGCAGGTCTGCCCGCCGTTCCTTCACTTCCCGTTCGTACTCGGTGCGCGATTTATGGATTTCTTCCTTGGCCTCCAGCAGCATTTCCCGCTTTTTGCTCTCGGCGCTCTTGATGGCCTCGTTGAGAATCCGCCGCGCCTCTTCCTCGGCGCCGCCGATTTCCTTCTCAGCCACCTTCTTGCGGTAGAGCATACCGACCACGAAGAATACAATTCCGCTCAGCACAAAAGCCCCCACAATCAGGGCAATTGCCAAACCTAGTTCCATAAGCTGCGAACCCACCTCCTTCTTTCTAAATTTGGGTATTTCCGTTGAAAGGCAAAGGCAAATGCCGTTCCCCCAAACGGCATTTGGCCATACTACTCTCAGCGTATATTTTACCGTGTTCCATGGCCAGTGTCAAGGACTATCCCACACCGGCGGAGATTTTGCACATTTAGAACGGCTCCCCTGTGAAGGGGAGCTGGCATGGCGCTTTGCGCCATGCCTGAGGGGTTGTCCGGCACCGGCGATTCCCATAAGGCTCGCGGGGATCGGTAGTTCTGATCCCCTCTGTCAGACCCTTCGGGTCTGCCACCTCCCCTTGGGCACCAAGGGGAGGCTAATCGAAAGCGCCCTCCGCAGCGGGAGGGCGCTTTTCAACCTTATCTTATACCAGTCTCGCGCCGGCGGGGACGGCGTCGGAGAGCATCACCAGGTGGAGCTTCTCGCCGCGCTCGGCCGAGAGGAGCATGCCCCGGCTCTCCTGTCCCATCATCTTCCGCGGGGGCAGGTTGGTCACGGCCACCAGGGTCTTCCCCACCAGCTCCTCGGGTTGATAGTACTTGGCAATGCCCGAGAGAATCTGCCGGGGCGTGCCGGTGCCGTCGTCCAGCTGGAACTTCAGGAGCTTTTCCGACTTCTTGACCTTTTCGCAGCTCAAGACCTTCACCACCGTCATCTCCACCTTGCAGAAGGTGTCAAAGTCCACCTCCGGCAGGGGTTCGGGCAGGGGATCCTCCTTGGGGGCTTCGGCGGCCTTGAGGGCCTCCTGGTGGATGGCCTCCAGGGCTTCGAGCTCCTTGGCCATGTCGATGCGGGGGAAGAGGGCATCCCCGGCGGTGACGGTCACGTCGGAAGGCAAAACGCCGAAGGTAGCCAGGGTGTCCCAACCGTGGGCGGGATTGCCCAGCCGCGCCATGATCTTTCCGGTGGTGCCCGGCATCACGGGCTCTAAAAGCGCGCCGCAGATGCGCACGGTCTCGAGAAGATGATAGAGCACCCGGGCAAGGCGGGGCTTCTTTTCTTCGTCCTTGGCCAGCACCCAGGGGGCGTTCTCGTCGATATACTTGTTGGCGCGGGAGATGACCTTGAAGACCTCGGAGAGGGCATTCTGGAACTGGTAGGCCTCCATCTGCGCCTCGTACTTTTCCCGAAGGCCGGCGGCAAGCTCCACCAGGGGCTGATCCAGCCCTTCGTCGGCGGTCTGCTCTTTGGGCAGCGTGCCGCCGAAGTACTTCTGCACCATGGCCACGGTGCGGGAGACGAGGTTGCCCAGGTCGTTGGCAAGATCGGTGTTGATGCAGGAGATCAAAAGCTCGTTGGAGAAGTTTCCGTCGGAGCCGAAGGGGAAGGTGCGCATGAGGAAGAAGCGCAATGCGTCCACGCCGTAGCGCTCCGCCAGGAGGTACGGATCCACCACATTGCCCTTGGACTTGGACATCTTGCCCCCGTCTAAGAGCAGCCAGCCGTGGCCGTAGACCTTCTTGGGCAGGGGCATACCCATGCTCATGAGCATGGCAGGCCAGATGATGGAGTGGAAGCGGACGATCTCCTTGCCCACAAAGTGGACGTCTGCCGGCCAGTACTTTTCATAGTCGTGGTGGGCGTCGTTCAAAAAGCCCAGGGCGGTGGTGTAGTTGAAGAGGGCGTCCACCCACACATAGACCACGTGGCCGGGGTCAAAGTCCACCGGCACGCCCCAGGTGAAGCTGGTGCGGGAGACGCACAGGTCTTCGAGACCCGGGTCGATAAAGTTGTTGACCATCTCGTTGACGCGGGATTTGGGCTCGAGGAAATCGGTGGTGGTGAGGAGGTCGCGCACGGGCTTGGCGTACTTGGACAGGCGGAAGAAGTAGGCCTCCTCCTCGGCGTCGGTGACCTCCCGGCCACAGTCGGGGCACTTGCCGTCCTTGAGCTGGCTCTCCGTCCAGAAGGATTCGCAGGGCGTGCAGTACTTTCCCTTGTAGCTGCCCTTGTAGATGTCGCCGTTTTCGTACATCTTCTTGAAGATCTTCTGTACGGCGGCCACGTGGTAGTCGTCGGTGGTGCGGATGAAGCGATCGTTGGAGATGTTCATGAGCTTCCACAGATCGAGGACGCCGCCCTGGCCGGTGACAATGTTGTCCACAAATTCCTTGGGGGTGACGCCGGCCTCCTTGGCCTTGTTCTCAATCTTCTGGCCGTGCTCGTCGGTGCCGGTGAGGAACATCACGTCGTAGCCACGCATGCGCTTATAGCGCGCCATGGTGTCGGCGGCCACGGTGCAGTAGGTGTGGCCGATGTGGAGCTTGTCGGAGGGGTAGTAGATGGGGGTGGTAATATAAAAGGTGTTTTTACACTTGTCGCACATGGGCGTGTCCTCCTGTGTGAGTATACATATTTAGAGTATTTTACCACCAAACGGGAGAAAATACAAGCCTGAGGGGCGTCTCAAACCGCAGCAGGCGCTGCAAGAGGAGCCATTGCCCCTCTCAGGCATCGGGACCAAGTGCGGTCGGTGACGGTGCATCTGACGCGGAGGCTGGTCACGGGAGGGCATTAAGCCCTCCCCTACGAACCCGCCCGCAAGATTGTCGTAGGGGCGGGGTTTATCCCCGCCCGGGAGCGCGTTCAGCGGAAGCTTGTAAGCCGCATCGATCACCGGGCGGCGCACCCCTTGACTTCTATGGTATGATAATATTAGATAAGTATCTCCGGCAGATGACTGCTGCCGATGAAATGGAATGGATTTATACTATGAATCAATGCAGAAAACCCACCCTGGCAGACCGCCCCTGGATCCAAAAGCTCTACGAGGCCTCCGGCTACCGGGGCGCGGAGTACACCTTCGCCAACCTCTATCTCTGGTCTTCCTACTATGGAGAGGTGGCCGAGGTGGAGGGCTATCTCTGCCAGCGCCTCGTCTACCGGGGCGTGCACCAGTACCTCTACCCCGCCGGCAGCGGCGACATCCGCCCCGTTTTGGAGCGCATCATCGCCGACAGCCGCCGGGAGGGCAAGCCCCTGGTGATCCGCAGCCTCACCCACGAAACCATGGAGCAGCTGGAATCCCTCTACCCCGGCCGCTTCACCTTCACCCCCGACCGCGACGCCTACGACTACCTCTATGAGATCGACGCCCTGGCCGACCTCAAGGGCAAGAAGCTCCAGGCCAAGCGCAACCACATCAACCGCTTTGTGGAGGCCTACCCGGACTGGTATACCCGGGTGATCACCGTCCACAACCTCCACGTGTGCGAAAAGCTGGCTGAGCGGTGGTATGAGAGCCACCACGAATCCGCCGCCGACCGCCGGGCGCTCACCAAGGCCTTCGAGCACTTCGAAGCGCTGGAATTTGAGGGCATCATCCTCTATGCCAAGGAGGGCTATCCCGTGGGCTTTTCCATGGGCAACCGCATCAGCGCCGACACCTTCGACGTGAACTTTGAAAAGGCCTTTGCCGACGTCCAGGGCGCCTATCCCCTGGTGAACCGGGAGTTTGCCCGGTATATCCGCGAGCAGCACCCCGACATCCGCTACCTCAACCGGGAGGACGACATGGGCATCGAAGGCCTGCGCAAGGCCAAGGAGAGCTACCACCCCATCTTCCTGGAGAAATTCATCGCCACGGAAAAGGAGGAGGCGGCGCCATGCTGACCTCCTGCCGGCTTCGTCCCGCCTACGCCGCCGACATTCCGGCCATGGGCGCCCTGTGGCGCCAGGTCTTTGGCGACAGCGAGGAAGTCACCGACGCCTTCTACCGCGCCTTCCCCCGGTGCCGGGCGGCCATGGCCGAGAACGGCGCGGGAGAAATCATCAGCGTCGTCCATACCCTGCCCCAGACCCTGGTCTTTCCCGGCGGCACGCTGCCGGTGGCCTACCTCTACGCCATCGCCACCCGAAAAGACTGCCGGGGACAGGGCGTGGCCAGCGCCCTGGTAAGGTTCACCGAGGCGCTTTTGGAGCGGCTGGGCTATGCCATGGCGGTGCTCACTCCGGCGGAGCCGTCCCTGTTTGCCTTCTACGCGAAGCTGGGCTATGTGCCCGCCTTCACCCGCAGCCGCACCCCCTTCCCCGGCGGAACGGAAATTTCGGCCGAGGAATACCGCCGCCGCCGGGAGGAACTCCTGGATCTGCCCCACATCGCCTATGGCCAGGACACCTTCCGCTACCTGGAGACAGCCTACGGCGTCAAATTCTACGAAACCGCCACCGGCGTGGCCGCCGCCGGGGAGAACTACACCGCCGAGGTGCTCCCCGAGGACTTGGGCGGCAAGCCCTTCGCCATGGCCAAGTGGCTCAGCAAGCCCCGCCCGCTGCCCCAGGGCTATTTGGGCTTCGCGCTGGAGTAAAGCCTCCCCTTGGTGCACAAGGGGAGGTGGTATGGCGTAAGCCATACCGGAGGGGATCAGAACTTCCGAACCCTCCAGCTGACAACCCCTCAGGCGCTATGCGCCAGCTCCCCTTCACAGGGGAGCCTTTGCGGGCGGCTGATAGCCGCCCCTACGAGCGCGGTGCATATTTCGGCTGCACCCTGTAGGGGTCGATGCCCTCATCGACCCGACCGCGATAGCGGCCAAAACCGCCGGGCGGATGTGGGCATCCGCCCCTACGAGCGCGGTGCATTATCGTACTTTTTACCATCCCAACCACTGAAAAGAGGTTTTTCCATGCTGGAATTACAACATCTCACCCTCACTGTCCCGGCGGAGGCCGGGCAGATGGACATTTTAAAGGATGTCTCCCTCACCATTGACGACAACCGCTTTGTGGTCATCACCGGCCCCAACGGCGGCGGCAAGACAAGCCTTGCCAAGGTCATCATGGGGCTCAACACCCCCTCCGCCGGCAAGATCCTCTGGAACGGCGAGGACATCACCCAGCTCTCCATCGCTGAGCGCGCCCGGAAGGGCATCTCCTATGCCTTCCAGCAGCCGCCCCGGTTCAAGGGCATGAAGGTTTCGGATCTTCTCTCCATCGCCGCGGGGAAAACACTTCCCCACAAGGAGGTCTGTGAGTACCTCACCCAGGTGGGGCTGTGCGCCCGGGACTACGTGGATCGGGACGTGGACGCCTCCCTCTCCGGCGGCGAGGTCAAGCGCATTGAAATTGCCACGGTTTTAGCCAAGGATTCCGACCTGATGATCTTCGACGAGCCCGAGGCCGGTATCGACCTTTGGAGCTTCGCCCGTCTCACCGAGACCTTCCAAGCCCTCCACGACCGCAAGGACAAGACCATCCTCATCATCTCCCACCAGGAGCGGATCATCCGCCTGGCCGACGAGATTCTCCTCCTCTCCGGCGGGCAGATCCAAGCCCGGGGCTCCGTGGAGGAAATTTACCCGCAGATCATGGCCGACACCGTGGCCGGCTGCTACAGACTGGAGGGGAAGAAGTCATGCTGAATGAAATCCAGGCCGAAATTCTCCGCCAGGTGGCGGACATGGCCGCCCTGCCCGAGACGGGCGCGGTGAACCTCCGCTCCGACGGCGAGCGCGCCTTCCACCGGGACTCCGAGCACGTGCACATCGTCTCCAAGACCGACAAGCCCGGCATCGACATCCACGTGGATCCCGGCACCAAGGGCGAGACGGTGCACATCCCCGTGGTCATCACCAAGACCGGCATCAAGGATCTCGTGTACAACGACTTCTTCATCGGCGAGGGCGCCGAGGTGAAGATCGTGGCGGGCTGCGGCATCCACAACTGCGGCGGCTGCGACTCCGAGCACGACGGCATCCACACCTTCCACGTGGGCAAGGGCGCCAAGGTCACCTACCTCGAAAAGCACTACGGCGAGGGCGACGGCGTGGGCAAGCGGATTTTAAATCCCCAGACCATCCTCTATCTCGAGGAGGGCGCCAGCGTCACCATGGACACCAGCCAGATTAGAGGCGTGGACGACACCAAGCGCTACACCCGCGCCGTGGTGGGCGAGAACGCCGAAATCGTCATCCAGGAAAAGCTCTTAACCCACGCAAGCCAGAAGGCCGAGAGCGAGATGGACGTCTTTTTGAACGGCGCAGGCAGCAAGACCCGGGTGGTGTCCCGGTCGGTTGCCCAGGACGACTCGGTGCAGATCTTCTACCCCCGGGTGGAGGGCAACGCGCCGTGCTTCGGCCACGTGAGCTGCGACGCCATCATCATGGGCTCCGCCCGGGTGCGCGCCATCCCGGAGATCACCTGCAACCACGTGGACGCCGGCCTCATCCACGAGGCCGCCATCGGCAAGATCGCCGGCGAGCAGATTTTGAAGCTCATGACCCTGGGTCTCACCGCCGAGGAGGCCGAAGAGAAGATCCTCGAGGGCTTTTTGCGGTAATAGCCTCCCCTTGGTGCCCAAGGGGAGGTGGCATGGCGAAGCCATGCCGGAGGGGATCAGAACTTCCGAAACCTCCATCTGACAACCCCTCAGGCGCTACGCGCCAGCTCCCCTTCACAGGGGAGCCATCCACGGAAAGGAGCAGCCATGGTTTCCATCACCCTGATCTGCGTGGGAAAGTGCAAGGAAAAGTTCTACTTAGACGCCGCGGCGGAGTATGAAAAGCGGCTCAGGGGCTACGCCCAGTTTAAGCTGATAGAGCTTCCCGAGTGCCGCCTGCCCGACGATCCCAGTCCCGCCGAGATCGCCCAGGGGCTATCCCGGGAGGCCGAAGCCATCCGAAAAGCCATCCCCAAGGGCGCATGGCTGTGCGTCCTCACCCCCGAGGGGAAAATGCTCTCCTCGCCGGACTTTGCAAAGCTCCTCGCCGGGGTGAAGACTGCCGGAAGATCCAGCCTGTGCTTTCTCATCGGCTCGTCCTTCGGCATGGATCCGTCCATCAAGACCATGGCCGACTGCCGCCTCTCCATGGGATCCATGACCTTTCCCCACCACCTGGCGCGGGTGATGGTGCTCGAACAGCTCTACCGCGCCGAGAGCATCCAGGCCGGAAGCAAATATCACAAATAAAGGAGTGTTCCCCATGATCCACCAGCACAGTGAAATGAAAACCGAAGTAAAAGAGCGTCTCCGGGGCGGCGAGGGCAGCCCTGCCTTCCGCTATCTCTTCTCCGCCGAGGAGCTGGGCAGCCGCGCCCAAATGCTGGCCACCGTCACCCTGGAGCCAGGCGCCTCCATCGGCGAGCATCCCCATCAGGGCAACGGCGAGGTGTACATGATCCTCTCCGGTGCCGCCATGGTCACCGAGGACGGCGTGACCCGGGAGCTCCACGCCGGTGACGCGGAGTTCTGCGCCGACGGCCACACCCACGCCATCTTCAACCACACCAGCGAGCCCACGGTGTTCTTGGCGCTGATCCTCCCCGACCGGGCATGAAAAAGACGCTGACTGCGGAGCTGCCCACCCTGGGGCTCTCCCTCCGGGAAGACCAGATCGACCGGCTGTGCCGCTTCGGGCAGCTGCTCCTCCGGCAAAACCAGGTGATGAACCTCACGGCCATCACCGAGCCCACCGCCGTGGCGAGGCTCCACTTTCTCGACTCCCTGGCTCTCCTGCGCGAGGAAGCTCTCGCGGGGAAAACCCTCATTGACATCGGCTGCGGCGCGGGCTTTCCCGGCGTGCCGCTGGCCATCGCCGAGCCAAGCCTCCGGGTGACGCTTCTCGACAGCCTCCAGAAGCGGGTGAACTGGCTCAAGACCATTCTGCCGGAGCTGGGCGTGGACGCGACTTGCGTGGCCGCCCGGGCGGAGGAATATGTGGCCGAACACCGGGAAGCCTACGACGTGGCCACCTCCCGGGCGGTGGCGAGGCTCAACATCCTTTCGGAGCTGTGCCTTCCCTATGTGAAGGTGGGCGGGAAATTCCTGGCGCTCAAGGGCGCCATGGCGCAGGCCGAGGCCGACGAAGCCAAAACCGCCATCGAAGCCCTGGGCGGAAAACTTGCGGAAATCCGGGAATACCCCGTGGGCGAGGCCACCCACCGGATCGTGGTGGTGGAAAAGGT